>ERZ808277.15-NODE-15-length-153319-cov-12.557796_pt1 | contig 153319 bp, 146 predicted proteins | sample MGYA00521240_ERZ808277 | MGnify/ENA primary metagenome ERZ808277 (study PRJEB31516, sample SAMN03275599) | gut metagenome | biome: mammalia-associated habitat; material: feces | host: Papio cynocephalus | place: Kenya | collected 2012-07-17 ... | reverse complement strand
TAATTATGAACGAAAATATAAATCTTTTTGAAATTCTTAAGAATTGTTCAATTGGAACAAAATTGTATTCCCCAATTTTTGGTGAAGTAGAACTTGGGTACTTAGATTCCGCTAATGATTTAATTTATGTTTTATATGCAAGTAATGAGTATGAAATGAAGTCAGCATATTTTCAAATAGATGGAACTTATATCAATTCTACGTATGGAGAGACTATGCTATTCCCCTCTAAGGATCAGCGTGATTGGGGCAAGTTCAAGGTGCCCGTCAAAAGGTTTGATCCTAAGACATTCCAGCCGTTTGATAAGGTACTGGTAAGGGATTACGATGAGGATATTTGGAGAATAGATATGTTTTCAGACATTTACCACGGAGCACGAAAAGATTCTATGCGGTGTATTGGCAGGAATTGGTATCAATGCATCCCTTACGATGATGAAACAAAGCATCTTCTCGGGACTACAGATGATTGTCAGGAGTACTATAAATGGTGGAAGGATTAGTTATGAACAAGAATCTTAAAGAAATGATTACTCCTCGCTGGGTTGAGGAACAGCAAGGAGTTTACATACCTTTGATTGATAAGGTATTGCTTAAGGATAATGTTCCGAGTATGCCTTATGATGATTATATGAAATACGCTGAAGAGCATAATATACAGATTGCTACAAAGGAAGATTTGCTCCAAATGTATCTTCAGAAAGAGGAGATTAATAATATCCTCAAAGAGCATAATGGAGATTTGCTTGACGACTGGTTTGGGTCTTCGTCGGAGTCTTATTCAGCTCATGAGTGGGTCGTCAACTTCGGCTCCGGCGATTGCGGCTGCACATACAAGCATTATTCATATCTCAGCCGGGCGGTCGTGGCGTTGAGAGAAAGAAAAATTAAAGAAAATGACAACAAATAAACAAAAACGCGCAGTCAGATACTGCGAGAATTGGTTAAATGTTAAATTTAAAGGCAATATAAATAATTTCAACGAAGTTTCTAATTTTCTTTCAAAACATTTAGACGCAGCAAAAGATATTGCTCTTGATGCGTGGTGCGAATATTATGTTAGATATGGCTATTAAAGAAAGATTAATTATGGTGTGGATAGCAAGAGAAAAATAATCAATTATTTGTCTAGCTTGTTGATGCCCTTATTGGAGAATTAAAAGGAAATAGGATATGAAAACAAATGAAATTAAAGAAATAGTTATGTCTCTATATTTAGAGACTGCTTCTGAACGATTTATTAACAGTAATACAGCATACATTCGTGATTTTGCAGAACGCTGTTGCAGTCGTGTACTTGAAATCGAAAGAGGAAAAAGAATAGATAACGATAGGAAGAAGAATAATTATCGTTCTGCTAACACTTGTAAATATTGTATAAATTGCAGTGAAGATGAAAAGCTCAATCTAACATGTTGGCTTGATAAGGCCGCAACATACAAAGAAGCTGTTTGTGACAGGTTTGAACAGAGGGCAAATTGTAAATAGTTATGACTATCGAAGAAAAAGCAAAAGAATATGCGGGTACACAAGACAGCGATGCTTATGCTGGTTTTGTTAATGGAGCTGAATGGATGATTGAAAACGTCGCCAAATGGATTTCAAAATGTGCATATGAAGCTCAAGACTGCAACTATGTGAAGGAAAATGGCGATCACGATGTAGATTTATTACTTAACAATCTTAGAAAAGCACTTGAGAAATAATATGAAAAAGTTGTTTAGAAGTCGTAATGAACGAATGCTTTGTGGTGTTTTAGGAGGTATCTCAGAATATTTAGATTGCGATGTTACGATTTTACGTGTTTTTACAGTTTTACTATTTATATTTACAGGAATAATTCCGATAACAATTACATATTTTATTTGTTCTTTAATTATGTCTAATAATGAAAATAGTTAAAACTGAAGGTTGTATCTGTTGGGGTACCACTGTTGATGATGAAAACATTATAGAGTTACCTGAAGAAAAAATTATAGAAATTTTTAATAAACTTCCTAAATCAAAAGAATTTCTTATTCAATGCATTAATGATTATATTGGTCAATATGGTGAATATGAGCATATAGGTGATTGTGAAGAATGTGGAGATTCTATTGACGGTTATACTTATATTCTTTAACTATGGGTACTAATTATTATTGGAGACCTCTTATAACTGAGCAGCAAAGAGAAGAGATTATTAATAGAACAAAATCTGTAAAGTCCATTCAAGAATTAAAGGATTTTATTAACGGGTATACACCAATTAATAATCTTCCTTATGATTTAAATACTTGTGAAATTCATATAGGCAAATCTTCGGGTGGTTGGCAATTTTTGTTTAACCTAACAATACAAAGATGCACCGCTCTTAATCGTGAAGATATGACCGATTGGTTGAATTCCGGAATCATTTATAACGAATATGGTGAAATTATTAACACCGATGATTTTTGGCGTCTTGTTGATTCAAAGAAAAATGATTGGGATTATTCCGAATATTATAAAGCACATCCAGAAGAATCGTGGTTAAATAGAGGAAGAGATCAACATATTGATGGTTTAAGATTTACTGTTGAAGAATATGAGTTCTGTTAAGTATAGAATTATTGAAGTTACTTATTTCAACGGAGATAAAAAATATGTTGTTGAAGAAAATATAGGAGGGCTACTTAGTGAGTTTAATTATATTACAAAATATGATACAATTAAAGAGGCTGAAAAATGTATTGACAAATTATATGCTACAACCCCTAAAAGCACTAGAGTAATAAAAGAGTATTAATAATTTTGTATTTAATTAAATAATTATTATCTTTGGGTATTGAAGCTTCGTATATCGGTAATACTATGGGTTTTGGTCCCATCAAGGTGTGTTCGACTCACACAGCTTCAACTAATATTTTTTAATTATGGATAAAATAGTCATTCATTTAAAAGAGAATCAAAAAGTATATTTTACATCTGATTTACATTTTCAGCATGATAATGTAATAAGATTTTGTAAGAGGCCTTTTACTGATTCTAAAGATATGGAAATTAAGTTGATAGAAAATTGGAATTCTATAGTATCTGACGAAGATATTGTATTTGATTTAGGAGATGTATGTTGGTTTAAAAGTAGACATGATTGTAAAAAGATTTTAAATAAGTTGAATGGTATACATTATGTTATTTTGGGAAATCATGATAAAAAAGAAACTTTTGAATTATGTGATCCAAATAAAGTAATCGTATGTGAAACCTGTACACAAGTTTGGATTTATGATGAAAACAATCATGGACAAGAATTAATGTTATCTCATCTACCACTTCTTACATGGCCTCATATTGAGCACAACGTTCCTAATTTATTTGGACATATTCATAGTGGTCCAAATGCGGATCCAAACGGCTTAGATCAAAACTTAAAATTACATCCAAATCAAATGGATGTTGGAGTAGATGCTTGGAATTATAAACCAATTTCTTTAGATTTTATTAATTCTATATTAAAGAGATAGATATTTATTAAAACACTACAATGAGTAAAATTTCACTTTCGGATCTTGATAAGTATGATGATGTAGATCCGGTAGAACACATCAAAAAGAAGAAAACAGGTAAAAAGAAAGATCGTAAAAGAGAAAAGAAAGATAAACGAGAAGGCTTTGTAGATCTTTCCGATGTAGATTGAAGTGATGATTTGGACTCATAGTGTTGTAAATTTTACAACTATGAGTTTATTTAGTAGAATATTTAAAAAGAAAGTAGAAGAACCTACTTTAACTTTATCTAAAGCCACTATTTCAGATATTAAGGTATTTGATGATGTTTATGTAAAAATAAAAGATAAGATATTACCAGGATGGATTACTGAAAGGAATGGTAATAAAGTAATAGTATTATGTGAAAATGATGATAAAACTATATTTGAAACATCTTTTACTATTACAAGACCTTTAGATAGAGATTTTATTAATGAAGAAAATAAAGTTTTATATTTAAATAAGGAGGCTATTGAAAAATAGTCTCCTTTTTGTTTATATGGAAAAAATATATAGTGGGTTGGTTTTTATAACCCTTATTTTGCTTATTTCTAAGCTCACTATTGCAATAAATATGAGTTGGTGGATAGTTGTCCTACCTTTACTATTTCCGTTGATTGTAGGGCTTCTTTTGGCTATTATAATTATAATTACTATAATATTATATATTATTGCTTGTGGAATTATAAATCTGCTAAAATCATGCGAACATTAATATTAGGAGATATACACGGTAGAAATTGTTGGAAACCAATAATAGAACAAGAAAATCCAGATAAAATTATATTTCTTGGTGATTATATTACTTCGCATCAATTAATTTCAGAAGAAGATCAGTTTGATAATTTTATGAAAATCTTATCATATAAAGAAGATAATTTAGATAAAGTTATTTTACTTAGAGGGAACCATGATTGCTGGAAATTTAGTTGGGGTGATTGTTACCCTTGCCCTTCTCAAAAATTACTGATAAAATTAATTCCAGAATTTGATAGATTTAGTAGATTGTCCCAATGGTTTTATATTCAAGATAATATCTTGTTTTCACACGCTGGCGTTTCTAAAATGTGGTTAAATAATAATGGTTTAACTTTGGAAGATATAAGTAACCAAGGCTGGAATGAAATATTTGGATTTACTCCAGATAATTATTCAGATAATAGTGGTACATCCAATTCTCAACCTCCAACATGGATTAGACCTCAAAATCTTGTTACTTGCGCAGTAGATAATTATATACAAGTAGTTGGACATACTCCAGTTACTCATATATACGATAAGCATGATCAAAATTGTAGATTTCCACATATTTGGTTATGTGATAATCTTCCACAGTATTTAATAATTGATAATGATAAATTTATTGTAAAAACTTATGACGAATAAAATATATTTAGGCTTAGACGATGTTTCTATAATGCCGTCTAATATATCTAGAATAGAGCATAGGTCAGAATGTGATCCTTATTGGTTTGATGGTATGCTTCCAATATTTACAGCGCCCATGAGTTCTGTAATCAATCTTGGTAATTATAAAAAGTTTCAAGAGAATAAAATTAATACCATACTTCCTAGGACTTTATCCTTTGAAGAAAGATTAAGTAATTCTTTACATACTTTTATTGCTGTTAGTTTAGATGAATTTGAAAATAAAATTCTTAATCTAGATATTGATGATGGAGAGCAAATAAAAGTCTGCGTTGATATTGCTAACGGTCATATGTCTAAACTTATAAATCTATGCAAAAAAGCAAAGGATCAGTTTGGGGATAAAATTCTTTTAATGGCTGGCAATATTGCAAATCCAGAAACGTATTATGAATATTATAAGGCTGGAATTGATTATGCTCGTTGTTCAATTGGAAACGGAAACGCGTGCCTCACATCAGTTCAATTATCAGTTCATACTCCCATGGCTACATTGCTTTCAGAAATACATGCAGTTAAATTACAAATAATGCAAAAGCAATTTACAAGGGAAGAGCCACTTAAAGAACTTCCTAAGATAATTGCTGATGGTGGTATTGATTCTTATGATAAGATAATTAAATGCCTTGCTCTTGGCGCTGATTATGTAATGTGTGGTAAGATATTTGCAGAATGCGAAGAAGCTTGTGGAGAAACATTGCAGAAATTTTTATATAGTGATGGAACATATAAGTATTACAACTATGTAGATGCTTTAGTTGCTGAAAAAGAGTCAGATTTAATTAGAACCTCAACATTAAAACTATCTTCTAAACCATATATCATTCAGAAATTTCCTAATATATATCGTAATTACTATGGTATGTCTACAAAAAAGGCCCAAAAAGAAATGGGTAATGATAAATTACATACTTCTGAAGGTGTGGAAAGAATGGTAGAAGTAAAATATACTCTATCTGGCTGGATAGAAAATTTTGTTGATTACTTACGTTCAGCAATGTCTTATTGCGATTCTACTAGTCTATACGAATTTCAAAAGAAAGCAAAAGTAATTCAAATAACAAATGCTGCAAGAGCGGCTTATATGAAATAATTATGTTTATATTAATTTGCGGTATTATTTTAATTCCAATGTTATTTTCTGAAATAACGGAATTTATTTTGACAAGATAAAAAATTTTGTTATATTTGTATAGCAAGATTGAGAATAAAAGTTGCCGACTGACTTTATAGTCGGAATTGGGGTTTTGGTGTAATGGTAGCACAATTGACTTCAAATCAATTAGTTAGAGTTCGAGCCTTTAAAACCCCGCTATTATTACAAAATATTAACTTAAATACTCGTCTAAATTAATTTTTAGGCGAGTATTTTTTATCTAAAAAATTATGTTACCAAGTAAAGATGATTTTTATAATGAATTATGTCTAGAAATAACATTTTATTGTGAAATGTTAATTCCAGAAAATAAATCACAATATTTAATTAAAGACGATAATGAGTTTATTGGTATTGAAGTAGATAATAATTCTAAATATGGAATTACTGTTTTATTTGAATCCTATGTGGCTCCATTAGAAGTATTAACTATGGATACGTTATATGATTTATATGAAATACTAAAAGATAAATATGAAACTAATTAATTTTGGAAACACAGCTATTAATGTAGATTATATAGTATCTATATCTAAAGACGAATTAGACACTTTTTATTATTCAGACCCTTACATTGTTAAGATAAAATATTGCTTTAAAGGTAATACTTATAATAAAAAAGTATGTTTTACTAGCTCAAAAAGAAGAGGCGAATTTTATAATTATATAATAAAACAAGTAAATGAAACTTAAAGAAATATTAGATAAATATTCTGACTTAGTATCTCAATATAAAGATGCATCAGAGTTAGAAAAAGCTATATTGGCACTTAGGAACAACAGTTATTCTTACGGAGAAATTCAAAGAGCCTTAGGTAATCCATCTAAAAAGACAATTAGACAAATTTTACTTAAATACGATCCGGAACTTATTGATATTGATACTAATTATCATAAACTAGCAAAACAGAAGATTATTAGTATAACTGAAGGGGAATTTAGATATAGACTTATTCAATCGGGAATATGAAAGTGAACTTTACAAGGAGAAGAGTATGAATTTTATATAAAAAATAATTCTCTTTATATGAAAGATTCTTTAGGTGATGAAGAATTATTTTCTGATTGGGACGAATCAACACAAAATCAATTTTTAAATGAACTCAGAAATAAAATTAACGAAAGAAACTTATAATAATAGTTTCGCGTACGGAGAAGTAAAACCTATTCCATTTTTTATCAATGTTTTTGGAAAATATCCTAAAAAACATATTTATTGTATTGATGGTAATTTTGATTTAGATAAAGTAGACCTCGATAAATTACTTAAAGATTTTAAAGGAACTCTTATATCTATTTATAGTAGATATGATAGAAGTGTGACATCTTGTGTAGAAGATAACGAAGATGAAAGTAAGGTAAACGAAACTACTATTGATGGAATACTATTTATGACTAGTAATGAAGAATATGTTATTATTGATAACGATTCTATTACATATTACTATTTAAATGGTAATCCGGATCAATTTATTGAAAAAATTCTAAAATATCTACCTGAAGAAAAGGATATTTCCGAGGCAGCTAATGTTAAATTGGTTTGCAGAGATGATGGTGATTATTATACTATTACATCTAAAATCGAGCCAACTAATATAGATCTTAAAGAGAACTATAACGATGATTTTCTTCCTGTATATAATGATTTAATTAAGTTTATAGATGAAAGAACAAGTGGTATTGCCATTTTAAGAGGAATGGTCGGAAGTGGCAAAAGTACAATACTTAGAAATCTTATCACAACACATCCTGCTAGCTATATTCTAGTTACTAATGCACTTGCGGAGCATTTAGCATCTCCAGAATTTATTTCATTTATGCTTTCCAATAGAAATAGTATATTTATACTTGAAGATTGTGAACAAATTCTCATAGATAGAACTGACGGTAATTTTAGTGGAGCTATAGCTAATATACTTAATATGGCAGATGGATTAATGTCAGATATATTTAACATTAAATTTATATGTACATTTAATGCGGATATAAATAAGATTGATACTGCACTTCTTCGTAAAGGTAGGTGTTTTGTTAATTATGAATTTAAAGAACTTTCTACAGAAAAAACTAAAAATCTTCTTAATAAGCAAGGTGTAGAACTTTCTGAATATAAGCCTATGACTCTTGCTGAAATTTATAATTACGAAGAGACTGATTGTACACAAAAACAAACTAAAATTGGATTTTAATTATGCCTGCTAGAGATATTTTGTTTGGAAAAGAAGCTAAAGACAAGCTTCTTAAAGGCATTAACATTCTTGCTGATGCTGTATCGGCTACTTTAGGACCTAAAGGCAATTGTGTTGTTATAGGAGATGTCACCAAATCTCCTAGAATTACAAAGGATGGAGTTAGTGTTGCAAAAGAAATTGAACTTGAAGATTTCTTTGAAAATACTGGAGCGCAAATAATTAGGGAAGCATCACTTAAAATGCTTGCTAATGTAGGAGATGCAACTACTACAACTATTGTATTAGCTAAATCTCTTATAAACGATATGGATTCAGCACTTGTAAATGGTTACAATCCAGTCGTGCTTAAAAATGCTCTTATAAAATCTAAAGAAAAAGCAATGGAATATATTAAATCTAATATTATTCCAATTAAAGATTCAGATATAACTAATATTGCTACAATTTCTGCTAATAATGATTCTGAACTTGGAACTCTTATAGGAGATGCATTTAAAAAGATTGGTAGAGATGGTATTATTACCGTTGAACAATCTTCTAATGTTAATACAAGATCAGAAATTATTAATGGAATGCAGTTTGATAAAGGCTATATTGCTCCTCATTTTTGTACTGATTATGTAAAAGATACTTGTATTCTTGAAAATCCATATATTTTTATCACTGAACACAAAATTACTTCTATGAGAGATATAGCAGGCGTTCTTAACGATGTAATAAGAGCTAATAGAGCAATTCTTTTAATAGCAGAAGATTATGATGATGAAGTTATTGAGACTTTAAAGCTTAATAAACTTAATGGAACTCTTAAAGTTTGTGCTATTAAATCGCCGTCTTTTGGGGATTATCGTAAACTTGTTCTTGAAGATCTTGCTGTTCTTACAGGCGGTGTAAATATTTCTTATGATTCTGGAATTGAGCTTAATAATGTAGTTATTACTGATTTAGGCCAATGTGATAAAATTACAATTACTAAAACTTCTACTACAATTATAGGAGGCAAAGGTTCTAAAGATAGTTTAAATGATAGAATAGCATCTATAAGAAACTCTATTAAACAATTAGAAGCAGATTCTACTACAGAAGATAGTTTTCTTATTAAGTTTAATAAAGAAAGACTCGCTAAACTTACTGGAGGTATCTGTGTAATTTATGTTGGAGGAACTACAGAACTTGAAATGCAAGAACGTAAGGATCGTGTAGATGACGCGGTTGCAGCAACTAAGGCTGCTATTGAAGAAGGAGTTGTGCTTGGCGGAGGTATTACTTATTATAACGCTGCTAGATCTTTTGATTCAAGCAATATAACTGATATAGCTATTAAATCCGCCTTGTGTACTCCAATAGAGTTGCTTATAAAGAGTTGTGGTAAGGATGTTAATAGAATTCTTCCTAAAGTGACCGAAACTCGTGGGTTTGATGCTAATAGTGAAAATATAGTAAATATGTATGACGCAGGAATTATTGATCCAGCTAAGGCTGCTATATTGGCACTTGAGAATGCTGTATCAGTTACTAATTTATATTTATCTGCACAAGTTGTTGTAGTTCCTAAAGTGTTAAATCAAGTTGTATTTTAATGGGAAATATAATTGAACTTAAAGGGCATTGTGATAGTCCGTGGAATCGTAGGTTAATTCAAATTGAAGATTCGGATTTATATGAAATAGATAATTCTTTAAAAGAATGTTCTACAGAGTCCGGATATTTAAGAATTGGAACAGAGCCAGGAGACTATACTAAAATTAATTTTATAGACTTTGATGGTGGGCCATTTCTTACAATTGGAGATAAAGTTGATAATTACGTTATCTCCGACTTTATCTTAACTGAAAATCATAATGTATTGGTTAGACTTGGTTAGTTTAATATTATTGCTTGGAATAGCATATATAATAGGTCGACAAAGAGCTAAATCTGGTAAAGCAGTTGGATTTAGATCGCTAGCAATTGCTATGTTAGGCGCTTATGCTTTTACACAGGCTTCATTTACTGACAATGGCACAGTTGATTATCATGTAATAGCGCAGATTATATCTGGAGTATCTTTTATAGGTGCTGGACTTATATTTAAAGATAAAAGTGTTCATAATCTCACTACTGCAATATTAGTTTGGTCTATGGTTGCAATTGCAGTTCTTTTAGGCTTAGGATATATAATTCAAGCAATAATATATGCTATAATTATTTGGTTATTATTAATTTATAAAAAACAAAATTATGAAAACGATTAGGTATTATTACACTCCTGATTATCGTATGAGAACTATGAGTGTACTTACATCTCCTAACGGGGCAATTCAGCCTATTAAGGATGTAAAAAAGTCTAAAATGCTCCCAAGACTTACAATTTGTGGAATTTATGACCATGATACTAATGAACTTTCTATTGGCGTATCTAGATGTTCGCATAGAGATCCTTTTGTAAAAGCAATTGGCAAACGTCTTTCTGAAGAGAGGGCTTATAAAGATCCTTATACCGTAATTAAAGTTGATAGAGAGGTTCATAGTGTATTTATAGGAATCTGTCAATCTATCGAATATAAATTTATGGAAACTCTTATTCCGTAATGGATTCATATGAAGCCTATACAGACGGTTCTTATCAAGATTCTATAAAAGCTGGAGGCTGAGCTGCAATTATTTTAAAAGAAGGGAAAATAATAAAAAAGCTATATCAAGGTTGGAAATATACTACCAATAATAGATGTGAAATTAGAGCTGTAATTGAAGCTTTAAAATATTTTAAAGAGTCTGTAAATATTACTATTTATAGCGATTCACAATATGTTGTTGGTAGTATAAACTCCGAATCTTGTTTTAAATGAATTGAAAAATCAGACCTTTCTAAAAAGAATTTAGATTTATGATTAGAATTAACTAATTTATTATCATATCATAACGTTACTATGGTCTGAGTAAAAGGTCACGAAAACAATACATTTAATAATATGGCGGATTTATATTGTACACATAGTGCAACGTGTTTAAATATTCCTGAAGATGAGATCTGTAAATCTAGTATTTAAGAAACTTGGTGAACATTGGTATCCAGATTTAAATCATGATAATCCATCTGATTTAATTCTTGATCCGAGAATTGAGAGATTTATTGAACATTTAGATATATATAATGAAGGCATGGTTGATTCTATATATCTTTCTGAACAAACTGGATTTATTCTTGAAGAAGGATTAATTCAATTTGATGATAAAGATATATTGAGATATTTTACTACTAATGATGATTTTATTATGAAATTATTTATTAGTGGACATAAATATACTATTTCTAGTAAATTGTATAATCTTCTAGAAAATCAATATCAGCTAGACCTTCATGAGTGTATCTATAGAATTCACGTGGTATAATGAAGTTTAAAGAAAATGAAACTGCTATAGAAGAGCCTAAAGTTGAAGAAAAAATCGAAATTTCTATTAAAGATGAAATTGATACTTTGAAGAAAATAATCAATACAAGAGTTCTTCTTATACAGGATTCTATAGAAATAATTAAGAGAAATCTTGAAACTATAGATAGACTTTGTGATGAAATTCACGATTAGAGCTAAAATAGTGGCGTTTCAGGACGGTTGTTATAGTAATTATGTATTTCAAAATCTTGACTTACAAGAAAATAATGAATATAGATATATTACTGTAACTAAATGCCCTAATTGAAATTGTCCAGAGCCTCTTAAAATAGGTGATATAGGGTTTATTACTTATGAATTTGCTAAGGCTGGAGACTCTTATCTGGAAGCTAATACAAATGAATATAAGCAATATAAATATACTGCCTATTATTTTATGAATTTTGTTAAAATAAAAGATGAAGTAAAAGATAAAAATAAAGAATATAAATTTTAGATATGAAAGAAGAGAAAAAAGTTACAGAATTTGGAGAAACATTGTCAAACGCAATTAATAATAAGAAAACTGATATTAATCAGGCTGTATGAAAGTCAAAAGACGGTAGAGATACTCGTCTAGTTGATATGGATTCAGTAATGCTTAATAAAGCCTATCATCATTGTTGTGATATGCTTTATAATAAAAGTAAGTTTACTCCAGGTAGATATACAGTTAAAGAGAATATTAAAGTATTTATAGCACATTGTAACGCAGAGCTTTTAAAGAGATATTTGCTTCATGAGTGTTCTATTGATATTATTAAGACTCCTCTTGAGCTTGTTCAAGCAGTCAATTCATTTAAGAAGCAAAACAATCTTACTGATGATAATACTGTAGATGTTATGTTTGATCATCTTCCTAAAGAGTATTCTACAGTAAAATTTGGCGATCTTATTGCTGCTTGTTTGGATCAGCTTGAAGTAATTAATCGTAAAATGATTTCAGAACATTTTATCATTACTCAGGGAATTTGGCTTACTGATGAAGAAAAGAAGGAGCTTACTGAACTTGATGATAATGGTAAACAAAAGCCTTGGCTTGATGTAATTAAAGAAAGAATGGTAATTAATCCTGATATAAGACTTAGGGTTGATATTAAGGGATTTAGTTATTCAGAATTTAGACTTTTACTGCATCTAACTCCAAATCCTAGAATTTCTTCACTTCCATCTGAAACTCTTAGGGTATTCAGAGATAAAGTATTCTTGTTACTTGATATTGACACTGATTATCACATTAAAAGGTGGGAAACTATTAAGAGTAATATTGAGCAAGTAGCAAAACTTAAAGAGATTACACTGAATATACCTTCTTATAAGTAATGTTACTTTATAATAAAGTTGTGTTTGTTTATGATGTAGAAATATTTCCAAATCTTTTTACATGCACAATTTTAAATACCAATTCAGAAAAAATTGGTACTTATGAAATAAGTAATAGAAAAAACGAATTAGGATTTATTGTATCTACATTTAGTAATTCTGGCATTATTTGATGCGGGTATAACAATCGACATTATGACGATCCTGTTATTAATTATATAATTTTAAATCAGCATATATTATCTCAAAAACCAGTATGAGAAGTTACTAGAGAATTAAAAAAATTTAGTGATGAAATTATAAACTCTGGAGATAAATTTGATTCTTGAGCAAAATATAAGCATGCACATTGCTTTCCATCTTTTGATTTATTAACAATGATGTTTTCTCAAAAATTACGTTGTGGATTAAAAGAACTACAAGTAACAATGCAATATCCTAACGTTCAAGAATACGAAGGGGATTTTAATTCTAATATATCTGAATCTGAAATTGATAATGTAATTGCATATAATCATAATGATGTTAATTCAACATACCAACTATTAAAATTAAAACAAAAAGACATTGATTTACGTGTTGGTATTCATGATGAATACGGAGTTAATGTTATGAGCGTTGATGGTGTCGGTATTGGAAAAGAAATTCTAAAAACAAAATATTTACAAGCTACAGGAAAAACTTGAGGAGATATTAAAGATTTAAGATCTCCGTGCGATAAGGTTAAATTAAATGAGGTAATATTACCTAAAATTTCATTTGAAACTAAAATTCTACAAGACCTTTTAAATGAAATGAAAGAATTAACTGTTAGCCCTGGAATTAAAGGTTGAAATAAACAATTTTATTTTTATAACTCATTGATTTCCATTGGAGTAGGTGGGTTACATAATATTTGTAAACCTGAGATTATAATTCCTACCGACGATGAAATTCTTGTAGACTGAGATGCGATGTCGCTATATCCTTCATTATTAATTAGTTACGAATTTTATCCTCAACATTTAGGTGTAGAATTTCTAAATGTATATAAAAAAATTAGAGAGGAAAGAATAGAAGCTAAACATAATGGAAATAAAGTTAAGAATGAAACTCTTAAACTTGCATTAAACTCCGCTACGGGGAATATGCAATCAGAGTATTCATGATTATACGATCCAAAGTCTGTAATGAAAATTAGGATGAACGGACAACTATTTCTTTTAAAGTTAGCAGAAATGCTTATTTTAGGAACTAATTGTAGAATTATTCAATATAATACCGATGGAATTTTTGTTTTAATTAAACGAAATATGCTAGATAAAGCAAATGATATAATTAAATCTTTTGAAAAATTTAGTCTACTTACAATGGAAGCGGACTATTTTGAAGCCATGTATCAATTTGCTATAAATGATTATATTGCTGTAAAAGAAGGTTATAACAAAACAAAAGATTCATCTCTTATAAAGAAGAAAGGAATATTTATTGACACTCCAACTCTTGGTAAAGGTTTACAACCGTTAATTATTCCTAAAACAATTTGTAAATATTTTGTTGATAAAATACCTATTGAAGAAACTTTATATAATTCTGATGATATAAGAGAGTTTTGCACTTATCAAAAAGTGGATAAGAAATTTCACGTAATGTACGGTGGAAAAGAAGTAACTAGAATTAATAGATTTTATATGTCTAAATATGGTTCATCACTTATAAAATATGAGATGGATTATACCGGAAAAAAAATAAGACCTACAACATTATGCAGTTCTTCTTCTGTTACATTACTTAACAAATTTGATAATCTATCAACTAAAGATAAACATATAAACTATCTTTATTATAAGAATGAAATTTATAAAATAATAAATGCTTTAGAAACAGAGCAACTTACATTATTTTAAATGAAACTAAATTTAAGACTACTTAAAAGATTATTTTTAATTGATCATGAGTCAGAATTTGAACATGACATGATCAGTTTTATACTAAATTATTGTTATAAGATACCTAATTTGACATTTGAAATAGGTCAAAAGGGAAATCTTTTTATTACTAAGAACACTAACGATGTAGATGATTATGCTTGTATAGTTGCTCACCTAGATGGTGTTAATTCTTTTTATGGGAATCGTGAACTTGTATATAACAATGGAGTTATTACTGCACGTTATATAAAGTCTGGATTGCAATGTGGATTAAATGCAGATGATTCTAATGGAATTTGTTGTGCATTGCAGCTCCTAGAAACTCTCCCAGATCTTAAAGTATGTTTTACTGTTCAAGAGGAGATTGGTGGTATTGGTGCTAAATTAGCTGCCGATAACGTATCATTCTTTTCCAATGTAAGATATATGCTTCAGGCAGACAGAAGAGGTAAAAGCGATTTGATTACTCACACTAATGGTATTAATTCTGCTAGTAAAGACTTTGTAAAAGATATTAAAGACGTAATGTCTAAATATGGATATAAAGAATCTACTGGTACATTTACTGATATAGGTGTAATTGCGGAAGAATTATGTATTTCTGGAGTTAATATAAGTTGCGGATATTTAAATGAACATTTTTATGCCGAGTCATGTAATGTAGATTGGCTTGAAAATTGTCTTAATTTCATGCATGATATTATTAAGACATTAGATGAAAATAATAAATATTATACAATAGAGAAACAAAAACCAAATTATATCTCTTCTACTTATTATAGAAATTATATAGATGACTATCCTAGTGAAAGTGATTATTACAATAATGATATTCCTTGTAATAAATGCACTACACAGGATTGTATGAATTGCGATAAACAGTTTTAATGACTAGGGATGAACGACAAGAACTTGGAATAAAAAGGTGAATTAATGTAAAAGGCTGTGGCTCAATATGTTATGCCACTGGGGTAGGTTTATATGAGAAATAGAATTGATATTATAAGTGATTACAAGAATGGATATTCATTAAGTAAATTAGCTAAAATAGAAAATGTATCTAGATGAGAAATTACTAAAATAATTAAAAGTGCTAAAATAAAAATTATTAATAGATGAAATATATCAAAATTTAATGAAAATATATTTGATTCTATTGATGCTGAAGAAAAAGCATACTGATTAGGATTTATATACGCTGATGGATATATTGCTAATATAGAAAATAAAAAAGCGCATTATACTTTTGAAATTTCTTTGTGCGAAAAGGATACCGAACATTTATATAAGTTTAATAAATTTGTTGGATATAACGGGGAAAATATTAAAATAAGTAAAAGTAAGATTAAAGATAAAGTTTTTGGAAGATGTAGATGATGTGTTACGAATAAACATTTATGAACAATTCTTAACAATTATGGCTGCACTCCGAATAAATCTTTAACTCTTAATTTTCCGAAAGAATCAATATTTAAATCAAAAAACTTAATTCGGCATTTTATTCGTGGATATTTTGATGGAGATGGATGTTTTTCTCAACATATATGTAAAACAATTGTATCTCCTAATATTTCAATTATTGGGACAAAACAGTTTTTAATTAAAATTGGAGAATATTCTGGTTTTAATATAAATTTTTTACATGATAAACGACATTCAAATGAAACTTGAATTATATATTTTAGCTTAAAAGATACATTTAAGTTTTTAGATTATATTTATAACAATTCTACAGTATATCTTAAAAGAAAATATTTAAAATATACTTTCTTTAAACAAGAAAGCCGATCTCCTCAAGAATGAGAGAATTTTATTGAGCAAAATCGGTAAAAGTCCTAACGGATAATACCGAGGTAAACTAATTAATAATATAATTAGTCACCGTAGAGCGTAGGAACTGAACCTATAAATAGAATATAATGTTCCCAAGAGTGCTCAACACCCCAACTGAAATAAGTGGGTGAAAATGTACGCCGAGCTATATAGAAATATATAGAGCTAAAGGATAAAAAGCCTTTAGGATAACAAAACTGAAAACCCGGACAGCCTTAAAAGCAATTAAACTCCTTTGTAAAAAACGTCCTACATTAAATGTTTTAGTTGTTGTACCTACAACCTTTTTAAAACAGCAGTGATTAACTTCTATAATGAATTTTGGATTAATACAAAATTGTGATGTTGAAGTTATTAACACAGTGATAAAAAAGCAGTGAAATACTGACTTACTTATAGTCGATGAATAATTTGTTGACTTTAAATTTGCTTAATTGTCGGGAACTCCCTTAGAGCTTTTTCTACTAAATTATAATGGCAACATATATAACGGTGAGAATAATTACCTCAGTATAGTAAAAAAGAAAAAGATTGGGAAATCCGCAACCAAACATCCTTATAGGATGTAGGCTCAACGACTATCCTTTTAGGAGTACAAATATTGCGCATATATGCACAACAACAGTATTTGGAAATAGCAAAATTTATAGTAATTATAAATAAGATATAGTCTAATCTTATGCGAAAGTATAAGTTAATATAAATGGAATGCCATAGAATGGCTTCAGACACCTTTTCAGAGTTATTTAAAGCTGTTAATTATACATTTATTATGTGTTTAACCGCAACGCTTGAGAGACTTGATGGAAAGGAAATAATAATAAAAAAGTACGCTCCTGTATGTGACACAATCACTTTAGATGAAGCGCTTAAAAATGGTTGGGTTGCTCCAGTTAAAAATTATTTAGTTCTTTTAAATGTTGATTTAACTCAATATAAAGAATTAAATAAGAAATTTAATAGTTATTTTGCGTTCTTTCAATGAGATTTTAAAATTGCGATGGGATGTTTGCAAGATTGGAAGTTTCGCAATAAATATGCTAAAGAAATTGGAAGTAATCCAAAACAAGTATTAGCTCAATCTGCGCAATGAATGAAAGCTTTACATGCTAGAAAAGATTTTATAGAAAACCATCCTAAAAAGATAGAAACCTGTAGAATGATTCTAGATGCACGTAAAGATAAAAAATGCATTACATTTTGCCCTACAATTAAATTTGCAGAATCTATTAAACGTGGAACAACTCTTCATTCAGGTAAAAAGGAATCTGAAAATAAAAAAGCTATAGAAGATTTTAATAATTCTGCTTCAGGTGTATTGAATTCCTCTAAAGCTTTAAATGAAGGCGTAGATTTAAAAGGGCTATCTGTTGGAGTTAGGATGAACATAAATAGTTCTAAAATAACTGCGGTTCAACAATCAGGCCGAATCTGTAGATTTGAGCCAGGTAAAACAGCTGAAATGTTTACTCTTGTTATTGCAGACACTCAAGAATTAAAATGGTTTGCAAATAGCAATACTTCTGACTATATTGTTATAGATTCAGAAGATAAATTAAAAAAGGTCTTAAACTATGAAAAAGTAGAAACAAGACCTATGAATTTTATAACTGATTATGAAAATAGATTTTAAAAGTTAATACAATGCACACGTAAAAGTTTTAAACATTGTAATTTAAATAGATTCTTTTAATTTATTTAAATTGAACTTAAATACAATCTTAAACATAATGGCAGAATATAATTTAACTGCCGAAGAATTATTGTTAGTTTATGTAACGTATATTGCTAGAATAGAAAATGGTGGTAATATTACATATTTTAATAAATGATTTGAAAATGGAGGAAAAAATAGATTAAGAGATCTATTTAATTCCTTAAAAGAGAAAGGTGTTATATTAAAATCTTATAATACAGATAATTATATTTGTAATGATATAGAATTTAATAAAAACTTTCTTAAACGATTTTTTAAAGAGTCAGGATTTATGGGTAGTGAACTCTTCAATACTTATCCAAAAAGTGTTGAAATTAATGGAAAATTAGTTCCATTGAGAGATATTACTAAGAAATTTACTGATTTAGATGAATTTTATTTTTGGTATGGTACTCAAATATGTCATAATCCAGATAAACATGCTGAGATTATGGACATATTGAGATGAGGAATAGAGAATAACTACGTTAATTTTTCACTTATAAATTTTGTTGGTAATCATCAGTGGGAAATGTTAAAAGAGTTGAGAGATGATCCTAATAAGATCAAAGTTGCTAATAATATTTGTTTAATGGATGACTAATGTAGATATTCTTTATAAGACAATTGATCAAGGTCGAGAAGGTAAAAATAAAGGATTTAGTACCGGAATTCCAAAACTTGATGAATACACAGGTGGAGTACGTTCTGGAATATATACGTTAATCTTTGGACTTTCTGGGGCTGGAAAGACTGCCCTAGCGCTTTATAGCTATATTTATAGGCCACTAAAGGATAATCCAGACGCTAATATTGTTATTGCGTATTATAGTTTGGAAATGTCAGCTCCAATACTCCTATCTAAGCTTCTATGCATGTATATATATGAAGAATTTGGAAAGATAATACCTTATACAACACTTATGTCATGGCAGGATAAACTTTCTGATGAAAATTATATATATGTACAAAAGGGAAAAGACTGATTAAAATCTATTGAGAAGAAGTTTATTATATTTGATAAATCTCTTAATAATAAATCTTTCTATCATTCTTTAATGAGTTTATTAGAAGAGTGAGGAACATTTGAGCCTATAAATGATGGTAAGCAAACAATATATATTAAAAACGATCCAACTCAAATAGTTCAAGTCGTTATAGATCATATCGGATTGTGCCAATCTGTTGATAATCACTCTAAAAAAGAAGAAATCGATTTAATCTCTTCGTACTGTGTTTCTATTCGAGAAAAATGTCGCGTATCGTTTACTATTCTTCAACAAGAGAATAGAAATTCATCTGATATTGATAGGGTAAAAGCTGGTATGACAGAATGTTCCCCAGACGGTCTCAAAGATTCTGGAGGTCCGTTTAACGATAAACGAAATTTATATTAAAATTATCCAGTTTCTTTAAAAAGAATAATTTTTTACTATATTTGTATATAAAAATTAAAAATATATAAAATATGGAAAAATTTATTTTAACTAAAAAAGAAATTGAAAACGCAAAAGAGAAATCAAGTTGCGTAAAAGAAATGTTAGATTTATTAAATGTAAAATATGGTACTTTATATGCTCGGTGTAAAAAGTATAATATTTCACTTGCAGATTTTAGAATTAAATGAAATTTTGATTATGATAAATTTATGGATCTTTATAACAAAGGTCTAACCGATCCAGAAATTTCTGAAATAATTAAAATTCCATCTAAAAGAGTTTGTGATTATAGAAACAAACTTGGATTAGAACCAAATTTTCTAAAGGAAATAGAATTAACTGATGATCAATATCAAATAATTATAGGAGGTCTTTTAGGAGATTCATGTATGATAACTCCTAATCGCACAGAAACCCCTTATTTAATTTTCGGGCATTCTCCAAAACAAAAAGATTACTGTAAATGAAAGTTTGATCAGATGCAGCCTTTATTTAAATCATTTTTCTTAACTAAAGAATTTGATAAAAGAACAAATAAAATTTATTATTTATATACAGCTCATTCTAGACAAAATAAATGTTTATGAAAATTTTATAATATGTTTTATAAAATAGAAGGTGATAAAAAAATTAAATATATAAATAAAGAAATGTTAAATTCTATAAAACCTTTAGGTTTAGCTATATGATTTCAAGATGATGGGTTTAAAGCTACTGGAAATGGTTATTATTTAGCTACTAATTGCTTTACTAAATCTGAAATTAAAATGATGCAAGATATGTTTTTATATAAGTATAACATCTATACAGCTATTCATAGTGATAATAGACTCTATATAAAATCTAAATCTGCACAATTATTTGAAAATCTAATAATTCCTTATATACAAGATTGTTGTAAATATAAATTACATAGTCGTTGTAAAACTCCGCTAAACGGGGAAACTCCAAAAATGGACAATCCCGTGCTAAACCCTTTAGAAATAAAGGAAAATGCCTAACGACTAGTAGTGATTCCTAACGTAAAGTCGAGGATATAAATCTACCACGAAAACGGAGCAACTCTAAAAAAAGAGAAGATATAGTCTGAACTATATGGTAACATATAGATTTCACAGATAAAGAGCTGTGAAGATAACAAAATTGTGTGAAGTATGTATTGGAGTTTACTATCCTCTAAAGTTTAAATTAAAATCATATCAAGGATACCCAGTAATTGTAGAAGATTCTGGACAACAGAATCCATTTTTAGGGTTAAGAGATCGTATCAGAATTTGTTGTTTACTAAAAAACCGCCAAGGAGTATCAGATAGAGTAATTCCTGTAAACTTCTTTGGAGAATTAGGTATATTTCGACAATTGCCGCCCCCTAAACAAGTTACTGATTGGCGTCCTTATCTAAGCCTTGACAATCAAAACATAAACCCAAATAAAACAAAAATAGAAGATCAGACTCAAAAAGAGTCTAAAAAAGAATTACAATATCATTTTTAAATTATGGCTAATCTTATTGCAATTGTAGGAAACTCAGGTTCAGGTAAAAGTACAAGTTTTAGAACTCTTAATCCAAAGGAAACCTTTATTATTAATGTAGCATCTAAACCTCTACCTTTTAGAGGATGGAAAACTAACTATACTACATTTAATAAAGATAATCCAACTGGTAATTATATTTCAACTTCTGATGTAGGCACAATTAATAAAATGCTTACTTATATTGACCAGAAACGTCTAGAAATAAAGAATATTATAATTGACGACGCTCAATATCTAATGGCATTTGAAGCTATGGATAGAGCTAAGGAAAGAGGTTTTGATAAATTTACTGAAATCGCACAGAAATTTTATTCTATTCTTAAAGAGTCTATTTCTATGCGAGATGATTTGAATATTATAGTTTCTTGTCATTCTGAAAATATTGGTACAGCAGATGAACCTAAGTATAAAATTAAAACTGTAGGTAAGATGATCGATAATCTTATTACTGTAGAAGGTTTGTTTACCTATGTTCTATTTACTAATATTTCAACAGACGATAAGAATAATACTGTGTATTCATTTATAACTAAATCTGATGGTTCTACAACAGCAAAAACTCCAATTGATTGTTTTGATACTATGCTTATTCCTAATGATATGCAGTATGTAATTGATAAAATCAACGAGTTTAATGCTTAATTACACATTACCTAAACTACCAATAGAAGATAAAGTTTCTGATATCTCATATAATCAAGATTTAGCTACTGTAGAAGTGGATAATTCAAGACTTGTGTTATCTAAAGAAGCGGTTAAAGCTCTTGGAGCTATTCCAGGAGATAAAATAGCTATTACATATTGAAATGTAGATAAAGAAACAACATTCCCATTAATATGTAAAGACTCTATTAATGGAAATAGGCTAACGAAATCTAAGACCGTATCGTTTAGAGGAATTCAGAATACAATTCTGAAAGAATACGGCAGTTTCTTTAAACTAGTTCCTTTTAAGAATTATCTTAAAATGGAAAAAGTAGAGAGAATTGAAGAAATCGATCCTCTTAAAGAAGAAATTGATTCCTTAAATGAATTAAACGAAAATATTGATTTAAACTAATTTTTAATTTATATGAATTTTAATTTTGCACAGAAGGTTGTAGAGTCTGCTGGTAAGCTTACGGCAGGAATTAAAGATGCTACTTTTATGGGAGTTGCTTTTGAGACTAAGACTAGTCAGAAAGATGGCAACTCATTTAAGACGCTTGCACTAAAGCTTGATATTGATGGATACGGCCCATATACACAGAATTTCTTTGAACCTCAGTCAGATGAGCGTACAGCTATGCAGTGGGGAGTATCAGCGTCTATGCTGGATCATTTTCTTGTTCTTGTAAGAGAAATTCTTGAAGCAGTAGATCCTCAGATTGTAAAGGATATTGATTCTGGTACAAAGACTCTTACTGGTAACTTTAAACAAATTTGTGATACTATTAAGCAGTGGACTGATCCTGCCGTTGGTAAGCTTAAAGTTCAAATTAAGCTTGTTCCTCAGTCTAATGGTTATGTATCTATGCCAACTTTTGTTGCAAGAATTACAAAGAGTGGTGATTTGGGTATTGCTACTAGAGTTATCGGTCACGAGCTTACTCTTACTTCTAGTGAAGTTAAGAAGATTGATGCTGCTAATAACGCAAAACCTACAACAATGTCTCCTAAGACTGCTGATGATATTCTAGGAGCAGTATCAGAAGATCTTAATAATTCTGTTGATGATCTTCCATTTGCTTAATCTTGGAGTCTATTATAACTATTCCTCCAAAAATAACTAAGGAATTAATAGAATCTAGAATTAGTCAAGAAACTCTTATGGCAACATATTATGGAGTTCCAATCCGTAAAGGCTTATTTAAATCTAAATTTAGATCTGATAATAATCCTACTGTATGTTACTATAAGAATAGTAAAGGAAGATTAATTGTTAAAGATTTTGGTTCTGATTTTTGTGGGGATTGGTTGTATGTGGTTCAACATAAATTTAGCTGTGATTTCGTAAAAGCGTTGCTAATTGCGGCTAATGATTTTGGAATAGTTAAGAACTCTACTTTGGCTGTTAACCCAGTCAAGGTAGAGTCAACTATTTTAGAGCCAGTACAATCTTCAATTATACAGGTTGAGATTAGACCATTTCAACAATACGAACTAGATTGGTGGTTATCTTACGGAATAACAGAAAATACTTTAAAAAGATTTAATGTATTTTCTTGTAAGAATATATGACTTAACGGGCATTTATTTCATTTGGAAACTCCTACTCAAAAAATATTTGGGTATTTTGGAGGAAAGAAGAATAATATGGATCTTTGAAGACTTTACTTTCCAAATAATCATAAATTTAAATTTCTGTCTAATTGAGAGAAAACTAAAATTCAGGGGTTACTTCCAAGAAATGGAGGAAATCTACTAGTAATTACCAAATCTCTTAAAGATTGTATGCTTTTATATGAATTGGGAATTACAGCTATTGCTCCAAATAGTGAAAATCTGTTTGTAACTGATTCACAGCTAGATCGGCTTAAACAAAAATTTAAGAATATAGTCGTAGGATATGATAACGACTTACCGGGCATTGAAGGTATGAATAGAATTAAGAGAATACATCCAGAACTTAAATTTGTATTTATTCCTAGAAAGTACGAAGCAAAAGATATTTCAGATTTTTATAAAAAATACGGTAAAGATAAAACTCTGGAATTAATTAATAAAGCTAAAGAGTTTTTATGCCTAAAAGACGATCTGGATCATATAACAGAAGTAGAGGGATCAGAGCAGAACAAAAAGTAATAAATGAACTTAAAGAATTAGGTTTTGATAAAGTAATGTCTTCTAGACAAGGTTCAAAAGCTACTGATGATAATAAAGTTGATGTATTAGATACTGAAAATCAACTTCCATTTGGAATGAATATCCAAATTAAACATCAAATACCTTATCCTCAATACTTTAAAATTAGAGAGCAATCTACAGTTCCAAATGAATCTTTTGTTATTTTGTGAGATAAACAAGAGCCAAAAGAAAAAAATATAGTAACAGTTGGAAGATGTGCTATAATGGATATAAAATTATTTTATAATTTAATTAAATCTTATGGAGAAAGCCATAGTAACGTTTAAAAACGTTAATTCAGACAATGAAATCCAAATTAATCTTACTTATGATAAAGAAGTTGGAAATTTGGATTATGATGTTAAATTTAATAATTGCGACGAGAATTCTAATTTGGATTTTGTAGGAATTCTTGCTGATATTTTTATAAAATCATTAAGAGAGAAATAAAATGGAATATACAAAGTTATTACCTTTACTTTCAGATAGTCTTAAAGAAATATTTGAAGCTGTATACCAAAAACATCCTGAATGTAAAATTGCATCAGAAATTCTTACAGCAAATACATGTATTAACACATATAATAGTTGTGTTATAGACTTGACATATAATCCAATAAGTGATAAAAAATATTTGGTACAACCATTACTTGATATTATCAATTCTCTAATTACTGATGAGGCTAGAATGCTTACATATAGAATAAATTCTCTAACAATTTCATTCCTTCCTAAAGGGAAAGAGGCTAAATATTCTGATTGTGGCGTATGGTCTCGTGAAGGAAGACAGGAATCTAAGCCTTCTAAGCTAATTCAAAGAGTTCTAAAGCACGAATATAAATGTAAAGAATTTGAGGATTTTGCCAACTGGATTAAAAATGAACTTTTTCAATCTGGAGAATTTAAGCTCGTTTCAGGTTCAGACATAACTAAATATTATAACGCTGATAATTATTATAAAGACTCTGGAACTTTGGGTAATAGTTGTATGCGGCATGGAGAGTGTGAATCATATTTTAAAATATATGAAGATCACGCTAAAATGCTAGGATGTTTCAAAAACGGTCTACTTATGGGTAGGGCTATAGTTTGGGAACTTCCAGAAGGCACATTTATGGATAGGTTCTATACTTGTGAAGATTTTCTTGATTCTCAATTTATTGAATACGCAAAAGAACATAAATGGTATTATAGGGTTAATAATAGTTTGCTTAGTACTGGGGATGAGCAGTATTGGTTTGGGCCAGAAGATGATTATGCTGAATCAAAATATATTAATCTTACAATTCATTTAAATGAGGAATATGAATATTTCCCTTATCTGGATAGTTTTAGATATGTAACTGAAGATAAAAAATATATAAGCACTAATTCAGATGACGGATATTATACAGCCGATGATACTGAAGGTGGTTTAAATGGTTCGGGAAGATTCCTTTACACTTGTTACTGTTGTGGGGAATCCGCATACGGATATGATGATGAGGGTCCAAGTGGATGGTGTTATTCGTCATTTTATGGCGATTGGCTTTGTGAAGATTGTGCTCATTATTGTGAATGGTGTAATGATAATTTTTCAATTAACGAAAAATATGTTGATGTACACGTTAACAAAACAAGAATAGAAGAAATTCCAATGTGCTATATAGAGGATAATGAAGATTACGTTCTAATAAATGATGAATGGTATTATGTATGGAATCCTCAAGTTGCTTATAATGAACAAACAAAAGAATATTCATTAATATAATATGGATACAAGATACGATTTAATTCCTGCTCAAGGAATAGAAGAAGTTAGTAAAGTATTAACTAAAAAACTTGAAAAATTTAATATCAATCAATGGAAGTACGGTATTTCTTGGGCAGAAGTTATATCGTCTCTTAAAAAGCATTTAACTGAATTTGAGCTTGGTAATGACTATGATAAAGACGGTCTATTACAAATAGCTCATGTTGCCGAAGAAGCCTTGATTCTCTGCGAATATTATAAAATATATCCACAAGGAGATGATAGGCTTCTTGGTAACATATCTACACCTAGAGTGTCTTTAGATGTAGATGATGTATGCTTGGATTTTATTCCAAGTTTTGAATCTAAATTTGGTGTAAAGCTAAATAATTATTGGGATGGTTCTTATCAAATGAAAGAAATGCTTGATAAGGTTAAGGACGATAAGGAATTTTGGGTAAATCTTCCTGTTAAAAATCTTCCCACATTTAACCCTACTTGTTATATTACAAGCAGAAGTATTCCTGTTGAGTGGACTAAAGAATGCTTAGAAAAGAATGGGTTTCCTTGTGCTCCGGTCTATTGCGTTCCATATAATGAAAGTAAAGTAGATCTTCTAAAAGAACATAAATGTCAAATCCACATAGACGATAAAGTTCAAAATTATCAAGAAATAACAAATGCTGGAATATTTTGTTATTTAATGGATTCGCCACATAATAAATGGTTTAATGTCCCTCAGCATAGAAGAATATATAATTTAAATTTAAATATTTAAATGAAACAAATTAAATTCAAAGATTTTAAGATAATTCCTATCTTAGATAGTTTAAAAAGAGTTGATATGAGTGATGAGGAGTATTTTAGTAAAAAATACGCCAACTATGTATCTAATTCTAGGTTAAAAAATATTGATCCTATAAGAGGCGGAAGTCCAGAACAGTATAAAAATCCTCCGCATTTTTCTACTCAGTCATTAGCAATTGGATCTGTAGTTCATCTACAAACCCTTCAAAAAGATGAGTTTGAGTTTTTACCTAAAATGGGTAAACCTTCTGCTAAATTAGGTTTATGTCTTGATTATATAATTAAATATAGGAAACAAGGTTTTTCTATACTAGATTCTATAACTAAAGCTAGTGCATCAGCTGATTATTATTCTGGAAGGCTAACTAATTCTATAATAAAAAGTATTATAAAGAAGGGTTTAGGATACTATCTTAAAGCTAAAGATATTGATTTGAGTGATGGCAATATTATATTAAGTGATTCTGATCATGATATTGCAGAAGCTTGTATAAATTCTTTGGCATCTAATAGAGAGATTATGTCTAAACTTCATCCAGAAGATGTATTTGGTGAAAAACTCCCTTCGTATAATGAAGATGCTATGTTTATAGATTTTTGCGTTGTATATAAAGATAAAGCAAAAATACTTCACTATAAGATGAAGATAGATAATTGGACTATTGACGTAGATAACAAACGTCTTGTTTTAAATGATTTGAAGACTACGAGAGATAACCCCGATTATTTTATGCATCCAAAAACAGGACATTTTCACTCTTTTAGGTACGATTGCCAGGGAGCTCTTTATATGGATGTTCTTAAATTATATTGTATGCAACAGTATGGATTTAATGATAATTGGACTACTGAAATTAATTTTTTGGCGGTCAAAAATAATTATCCATATAACAGTAAGTGTTGCAATATGAATAACGAATTATATAAGAGAGGAAAGAAATTATATGAAGAGCTCCTTAAAAGAGTTGCTTATTATGAAATCTTTGGATATGATGAAATAGTAGAATTTGTATAATATGACTATATATAATTTAAGTGGTAAAAATTGGAGAAATTCTCCAATTTGGGCTCCGGTCTTTAATACTGGAGACATATTCTATACTATATATAATAATCAAATTTTAGCCATTAAAATTATTAAATCTTATATAAAATTAATTGATACTAATATGGCTAAAATATGCGCTAGATTCGAAACCCCTTTAAAGAATACGATTTTCGATGGTAAAGGGGAGTTAGTGCTCAATTCAAATAAAGAGACCGAGATAACAATGGGGAATTATACGTATCGACCTGTTTATATTACTAGTTACGATGCGTCCAATAATTCTAAATGTACATGTTTAGACGATATCACTAAATATGAAATTATAAATACAGGATACTCGTATGGAAAAATGGGCATGTATGGATGGAATTACTATATTGATCTGTATTATTGGGATTATAATACAACAAGTCTCATACCGGCTAGAGAAACTGTAAGTGCTAATACATTTCTTTTAAAGGATCATAAATTAACACTAGCCAAAGACGGGGTTTCTATTGGAAATAAAAAGTGGTCTACAGAAGAAGAGGTTAAACAATATTTGTCTAACAAAAATAAAAATCTTGATATTGTTTCATTTGATAAATCTAAAATTAATCAAGAACCAAAAGTATTCAATATTAATATTGAAGTAAATACAAATATGTCTTTAGAAGAAATAACTAATATAGTATCTAAAAAATTAGATTCTTTTAAAAATTAATTTGTAAATTATATAAAAATATCTTATATTTGTATATACAAATAACAAGAGATAATATGTTTAATTAAAAATGATAATGTAATATGAGAAAATTTGAAATTAACGCTTATAGCTTTAATGAGGCTAAGGAAATTGCTGTTAGCCAGTATGGTCTTACAGTCGTAAAGAATGTAACTCTTTCATTTAAGAGTCTTAATCCTACAGATTTTGATACATTTGCCCAGGAGATGCTTGATAAGAACAAGCTTACAGATACCACTGGAGTTGCTTGTATTGTTGTAAAGGAGCCTGGTTCTGCTGATACTCGTGAAAGACCTTATGAGTATGTAAATAATGTCGTTGAAGGGCCTCTTTCAAAGAAGAGAGTTCTTGAGATTAGAACTATTGATGGCGAATTTGTTGCAGAAGCAGAAACCAAGGGCGAAGCTACACGTAAGGCTAAGGCCGCAATGAAAGATTTTAAGAAAGATATGGTATGTAAGCATGTTTATCGTGTAGATAAGGATCATGAGCTTGCATTTACATTGAAATATGTACCTTCAGCTAAAACTAAGCTTGGTACATATATTGTTTTTGGAAACTAGTTTTCTTTTCATAATAGAATTTTTAATAAGACGTTTGAGAGTCAGAGGTTGTGAAATCTCTGGCTCATTTTTTATCTCTATGAGTATAGAATATAATTTTAATATACTTGATTTGCTTTTTCCTGTTATATATAAGATAACTATAGGAACGCACCAATATATAGGAAGTACAAAACGGTGTGCTAAAGTTAGAATTCAAGAACATATAAGATTATTAATTCACGGAAAACATTATAATTCTATTATGCAAAATTGATTTTCATCGTTAAATACAATCAAAATTGAAGTAATTGAATATGTTACAAGAGATGATGTTTGTGCTAGAGAACAATATTGAATAGATAGAATAAATCCAGATATTAATATAATTAGAAAAGTTGCTAGATATTAATGCAAACTACTATTGATGCTTTATTGCTTGGTAAACCAACAATAATTAAAGAAAATCAATATTTATCTACAAAAGACTATGTAGAAGATTTTCTTAATTTCTTTAAACCTATAGCGGTAGATTTTGAAATAAATGTACAATTACCAGACCAAATAACTGGTAATATAACTGAAAAGGATTTAACATATAATAGAGTCTGAATTCAGGCTATAATGCCAGATAAAGACTCTATAGAAGAATATAAAGAAGTATATGGATTAATTTATGCTTTAGATACTAAAACTCCAGTATGTAAATATTATAGAGCATATAAAAGTTCTAAAACTAATAATTTAGTTGTATTTGAGCCAACATGGATTGAAACCAAGGAACTTAAACCAGAGATAAAGTTTGAATTTGATTTTAAGAATTTGATGTCAAAAGAAAATGGATTTGGGAGGAAAATTAAATCCATTAAAAATAATTTTATATCTCCGGATCATTTAAATGAGTTGCTTGGTTCTCTTATTAACAAGTCTCTTTTATATGAACGTAATGATATTGGCGGAAAGGTAAAGCTTTCTCCTAACGATATTATTAAAGCATATAACGATGTTGTTAATAAGCCAACTTCTAATTATTATGTATCACCGTCAACTGAAGGGTCTCTACATAATATGTATTCTTCAGTATGTTCACAAATAACACAAGGTAAAGATATAATTAATAGATTCGAGAAAACAATTCTCGTGGGTATGTTGTTTGATTTTATTAAATATGAAGCAAGTAACGAAGCGTAATGGACAAAAAGAAGAATTTAATTTTGAAAAGATTAAGATTGCAGTTGGTAAAGCAATAGGCTCACAAGATCCTAATAAATGGGAAACTACCACAGGTAAACTAATTGGTCCTGTACTAGTGCAAGCTCTTAAAACAGGTGTAAATAATCTGTTTAGTGACCAAGATGGAGAAGTATCTGTAGAAGATATTCAAGATGTTGTAGAACGTATTATGATGGTTAATGAGTATTATGATGCAGCTAAGAGATATATTTTGTATAGAGAAGAGCATAGAAAAATTAGAGAAAGAGACTATGTTATTCTCAACAGAATGAAAGAAAAGCTAGAAGCAAAGAATATTGAAAACCAAAATGCAAATGTTGATGAAATGTCATTTGGTGGTAGAGTTGGAGAAGCAAGTAGAATTGCTTTAAAACAACTAGCTCTATCTGATTATATGTCTGAAACATCTAGAAACAATCATATAAATAATGAAATTTATATCCATGATCTTGATTCTTATGCTATAGGAGACCACAATTGCTTGTCTATTCCATTTGATGATTTACTTGCAAAAGGCTTTAATACAAGACAAACAGATGTTCGTCCAGCTAATAGTATTAATACCGCTTTTCAGCTTGTTGCCGTTATATTTCAATTACAAAGCTTACAACAATTTGGAGGAGTTGCGGCTACTCACCTAGATTGAACTATGGTTCCTTATGTTCGCAAGAGTTTTATTAAGCATTGGCGTGATGGATATCATTATATTGCCGGAGCGACAGACGAACTTGATTGGGAATACTTAAAAACATTACCTATTAATTCCAGATGCTTTACTGAGAAGTACCCAGAAGTATATAACTACGCTCTTGATATGACAATTAAAGAGCTTAATCAAGCAGCAGAGGGCTTATTTCACAATTTAAATACTCTTCAAAGTCGTTCTGGAAATCAACTACCATTTACGTCTATTAATTATGGTACGTGTACACTGTATGAGGGACAGCTTGTTATAGATGCACTTTTAAATGCATCTATTAAAGGAGTTGGTAAGTTTCATAAAACTCCAATTTTTCCTTGTTCTATATTTCAATGCATGAAAGGAATTAACAGGGCTCCTGGGGATCCAAATTATTATCTTTTTCAAAAAGCATTAAAATCTACCGCGTTACGATTGTATCCTAATTATGTTAATGTAGATTGAACTGTAAACGAAGGGTATGATCCTAAAAATCCTCTAACTTACACATCTACAATGGGTTAGTGAATATGCAGCCCATTTAAAACCTTCTTAACCTTGCTTAAGGGTGTACAGAAATGTGCTAACGGTTAGGTCTTGAAAAAGATGAGACCGTGCTAAAGAATATTTTGAAATTCGACACAAATGGAGTAATTTTGTATTATATTAACAATTAAGACTATAAAATATGGTACAAACTTCTTTTGAAAATGTTTATATAAGTGGAGAAGATATTTACCGAATAATTAATGGTGAATATCATAAATTATCTAAATGAATTGATAATACTGGTTATTATCAAGTAGTTTTTAGAATTAACGGTAAAAGAAAATACGTTAGAGTTCATAGACTAATAGCAGAAACATTAATTCCTAATCCAAAATGTTTAAAACAAGTTAATCATATAGACGGAAATAAGTTAAATAATAATATTTCTAATCTAGAATGAGTTTCTAATGCTGAAAATACTCAATACGGATATGATAATAATCTATACCATAGTAGAAAAAGAAGCCATGCAGTTAAAGTTATTACAAAAGACGGTAAGGAATTAATTTTTAAGAGTATTCGAATGTGTTCAGAACAATTAGGATTAAATAGAAAAACAATAACTGCTATTTTAAAAGGAACTAAAACAACAAATAATTATGATTATGAATTTCAATATATTTAATGTGTATCGACTATCGCTGATGAATGTAAGCGAGTAGAGCTAGAGATAAGCGCTAGTTCCAAACAGAAGGCTATCAAAATGATAGAATATATAGTCAGTGCTGATGGCAACATCAGATAGCATGTGCAGAACCTATAATGGTTTTGATATTAATGGTTTTGGTCAACAAAAAGATGGCAGAGGGAATATCTGCCCTGTTACTATTATACTTCCAACACTTGCTGCAGAAGTTGTTATTGATAATAAGTCAAAAAATCCCGTTGAAGATTTTATAACTTTATTAGATAAAAAGATTTCTGAAGCAAAAGATATGCTTTTAGAGCGTTATGATTGAATATGTAAGCAACCAATAGAATCAGCTAAATTTATGTATGAAAATAATGTAATAGCTGGATTTGATGGTAAAACTGTTGAATCCGCAATGAAACATGGAACATTAGCGATTGGACAACTTGGACTTTCTAATACTCTTTATCTTCTAATTGGAAAAGATCACACAACAGAAGATGGTATGAATCTTGCTAAAAGAATTGAATGTTTATTTAAGACAAGATGTGCTGAATTTAAAAAGAAATATTCTCTTAATTTTGGTGTATATTTTACCCCGGCAGAAAATCTCTGTTACACAGCAATGAAGAAATTTCAACAGAAATATGGAAAAATAGAAAATGTTTCAGATAAAGATTATTTTACAAATTCTATTCATGTTCCAGTTTGGAAAGAAATGAATCCTTTTGAAAAAATTGATATAGAGTCTCAATTAACCGGATATTCTAATGCGGGATGTATTACTTATGTAGAACTTCCTAGCACCGCAAAAAATAATATTCCAGCCCTTGAAACTCTAGTTAATTATGCTATGGATAAAGATATTCCATATTTTGCAATAAATGTTCCTAATGACACGTGTATGAATTGTGGTTACACTGATGAAATTGGAGAAAATTGTCCAGAATGCGGCGGAACAAACATACAGCGGTTGAGAAGAGTGACAGGATATCTTACGGGCGACTATAAGTCTGCATTTAATTATGGTAAACAGAAAGAAACTGAAGATAGAGTAAAGCATATTAAAAACTAATGAATAGCGTAGGAATAACTTATCCAGATATTAACAATGGTATTGGTTTTAGAGCAGCCCTTTGAATTTCCGGGTGTACGCATAAATGTCCTGGATGTCATAACGAATGATTACAAGATTATAAAATTGGAAAACCAATTAATGAATTTAAAAAAGAGCTGTTTGATGCGTTGAATAAACCATATATTTCTGGACTAACCTTATCTGGAGGGGATCCTCTAGACCAATCTGATAATGATTTAAAACAGTTATTAGAGTTAATTAAAGAAATTAAAACTATATTTCCATCTAAAACTATTTGGATATATTCAGGAGATACTTATGAAAATCTAATCAAAAATACAACTAAAAAAGAAATATTATCTTTTTGCGATATTCTTATTGATGGAAAATTTATATTAACAAAAAAGGATTTGTCGCTGCCTTTTAGAGGTAGTAAAAACCAAAGAATTATTGATTTAAAAACTGGATATGAATATAATAGTATTAGATTACTCTACAGGAACGATTAATAAAATACATGGTATTCCAGATAATTATTCAGATTTTGAAATAGAATCTGTTTTAAATCAGGAATTTCATCTTAGCAATTGTTCTTGGATGAGAATAAATGATTATAATATTTATCATTATAATTATAGGAATAATAAACTTATTTACGAAGGAGTTTAAATATGGGTCTAGACAATGGTATATTCATAAAGAATAAATATAAAGAACTTTATGATGAGCTTGGGCCAGATTGTTGGCCAGAACTTGATCATGGTGATTGTAAATACGAAATTTGTTATTGGCGTAAATGCTGGGGTATAAGAAATGCTATAATGAAGAAATTCCATTTTGAAGATGGAGAGTATGAATTTAAGCTTGATAAAGAAGATATTCCAGTAATAATTAAAATTCTATTACATTTTTGCAATAATGATGTTTGGGAGGATGAAGGAGATTCTATTTGGTCTTATGATGAAATAATTGAGACTAATATAAACTATATTGTCGCTCTCAAACAACTTATAAAATATTGGGATAAACACCCAGATTTAGAGGTTTATTTTTACGATTCTTATTAATGAAGTACGTTGATACTATAATTGGGTTTAGAGAAGTCCCAGACGAAATATCATTATGTATAGATATATCTGAATGCCCTATAAAGTGTCCTTCTTGCCACTCAAAATACCTATGGGGTAATGTTGGTCAAGAGCTTAATGAAAGTGTCTTAAATGACCTGATTTTAAGAAATGCAGGTATATCTTGCGTATGTTTAATGGGTGGAGATAAAGATCCAAAATATATTTCTCAATTAGCTAAATTTGTTAAGAAGAATTTTAAAAATTTAAAAGTATGTTGGTATTCTGGAGATAGTGACTTATCTCCAGATATTGATATACAATATTTAGATTATTATAAACTTGGTCCTTATGATGAACAATTTGGTCCTTTGAACAATCCAAAAACAAATCAAAGATTTTACACAAGAGGTGCACTACTTCATAAAATGAATGCAAATCCGAATGTCTTTTATGATACCACCTCAAAATTTTGGTCTAATGATTCCACTTTATAGAAAAGAAGGTTGGATTCTTAATCCTAATGATAAAATAGTAAACGCTATTTTAAAACGATGTGAGGCTAATGACGGAGAATGCCCTTGTCATAATCCAGGCCTTACAAGAGAAGATAGATTGTGCCCTTGTAAATCTTACAGGGAGAATGATAAATGTTGTTGTAATCTTTATATTAAGGAAAATGAAAGTAAAAGTAATTAATAAGTCAAATCATAGATTGCCGGAATATAAACATTCTGGTGACGCGGGAATGGATCTTAAAGCAGATATTTCAGAGCCAATTGTACTAAAACCTGGCGAAGTACAAGTTATACCAACAGGACTTTATATGGCCATTCCAGACGGTTATGAAATTCAGGTAAGATCTAGAAGCGGATTAGCAGCTAAAGAGTCAATATTCTGTCTTAATTCACCAGGTACGATTGATTCTGGATACAGAAATAACGTAGGAGTTATTCTAGCTAATTTTGGTAAAAATAACTTTGTGATAAATCCTGGAGATCGTATTGCACAGGCTGTTTTGAATAAATTTGAAACCATTGAGTGGGACGAAGTTACTACGCTGGATGAAACTGAGCGTGGTGAAGGTGGTTTTGGTTCAACTGGTAGATAATAACTTAAAATATATAATTATGAATAAATTTATTACACTTAATGAGGCTATGGCAGGAGATATTCCTGTTAATTTTATTAATAGCGTTGTAAATGATTTGAAGATTAAGATGGATAATATCAAGGGTTTTAATCTTGAGTTTGATGAAAATAATGATTTTGTAGGTATTAAAGTATGTGTTACCCCTGAGCGTAAGAAACAGGAATTTGATTGTCTTAATCTTCTTAAGAAGTGCGGTTTTACAGACGAGCAGATTAAGGGCATTACATTTAAGTATACTGAAAACGGTAACGTTGTTTGTGATATTAAAGATGGTGTAGATATGACTAAATCGCAGACAGAACCAATGGAGAATATTCCTGACGATAGGGCCCCTAAGCCAATTCTTGATGATACTATTATTAAAGAATCTAGAAATCTTTATTCAATTCCAATTAAATGGGACGGAGAAGTTGTAGATAGAACTACTATTAAATTTGCTTATAAGGGAGTTAGTGGAAAATATCACAGTGGAGTTACTGATAAAGATCTTGTAGAGATGCTTATGAATCGCTGGGAAGATAAAAACTCAGAAATTTCAGATATGTTCAAAGATATTTTTGAACTTCTCTAATCTTAATAAGGCTAGGTATTAACGTACCTAGCCTATTTTTATATATGTCTAAAAAAGAATTTTATAATACTTTAACTAAAGAACAAAGAGATTATATAGATTTTTTAATAGATGAAGCATATTCTAATGGATATGATGAAGGTAAATTAAATGCAACATTTGTAAATGAGTGTTATAAAGCAAGATACGCTTATTGCTAGAGATTCTAAAGGTAAAATAAGACAGGTTAATATAAAATCTGAATGAAACGAACAATTTCAGATTTATATTATTCATAGAGAATCAGGTTTAAGAGGTGGAAAGTTTACTGTACATCCTAATATAGAAATTAAAAAAGGTAAAGTAAAACGAACTATTACTGAACAAATGGAGCTAGAGTATAAATCTAATATTAAAAGTTATCTTGATAAAGGATATGTATTCTATAATGATCCAATACAGGATATAGACACTTTGTTGCCAACTACAAAACAGGATCAAAATGGAGCAGCTAAACCAATGCTTGCCAAACTTATTCAAAGTGTCCCTAAAAGCACCCTAGCTAAAGTTAAAGAGTGGTACATCTCGAAAAAGATAGACGGAATTAGAACAGAGCTCTATTTTGATTCTGGAGTAATTAAAACAGCTTCTAGAGGTGGAGGAAATTATGATTATGCGTTTTCCCATATTTGTAACAACCCAAAACTTATAGAATATTTTAAATTACATCCTACGCTTGTTCTTGATGGAGAAGGATTTGTATTTGGAAAAACCCTTCAGCAAATTAGTGGATGCGCAAGACTTGAAAGCGGCGTATTGCCATTTAAGCTACAATATTATGTATACGATGTTGTAGATTCCAATCTTAATTTCTATGAAAGATATAAAATTATTCAGGCATTTAAAGAAGAATTGAGTTTGGGCTTTGATCCGAATAGAGATTTTAAGGACGATGAATTAATGATTCAAATTCTTCCACAAACTTTAATTCCAAATGACGAAAAAATTATGTGGAATCTTCATAATAAATTTGTGTCTGAAGGTTGGGAAGGAGCCGTTTTAAGAGATCCTACTAAGAAATATAACCCTGGAGCTAGAGATATGATTAAACTTAAATCTAGACTTGATTCCGAGTTTAAAACTATAGGATATGAACTTGGTTTACGTGGCGTGGAAGATTTGGTATTTAAAATGCAAACATCGGATGGTAAGGAATTTAAAGCTAAACCAGTAGGATCTAGAGAACTTAAGCAAGAAATGTTTAATAATATTAATGGCATTATTGGTAAAATGGCTACGTGCACTTATTTTTATCTATCTGATGATGGTATACCTCTTCAGCCTGTATGAAAATCTGTTAGGGATAAAACTGATATGTAATGATAATTCCAAATTTATATTTAATATCTAATTTTAAAGATAAATATATTATAAAAACTATAGCTGGTAAGACGCGTATATATTGGACAACGAAACATCCTATTTATAAACCAACAACATTTATATACAAAGATAAAAATACTGTTGTTTTTACGCCAGATATAAAAGGTAGTGTAATAGGAAATATTGAGGGGGAAAATATACAGTGTCAAGAAGTTTTTGATTTATTTAGTTGCTATGATTTCGGATACACCACAGAAGAGCTTATCTATTGGTTAAACAATCTTGATGAATACTTTAAAAAGCTTCAAGAAAAAATTGATATGAATATAATTTGAAAAAATGAACATGATTAATGACAAAAAGTGAACTTAAAAAATATGTAGATACTTATAATAAAAATCTTATACATTTAAGAAATTATGAAAATAAATCAGAAGAATTTAATTGCATAGTTTCTAATTATGAATATATGCTAAGATTATTATTAACAAATATATTTGGTGAGATTAATTCTGACTTAATAGAAGAATATCTATTTAAACAACGTCAAATATCATTTGACACATTATGGAATAAAATAAATGGATCTAATACATCTAATAGAGAATAAAGAAATATTATATATTTATAATTTATTTCCATATTATTTGTATGATAATTATATAATTGTTTATACTAATAAGTTTAATTTAGAAGATTTACCTCAAGATATAAATATCTTCGCATTACCAGTAGATGACTGAATGGATTTGGGGGTTAATAATGATTTGCTGGTATGGAAATGTTCTTGCCTTGGAAAGAAGTATATTATTAAAGAATATGTAAAACTTCTAAGTAGATGCATTCCTGTTGATTTGCGTAAATATATTGATAAAAAGTTAAAACTAGAACCATTAAAATCTAGTATAGGATGTAGTTATCAACTTTTAAAGGATATTAATTACGTAATCCAAATAATTGAATATCATAAAATAAAAAATTATTCCGTATGTAACGATTATTACGAACTCTGCAAACAATGTAAAACAAAACAAGAGGAAATAGAATTATTTGAAAAATATAAAGAACCTGTATATAAGATACTTAAAAAATATACAGATGATGCTCTCTTAAAAGAAAAAATCGCTAAAATAAGTATTAAACAAAATGATTAATCAAATTTTATTTTTTCACGCGGACTGATGTTCACAGTGTAAATTGCTGCAAAAAGAATTAAAGGACTTTAATTATCTTCCAATTACAGAAATAGATGCCGACGAAAATGATTCTTTGTGTGATAAATATAATATTAAAAGTCTTCCAGTTATTGTTTTATTAGACGAGTCAAATAAAGAAGTTAATAAGCATGTAGGGTTTATTTCAAAAAATGATTTGGTTAATTTTATTAAAGATAATAATTATGTCTAAATTTATGTTTGAAGTAAATAATCATACAGATGATTATAGAATAGTAGAGATAACAGCAAATACAAGAATGGAAGCAATAGATCTTTTACATGCGATGTACTCTAAAAATATGGGGTATGATTATAATTTTATAGACGATGAAAATAATTAATAGTAGTGTAAAAATAAAGCAATCTGGATATACATTAAAAGATATTTATCGTAGTATTGAGGAAGCTGGAAGGGTTAGTTATGCTAGTGTGGGGACTCAGTATTTTAGAATACCTAAATCAGAAAATATTGATTTGCTTAAAGCTAATCCTTCAATTCTTGTAAAAGAAGGTCCGTTTTTTGACGAAGGATATTATGTATCTATTCCGCATAAACTAGTTAATTTATTCCCAGAACTTTCTAATTATAAAGAAGAAAATCTTGAAGATAGTCCTCTTTATGAGAATCGTACAGCAGAAGAGTTCTGTGCTATGATTAAAAAGAATGGACATTTAAGTGTATTTGAGTTTGGTACTGTTTATCTTAAAGTGCCATCCGGCTCTTTATTTGATTTTAGTAAATATAGCGCAAATAAGTATAGCATTGTAAAAGTATTTAATCTTGATAAATATATTACAACTAATATGCGAGTAATCGTTGAAAACGGTTGGGAGCAAGATTTGAATTATCTTTGTGAACCAACTCAATATCACGAAAAACGAGTAACCGCTGAATTTATTTGTTCTAGAGCTATAGCTAATGAAATAGTAAGGCATAGAACAATGTCTTTTATTCAAGAGTCGCAAAGATACTGCGCATATAACGCAGATAAATTTGATAATAACGTTAAATTTATTCAGCCAACTTGGATTAAAGACATAGATAAGCCTTATTCTAAAATGTCTGATCCAACTCGTTGTTGGTATAGAACTATGAAAGCGTGCGAATATCAATATTTTAAATTGCTTGATGAAGGTATTAAACCTCAATTTGCTAGAGGTGTATTACCTAATGACACGGCAACTAGAATGTTTGTATGTGGTTTTGAATCTGATTGGAATCATTTCTTTGAACTTAGATGCTCACAAAGAGCTCATCCAGATCTTAAAGTACTTGCTGATAATTTAAAACAACAATTTAACTGTGGAGTATAATATATATTTTAATAGGCTTTGTATGGAATTAGAAGTTTCTTCAGAGCCTACTAGGGAGCAATTAGTTACAGCTTTTATAAATAAAATAGGAGGACCAGAAAATCTTCTAAATCTTTTTATAAAGAAATGTATAATTGTACCAAATGATATACAAGATACTAATGTAGAATTAGAGACTAGTAAAAATGAAACTAATTAAGAAAAACGGAGAAATTCTTGAATTAACAGTTCAAGAGTATAAGGAACTATATAATGAAGTTCCTCCTATATCGAATTGGACATATACTCCAATATATACCGACCCTCCAAAGTGGGGTGATAATCATGTTACGGCAAAATGGAATTAGATAGATGTGTTAAAAATTTACTCATAAAGGAGCCCTTCTATGGGCTCTTTATGTTAAATTTAAATAGATTTTATAGTGATAAAGTTCCTACTGCTGGCGTTAGATTAAATGGGATTAATTTTGAATTAGCTGTTAATAAAGATTTTTTTGAAACCCTTTCAGAAATTGAAGCTATAGCAGTTCTTAAACACGAGGTAAGCCATATAATATATAAACATCCTATATATGGTCCAGAATATAGTAATCATACAAGATTTAACTATGCGGCTGACTTAGAAGTTAATTCTGCAATACCAGAATTACAGAAAATCCCTTATGTTTATCCTGCATTATTTAACTTCGATTCATTTAAAGGAACTAAATGGTATTATGATAATTTACCAGACTTTCCTCAAAATGAGTCTATGTCAAATGGTGTAGGAGAATTAGTAGACGACCATTCTAATTGGAAGGAGGCTAGCGATATAAGCGAGTCTGAAAAGCAATTAATCTCAAATCAAGTTGATTTTATTGCTAAAAGTACTGCCGAACAAGTCAAGAAAACTTACGGAAATATTCCAGGACAATTTAAAGAATATATTGATTCTTTATTTAAAATAAAGAAACAAGTATTTAATTGGAAAGCATATTTTAGAAGAGTGATTGGAAATTTAATTACATCTGAACTTAAACTTACTAAAATGAGACCGTCTAGAAGATTTCCCGACGGTCGAGGTGTCCGATTTATTAGAAAACCCCATATACTTGTTGGAATTGATACCTCTGGAAGTGTTAGTATGTCTGAATTAAAGGACTTTTTTTCAGAAATATATCACTTATGGAGATCCGGAGTTAAAGTTACTATTGATGAGTGTGATACAAGGATTACAAAAACTTGGGAATACAATGGTAAATTTGAAATTGAGATATGTGGTAGAGGTGGAACTGATTTAAATCCAGTTATAGATCACTATAATAGCAATAAAAAAGAATTTTCAACATTAGTGATGTTTACTGATGGTGAATTTTATTTAAATGAATTACACAAAACAAGAGATGTAGTTTGGGTTATATCAGGTGTAGGGCAACACCAAGATTTTCCAGGGACTACAATATATATGCCAAAAGAATAATGGAATTAAATTTAAGTGAAGCAAAGGACTTGCTTTTATATATAATTAAAAACAATCGTACTCTACAAGACTGTGGACAATATCCTATTTCTGTGAGCCTAGAATCTCCTGCCGGAATAGGAAAAACATCAGTATGTGACCAAATAGCATCTAAGCTTAATTGTAACTATGTTAAAATAAATCTAAGCCAGATTAGCGATCCTAGCGACCTTGTTGGTTGGCCGTTAAAGGAACATTATGTTTGCAATGATGAAAAAGGTTGTGAGTGGATATCAGCAGAGCTTATTCCAACTTATACACAGATGGGATATAAGCTAACATCTGAAACTAGAATGAGTTATGCTATTCCTGCTTGGGTTAAATCCCTAGATCCAGAAAAATCGTCGATTATCGTTCTAGATGATTGGACTAGAGTTACTCCAGCTATAGCACAGGCTGCAATGGAAATAGTATGCCGTCAAGAGTATATTTCATGGAAACTTCCGAAGTATAGTACAATTATAATGACAGAGAACCCTAATGATGGATCCTACAATGTTAGCGATCTTGATGATGCCATGCAGAGCCGTTATATGAAGTTTAGAATAAAATTTGACATTAATACTTGGTCTCAATGGGCAGAACGAGCTCAAATTGATGGTCGAGCTTAAAAAAATAATATTTTTTATCTTAAATAAATTTCACTATATTTGCATATAATTTTAATTTTTTAACCTTAAAAAATAAATTTTATGCAATTATTTACTGTAAAATATCAAGATTGCCCAAAAGTATCTTGTATTTATAAAATTACTTGTACTAAAAACAATAAGTTTTATATTGGGAGTACAATTTCTTTTCGAAAAAGAGTAAAAGATCATAGAAACGATTTATTAGGCAACAGGCATAATAGTAGCCAAATGCAAAATTGTTTTAATAAATATGGAGCTGAATATTTCGAAATTGAAATTCTAAAATCTTTTAATAGAATCATACCATTTAAATCTGCGGATTACAAAGAAATTTTATTAAAGACCGAGGAAGAATTTATAACAAAATATTCTCCTGATTTTAATACTCAACTACATCCGTATTCTGATTTTGGAATTTTTGTAGATATTGAAAATCCTATCTATCAGTATGATTTAGATGGTAATTTTATAAAAAAATGAAAAAACTCAGCAGAAGTAATTCATGTTCTTGGATTTAGCCCAGAAAATGGATTACGTAACCAATCTGCGGGTAAATTTCAGTGAAGACGAGAGTTTTCTGAAAAAATTCCAAAATATCGATCAAATTCCGGAGAAAAAAGTCGAAAAGAATGTAGTTTGTACGATCTATATGGCAAAAGATTAAAAACATTTAAATCTATAACAGATTTATCTGAATATCTTTTCCCAGGATTAACTCTAAAAGAGGTGCGACAAAAACATAATTTTCTTTGAGTTAGATTAAATAATTCCTCGGGATTTTTTAACAAATATAGAATTGCTCGTGGGCATGCTGAGCAGTTAGATAACTCTATTAATAGAAAAAAACAACGAAAATTTATTGTTGTAGAATATGATATTGACGGAAATCAAGTTGGAATTTGAGAAACTTTAGAGGCGTTTAATAAAACTATTAAAAGTAGTGCAAGTAAAGTAATTATAGATAATGAAATTTGTTATAAATATAAAGATAGAATATTAAAAAAATTATAGGTTCGTAACCCCGTGAATTGCAGGAAAATCCTTAGAGTTTCAACTACTAAATATGTATAGTAATATATATATGGCCAAATTAATTACTTGGAAATAGTAAAAAGGTTGAAAATTGGACAATCTGCAGCCAAGCTGCTTAGGAATAAGTAGAAGGTTCAACGCATAATGCAAACGATCCAGAACGGATTATGAAGCAACACGAGCGCGGGGCACCATATGGTGAAGATATATGCTCCTCTTATATGAAAATATAAGAAATATTGGATAAAAAGCCAATATATTAAGAATAGGATTAATTTCTTTTTACAATATTCTTACGAATTAATGAAAGAGAACGAGCAACATAAACACGCAGTTAATGCTAGAAATTATGTAATGTTTGCAAATGCCATTTCAGGTATATCCGATTGGGAAACTCCTACAAACCTTGCTTTAATAAATCAAATTGCATCTGGAGCATTTGTAGATGATAAAGATAATATTATAGGTGGTTTATTTACCACATTTATAGCAAATAAGCTTGATAAACTTATATCTCCAGAAGATTTATTACTTAAACCTTGGGATTCTATTAAAGATAAACTTATAGAATGTGTATATACATCTAATGGAACTTATAGACCTGATGTAGCCGCAATACTTCATACAAGATTGTTGAATTATTCGGCTTATTATTTTGAACAGGCTAAAGCAAAAACAGACGTTGTACAAGATAGATTGCTTAAACTTATCGAATGTAACGATAATCCAGATGAGAAAATGATTTTCTCTGAGGATTTTCTTTTTGATATTATAAGGAATCTTATAAAGAAGTTCCCAAATAGGACTAATAAGTTTATGTTAAACACTAAAATTAGAAATAAAGTACTGTAATGATAACGTATAATAATATTCCAGTTAAGGTTAATTGTGATACTAGAAGGCTTTCTTCAGAATTTAATATTTCTAACTTTTGGGGTGTTAGCAACTCAACTTTTCATAAGTGTAACGATTATGCTTTATACACAAAAAATATTAATATTACACGATATATAGAAAGCTGCACTAAAGATATAGATTGTTCTAAATCTAGTTATAAACTATATTTTACACCTAGTTCTGAGTTTCCAAGATTTAAGCTGTCTGATACTAAATTTAGTAGATGCTTATCTCCTGATAAAGCTGATTATATAGTTATTAGCAATAAATGGAAAGACGCTTCTTTAAATAATAGATGCATTCTATATAGAGGAAAAGAATGTTATTATCTTCTTACTGAATCAAATATTTATATATCGCCTTGGTCAAAGACAAAAGAGGAAGAACTGTTCTTAAAAGATCAAAAATCTTATATTGATAACATTAAATCTAGGATATTTCCTGAAGATGTAGTATTTGTAAGATATTGTACAAACGATAGTATTTTATGTGGTTTCGGTAAAGCTGTAGATATGGTATTGAGTAATAAAACTACATGCATAATTACTGATAAAATGCTAGATAAGATTATTAATAATAACTTTGGAGCATTAACTCCGGATACATATAAATCTATATGTGATATGCTTGATTCCTCCGATGAAACAACTAGAGGTTTAGGTCTAAAAATGCTTACAGGATTTAATATATCTAAAACCCCTAATGCTGTTAGGTTTATGCTTGGAATTAGAGAAAATAAAGTTCGTTACTTAAATGAATGGAATAGCGTAGGTATAGAGCAAGTCAAAAATACTATAGGTTGGAGAGGATTTGGTTCTTTTCCATTAAGGATGTATAATATTGTTCCAAGAGATAATGACCCTGTTACAGATGAAGACAAGTTACTAATCAAAGACACTTATATAAATGGGTGTGAGTATTATTTGGATAGTGCAGTAAATGAGCTTAAAAGAGCTGGTTTTGTAGATAAATTTGGAATTAACATCTCATATAATGTTACAGGATAATAAACTTATTGCTATAGGTGGTTTAAAAAACTCAGGAAAAGATGAAGTTTCTAAAATGTTGCAATATTGTCTAAGTGTTCCTAAAGTACTTAGACAATATTGATGTTATAAATGTTTTGGAAATTATATAAATTATAAATATAAAATAGTTTCATTTGCAGATCATTTAAAGGATTGTTTATCTGGGATTACTGGAATTGATAGAAAAATGTTTGATAAAAGGTACTTTAAAGAGTGCTGGTGTATTATGTTCGATCCGATTGTTCTAACTAATTCTGCAATTCCAATTTCAGATAACAAGTTTAATAAAATGCTCGAAAGTAAAGATTTTAGTTTCTTTAAAACAAAATTTATTACAATTAGACAACTTTTACAAGCTTTTGGAACTAATATAGCAAGAGATATTTTTGGAGATAAATTATGAATCGAATCAACTTTAAACAATATTTATGACAATATTATTGTATCTGATATGCGATTTAAAGTTGAATATGATGAAATTAAAAAAAGAAAAGGAATTACTATTTATATAAATCGTCCTTCCGCTATTCCTGGGAACCACGCTTCAGAACAGGAGATATATATGTTATATAAGTCTAATATGTTCGATTATATAATTGATAATTCCGAAACATTAAAAGATCTTTTTAATAAAATTAAATGTTTATGTTAATTGTGTTTACAATACTCGCGGTTATTATTCTTCTTATAATTGCATTTTTATTTGGTGGATGTTTTGGTATGGTTGCATCGGTTGTTTCATTAGATGCGTCACTAGAAAAATATGGAACAACTCCAGATATCAACTCTTTTAAAAGTATATATAAAAGAGTTATAGATGAGCATATTCGTCCACTTACAATAGAACTTATTAAAAATAAAGTAGAAAAGTATTCTGAAAAAGAAGAATCTAAGTAAAAATATAGCCCCTAGTACCTTAATTGGTATTAGGGGCTTATTTTTTCTCTAATTTTGTTTACTTAAAATACCTGCACCAGACCATTCTCTAGTCATACCAAATGATGAAACTAAACCATTTCAAATAGATTTACTTCCAGATAAAACAGATCCAGCAGTATTAGCTCATTGTTGTATAATTCCAATTGCTGGTGGTTCTATACTTCCTGCTACGCTTCCTATTACTTTATTAACTGGTCCATCATCTGCAAATCCCATAAGCACTCCATAGGATCATTGTGTTCACCAATCTTGCTCAGATTTATTATTTACAACATCTTCTCCATATAGAGCTTTAATTAATGCAGCAAATATTAATAGTCCTAAAGTATCCATAAGGCCATTTAATAATTGGCCTCTGTTAATAGGATCACTAAGTATTTTATTAAATTCTTCTTGAGACTTACAATTTGCTATTTGCATTAAAACGCTTCCTGTAGCTTGTATCATACCTTTAGTATAAGTTCCTTCTGTTACAAATACAGGTCTCGCATTTTTATTATTAATATCTTCTTCAGTTACTTCATCTTTTGTAACATATTGAATCGGAGGAACTCCCTTAGCTATTTCTTCTTCCGTGCTAGCTATCATTCATATTTCTTTCCCGTCTTTATCTTTTTCAATATATGTCCTTCACTGATTTTCGAATCCAGGCGATTTAGCGTGCTGATTAATTTTAGCACTCATAAATGTTTTAAATTGCATAAATGCAGAACCAAGTAAAGTAGCTGTTAATAAAGACTTATCTTCTGTATCAAAGAATCCAAACAAACTAGATGCCGCTGTTCTTAATGTTGCTTTTTCTTCTGGCGAGTAGCAATCTGGTAACGTATCTCCATATTCAATATCTATTCCTTGTATTTTTCAAGCGTTAATATATTGTTTGTATAATTCGTTTTGTTCCGTTCAGGTTTTTATATCATCAGTATCTTTTGACTCTATAATATTCCCTTTAGAATCAAATAGCTTATTAAATCGTTTATCCTTTCATATTTCATAATGTACTCCGTCTTTATCTTCTACATAAGCATCGAAACATCCATCGTGTAACATTTTTGCTACACAAATTGCCATTCTAAAATAGTCATCAGGTAGAGAAGAGGTCCAATATGCCATTTTATCGAATCCTTGTCTAATTCCATATTTTTTAATTTTACTAGACTCTGCCATTTCTGTCATAGAATATGAAGACATTGCCATTCTTCTGCATATATCTGTAATTATATTTTCGCCTTCAAGAGTCAATGGTTTATGCCGTCCAACAAGGGCTACCGCTTCAGCAAAATCAGAGTTTGTTACACCTGGTAGCTGTTGTGTAAATGCTCTAGTATTTGATTGGTATATATCTACTATCATCTCTCTCGCAAAAGCTCTAGTATTACCACCTAAAGTAATGAATGATGTAAAACCCTTTAATGCATTTATTATATCTTTAACTGTATCAAGAGATTCATCCATAATTTTCCTACGAAGCACTTTACTATCTACGTATTTATCCATTCATTCTAGAAGCTCTGGAGTTTTAGCTCCACCAATACTATTGGCTCATACCACAGCGCTTTTGTAAGCCAAAAATTGTGGAATCATTTGTTTAGATGCTTTTGTAACACAAGCTGCGGCTGCGGTTTCTAGAAACAATGTTTGAATATCTGTATTTCATACTCTATTTGGGTCTAAAAGTAATGCTTCTCTTTCTCTCGGACTTATATCTGTATATCTATTAAATGCTCCTGCGTACTCACTTTTCTCTTTCTCAAATTGCCTTTGTTTTACTCTTCCGCCTCTAAATATTTCTTCCTCAGCTGGCTTAATTCTATAACGTACATTTTGAACTATTCCTTTTAAAACACCTTTAATACCATTAGATTTATATTGGTCTCTTATAAATTGCCCAGTATTCGCTTCTTGTAAAGGCATTTCATAATAAGATCCATTTAATTTTGCCATTTCAATTTGCTCTGGCCCCATTTTAGTGTTTTTAAAATTAAACATATAATCACCTATAAATTCAATTAATTTTTGGGCACTTTCTGTTTGTTCTTTAGTTCTTCCTGTAGTAAAAAATGAGCTATTTGGGTTTTTTAATCTAAAACCTTTTTGATTAGGAGAATTATTATCTCCTAACTCAAAAAATTGTTTTCAAAATGCAGTAGGACTATCTATACTAGGATTAAAGCCCCATGCTTTAAATACCTTACTTACAAGTTCCGAGAATTGGGTTGCAATATTAGTGAATTCAGTAGTATATAAGTCTCTATATCTAGACATTAATTTACCCATTGTTCTAACTCCGACTGAATTAGATTGGTCTGCCGCTGTAATATAAGTTCCAGAAGGAATAATTCCGGAATTTAAATATTTACCGTAATCTTCTTCATCTGTAAATGATATTCCATTAGAAGCAAGTAAAGCTTGTGATAAATTAAAATAAACAGCTCCTTCAACTGTGTGTGGATCATCGTAAGTTTGTTTGTAATTCTTACGCATTTCTCACATCATTTCAGATATTGTATCATTATTATAATTTGCATCTTCAGCAGTAGGTCTTGCTTTATCCATAAATATATTATTTTCAAGACTGTTACTTAACTCAAGAACAACATTCATATAAGATGATACGTCATCAAAAAATCAATCCATTGACACAGTTGGAATTTTATACTCAGAATTATGCCTTGCTAAAAAGTTTCAGTTATTAACAAGTTTAGAATTAGAATATGACATAAATTCTGTAGAATGTCATGGATTTATAACTTTCATTGTATTTAGTTTACAATTATTTAAAAGTTTTGGATTTGACGCAATAATTGACACTCCTTTCATTAGTAACAAATTACCATATTCAGCTTTAAAGAGGTTATATGGATCGGTCCCATCTTCACCATCTTTAAGTTTTGTTCCGCATATATTTGTTTGTCCGTTTATGGTTAATTGTTGTCTGACATTATGTGAATCCAAAATAATCATATCCATTTGGTCGTTTTTATTAAATAAAAATATTCCATTTGAATTTAATGCGTCATCTGCAACAAAGTTTCATCCATTATTATAATATTTTTTAAATTCTGTTATTAAGAATTGTTGCTGTTCTTCACCAAATGCATTAAGCCAATCACCATATATAGCATTATCAGACTGACCTTTAGTATCCATTACCTTTTGTAAGTTTTTTGCAAAAGCTGTCATTTCTGTGCTTTTGAATTTTTCTATTTCAGAAACATACTTCTCAAGTTGCTTGTCAACATCTTCCATGTTTTTACAGAATACAAGGTTTTTACTTTGAGTTGGAATCCCATCTTTTACAAAATAGAATCTAAAACCTTGCTTATAAGCACTACTATTAGGATCAGTTATTTCTCTAATAAAATTAAGTTTTTTCTTGTAATAATCAATAGATGCTTTAAACTGCTGTACTTTGGTATTAGCCAAATCAGTATCTGGAAACAAATTTTTAAGCATCTCGTTAGATGGATTTAATGATGTTGTATCAATAAATTTATTATTAGTAAATACATACTCCATTTGTCGTTGTTTTGACGTTGCCAAAGATGTTTGCAATATTCCTTTTGATCCAACAACAGGAGTATCGTATTTAACTGTTTTAACATTAACTGGATGTCATTTTCCGTCTGAGCCTTTCTCAACATCAAAATCCAGTTTAAAATTTACTAACTTTTTATCACCTACGTCTAGACCATATTGTTCAAGTATGGCTGCATAACCTCCAATTTGAAGTAAATTAGAGGCTTTTTTAGCAGAAGATTGTCAACCGTGTTCGTTACAAACTTTATTATTTGTTTCAGCTCAATCTCCTACTGGTTTTAATGATGATTTTCAATCATATATTTCAACAGATCCGTCTTCATTTAAAATAAGTAAGTCCAAACGTCCTGAGCATTGTGTAACTCCTGGCGCATTAGCGGCTTTTAGAGATTCTTGTGTATTATTATCTAAAGTTTTCGATAATACACTAAATTCGGGATAGAATTTAGCATTTGGATGTTCTTTAATAATTCTATCAGCAATATTTTTAAGCACATTATAAGTATCTGTAAATACCGAGCCCTTAAAATATTTACAAGAGCTTTCGTCTATTTTAATAGATGGATCTGATACTTGTCTAAATATTAACTCCATTATTTTATGAACATCCTCACCAATTTCAGCTGAAAAAATATTTTTAGCTTTTTCATGCTCTCACAAAGCCGTAATTGTAGGATTATATATTTCTGAATCTTCTAAGCCAAGTTCTTTACACTTTTTTACTCTAAAGTTTTCTTCATAACCTTTATTAATAGCTGTAATTGCTGCTTCACTCAAGTCTTTTTTGCCTCCAATTAAGCTTACTATATTAGACATTGATATAGTTCCAGAAATTTTACCTCCATTATAATCATCGTCTCCTTCTATAGCTTCTTCAAACTCGTCTTTCAACTTTATTCTAGATTTATTAATACCACGCTCTTTTAACGCTTTATTATAAATACTAGTAATCTCATTAATTTTTTGTTCAGCATCTTCTTGAGGAGATAGCGTTTGAAATATTTTATCTAATTTTTTATTACTTTTTAAATACAAATTTTTAAGCGATGAGGCTCGATGCAGCAATTCTGCATCAAGCTCTCTATCGCTATTAAATGTAGTATTTACTTTGCCTTTTAAGACTAAGTTTATATTACAATTAGGCATATTAACAATTATATTCTATTTTACTATTTTTAGTAGGATCTTCTGCATTATTAATAAGAATTCGCTTAATGGTCTTCATTTCTTGATCAAGCTGCATATTTGCTAAAAGGTTATTTCCATCTGTATCAAATAATTTAGAATTAAATGCCTGCAAGAAATCAGCTAATCTTGTATCACCTAATTTCTTTACATTTATATCCTCTTTTACATTTGAAGCAAAAATTTGGTTAATTGTATTAACTATTTCAGATTTTATATCATCAACTCATTTTTGTGATCCAAAACTATTTTTAAATGAATGAGTAAATTGATCTGACATTAGTTTAACTAGCAACTCTTCCTTGAAATCTGAACCATAATCACCATTGTATTGCTCTCGCATTTCAACGTATTCTTTGCGCATTTTAGTTTTATATAAATTATTAGCTGCATCAATAGCATCGTAATATAGTTTAACTATATCCTCATTTTTATTAAACTTAAGATTTGCACAGAATATATGCATTAGTTCGTGTACTGTTGTATCCACATTCATTTTGTTAGTATTAATAAATATTTTACCATTATTAATAAATGCAGAACTCCTCATAACTCTCATATAATCAGAGAAACTCTTATAACTTATTGGTGATTCTACTCCGTTATTATATTCCGCTCATGATGGTAATTTATTACTATCAAATAAAACTATATCGGAATCGGAATTGTCCCCAACTGTCAAATTAAGTCTATCTGCAAGAGTGTCAATAACAGTTCTTATTACTACTTCAGAATTTCACCTATAACAATTAGATTGGTTATAATTTTCTCCATAACTAAATGTAGCATCTTCAAAATCTTGTGTCATACAAGGCATTTCTGAAGTTCAATCATTTGCATTAGATACACCTATATAAATAGATGGTTTGTCCATTCCATATTCGTTTTTAGTTGGACGCCCAAACATATCTTGAAACGCTAATTCTGATATAGATTTTTCAGAATCTTTATTAAGTGATACCCCAAATTTATTAGCAGATACTTGATTAAATGCCAATCTTCTAAGAAAATCATTTATATTACCTCTTATCATTCCTCAAGTAAATGTTCCGTTATCGTTTATTTCAAGATCGCTATCTAGATCATTCGCAGATCCTGTATCGATAGTATTACTATCTAGGTCAGATAAAAAGCTTACATAAGAATTAATTATTGAGTTTTCATCAAATATTAGCGATTCAAATAATCTGGTAAATCCTTTTTCTGTAAATGCATTCTTATAAACAAGAGAATTGTATATAAATAAAGCATCTCCAAAAGTCATGTTATTTAGTTCTGGAATCTTTTCTGTGGAAAGATTATTAAATGCTTTTAGGATTTCACTGTATATAGTTTTTAACCCTTGATTTTTATCTGCAAGCATAGAATTAATAGATAGCTTTAAATGATGTGTTTTTTGGTTATAAACACTACTAAAATCCGGAGATGCTACGACATTATTTAAAAATGCTTTCTTATCTTCATCATTAGCATACCTTTGTTTTAATATGTCAAATAATGTATTTTCAAAGTATCTTATAAATGAAGCTTGTCCACTAAATGTATTTAAATTAATTTTTCTTGCATCAGAATGATCATGAATTACATTTCCATTATCATCAATATCATCTTTTATATATACAAGATTTCCATTATCGTAAAAATCTTGATTACTTGGAATTGTAAAACTAATATTCTGTGTAAGCAATCAATTAGTTAAAATTAAATCTCTAGTATACTTATCCATAACGCTTCATTCATCACCAGTTAACTTTCTAGTAGCAGAACTTCCACGTCTATTATACTCAAGTATCGCTTTTTCAAGTTTAATATTAATTTTATTTCTTGCTGAATGGGATTCCAATCTATATGTTAAAGCATTTTGTTTATACATTGATGCAAAATTAGGTACTTCTGAAATAGTTCTTAATATATTATTATAAGATTTCATTGATGCATAATTTTGTATTCAGTCTTGCCTGTACTCATCATCCTCTAAAAATTTAATTATATTAAATGCTTCGTATATTGGACCATTTTGATCTCTAGGGATTCTTGCGTTTACAAAGTTTTCAACTCTTTTAAGGACGCCTATAAAATCTGATAATTTACTCTTAAGTCCTTGATTTACTCCGAGCATTGCCCCCAAGATTGTTTGCTCTTCAACCGCTGGGAGAACGTTATTATAGAAATCAGTCAAAGTTGTAATAGCTTCTGGATCCTGTTCATTAATTTTTGCGATTTGTTCATTTTTAGGAATTATGCATTTTGATACATATCTTCTTATATTATTAAGAGAATTTAGAGTAACCTTAATTTTTATATCAGACCCAAAGTCGGAATTATTAACTTGATTATTTATTTCATCGTTTAACTCATCATTTTCTAAGTCGTATTCTTGATCTTGATAATCATTTTCATAATTTTCAATTTCATTATAGTCTTCCTCTATACTAGGATCATAATCCGAATCGTCAGAATTAACATTATAATCAGATGAATGTTTTCTTAAATAATCAATATGTTCAAGAAGTATTTTAGATATTATTGTACTATTGGCGTTATTAGGATCACTAAATAACTCAAACATGTTTTTACGTACTTCGCTTCCCTGAACAAATATTCCGTCTTCTGAACTTAAATACTTATCATCAACTAATTTTACTTGCCTCCTAATTGGATTTCCAGTAGAATCTAATTTAATCTCTCCATTCTCGGTTTCATATAACAATTTATCTATGAAACATTTATTATCTCAAGTTAGTCCCTTACCTCTATAAGCCCCAACTATAAGTTTTAAATCTCTAAGATTTATACCAGATAACTGTTTTAACCCTAGTGTAAATTCAATAGCTGTTTTTTTACTGTTAGTTAAGCCTATTGTTGAGAATAGATTTGAGTGACTATATTTTTGTACTACAGAAAATATTGGAGACATCATAATTTTTGATATTTCTTCTGGAGTTCTTCCAGTAGAAATCAAAAATGTTCATGCATCAGCAAAATCGGCTGTAGCGTTAATTTTGGCTAATATTAGCTCTTTAGCATTCATTTGTGTTACGATTATACCGTTTCCGTATAATCTCTTTTACTTTCGTAAAAGATCAGACTATATCTTAATCTATTTCTAGATTCCTCGCACTTCGGGTTTACTTAAACCCTACAAATTAGTCGTTGCTCTTTCTTCTTTTCAGAAGCTTAGATCAGGATTGTCCAATTCTTATACTTGTTACCATACATGAGTAGTTACTTCATCCACAATTATATTACTATAATTGCTTGGTATATAAGACTTTAAGGAGTTTCCCTGAGTTCACGAGGTTTTATCCACTAACTATTGTCTTATTACTTGTATTTTAATTTATATTCCATTTCTGGAATTATATAAGGTTTAATCAAATTATCGAAATATTTTCTAGACTTTTCGGATATTCTAATTATAAATTTGTTTAAATTTTTTTCTTTATACGAAATTATATGTCAGTATTCAGATAATCATTTAATTAACAAATCAACTTCGTTTTCTGAAAATCCGTTAGTTGCAATACTTCCATTAAAAGTTCCATCATCCATAAATCAAAACGCTAATGCTGTAGGAGAAGTTATTTTATCTAAAAACTCTTTTGTTACTGTTTTCTTTCCATTTATATATAACTCATTATATAAATCCGTAAAAACTTTATGTGATTTCGAATTTCCTCTATAAGAAGTATATATTTTTCCTGTTCTAGTATCAGGTTTCGGGACTACTAATTTATAATTTCCCATAAAATCTCCTAAAATTTCTACTTTTTTTATAAAAAGCGCTTTTTGTTTTTCACATTGAACAATTGCTAAACGAGAGTTTATATGTCTATTTGTCTTTGGTTTAGATAAATTTAAATCCCCTAAAAGAGATCCTCTAATAAATTGATCTTGTTCATACGTAAGCTTTTGTTCTGTTTGTGAAAAATATCTAACAACATTAAATTTTCCAGCGTTATCGCCTTTTGTCCTATAAGTTTTAATCGTCAATTCAGAAACTCCAAAAAAATCAGATATTTCTTTATCTGTTTTTCCTTGTTTTCAGAGTTCTTCAAATTTTTGTTGATCTACTTTTTTAGAATAATCTTTAAGAGGAATATTAAATCTTTTTGTTAAATATTTTCTAACGGTTTCTTCATTAACTCCTAATTGTTTTGAAATTTGAACTTTATTAAAATTTTGTTTATAAAGTTCATACATTTGATTAATTTTTTCTTCAGAAATTTTTTGCATAATTAATATATTTTAAGTTTATGCAAATTTACTTATAAAAATTTAAATATGCAAGTGTTTCTTTTTGTTGCTACAAAAATCAGTGGCCGCAGATAGCAAACCTGAGATTGCTTCCGCTGCGTCGGTGTGTTGTGATTGTTCTATTATTTTTGGCAATTCATTTAAATAATCCCCCAAAGCATTATTTACATCTAATTTGTCTTGTTCTGATAAATTATTAAGCAAATCAAGCAATGGTTCAAAATTTAAATTAGCCAATGTTATATCTTGTCCTGTAATAGGATCTTTAAACAATAAATTTTGAAAATCTGATTGTGCTGAAACAAAATCCTTTGTTTTTATATGCTCAACTAAATCTGTTATTGTTTGATTTAATGCAGTAGTAACTCCAAAGAATACTTTCATTCCAACCGCCGTAATACCAATTACATCCTTACCAACCATATTTTGAGTTTGCATAAGGAATTTAACAAGAGGATTATCAGATGATAGAGAAAGCTCTGTTGCTGCAAGCATTGATTTCTTCGCTATATTTCTAAACAGCGCCATACTATCATCCACGGATTTATGTGCCAATGGAGATAATCTTGCATTTCTAAGCAGTGTATTAATTTTATACACAACAGAATTTCTTAAAGCAGCCTCTTTAGTATAATTAGATAATTTAGTTTGACTATGCTTATTAAGAATGTTTAAGAATCGGTATCTACTAGATTTTGATACTTCTGGTTTAAAATGCACTTGATCTGAATCAGAATTAATTACATTTTTAAGTAATGTATAATCTCTTTGTGCCACGTCCCCGATAACACTTAAAACATCCAATTCACTTAATCCAGAATCAGAATTTTCTCCAATTACATATTTTATTCCATTTGGTTTTGGTAAATCAAGAATATCATCAAATTCTTGTTGAGTTAAAGCGTCATTAAGCAGCCTTGAGAATCCTACAAATCCTCCTTTTGAATTAAGTTCATAACCCATCATATATAGTTTATCTATATCATAGTCCTAAACGCACAATTACGTTAATAATTGACCTGACTATATCTTCGTGTTTAAAAAACACGCCTCGCACTTCGCTTTTACGCTACTCTACTTGGTTCGCTTGCACGCTTTTCGATAGTCGATGAGCCTTCCTCTATTTTAGAGGCTTGGTTGCGGATTGTCCAATACTTAGCCTTTTTACTATACTGTAATGATTAGTTACACCCTATATATATCTCTATATATAGTTAGTAGTTAAGTCTCTAAGGAGTTTCCCGCAGTTCACGAGGTTAGGATCCAACTATTTATATTTTAACTTATACATCATTGATGGAATTATGAAAGGTCTTATTATATCTTCAAACGCCTTTCTGTCTTTTACTTGAATATGTAATATTCATTGTTCTTTCTTTGAAACTTTTTGAACATCTGTGTGAATATTAAATTTATTTAATATTACACGAGATAATAAATTAACTTCTTCTAATGCAAATCCATTTGTAGCTATAATTCCGTTTACACAACCATCATCCATAAATCAATAAGCTAATCCCCTAGCAGTTAAATGGTTTGCCCACTTTTCCGTTACAGTCTTTTTACCATTTATAACCATTATATCATAATACTTTTTGTAAGATGTAGATGCTAAAAATTTAACCATAAATTTATTGTAGAACAACTTGGTTCTTTTATCGTATCTTGGAGTTTTATTTACTTTTCCTATAACATTAGAAAATATATTAGCTAGATGATCAAAGTATTCTTCATGCCCACCTCCTTGAGATATGGAAAATCTATACGATTTTTGTGTAGTCGTTAAACACATATCTCCAAGCATAGATCCATAAATTATTTCTTCTTGTTCTTTAGTTAAAGTTATTGGACTTTTTAACGATTTATTTCTTACTGTATTTGTTTCCATTCCAAGTAACTTTGTATATTTTCTTGCAGTCGTTGGACTGATTCCAAGTTCTCTAGAAATTTCTAAATTAGTTTTATTTTTCTCTAAAAGATTTTTGACTGAGTTTATAACTTCTGGATCATTTGATTTACAAATTTTAGTTGCAACTGTTAAATCTAATTCTTTTGCATATCTTTTTATTGTTTTTATAGAACAATTAAACTCATTTGATAATTGCTGGTAATTCTTCTTAAGATTTACTTCAGCTTTAAATTTTTCGATATCAATATTCATATATACATATTTTTGCTAATGCAAGTTAGCAAAAATACACTATACTTCCAAACTTGGCTTTAATTTTTTTATTAGATCCTTCAAGCCAGGCCATAGCAGCAGGAATATATACTTCGTTATAAATGCTATTTGTCAATGCCACAATTTTCAATCCCATATAAGATTGCATACTTTGCGTTGGAATACGTGCTCCAATGACTTCAAGCTGTTTTTTAAAAGCATTAAACCTATTATAAGCTATTTGTTTAATATCTCTATCTTTTTCATATTCTACCTCTTGGTTTAGGTCTTCAATCAATGATTCTACATCAAGTTTTGTTATATCTGTTCCAACTTCAATCTGCTTTCCTACTATATATCTAAGTCTGAATCTGTCTGTCTCTACAGGAGATAAACGATTTGCTGCTTGATGAAACTTTATTTCTTTTGTAACTAAACCCTCATCATTAATATATCCTCTGTATTTCAGTATTTCATTTAGATTATTAGAATTATAATTATATTCAACTCTATTAAATAAGTCGGAATCAAGTAGCTCTTGTAATTGTTCTATACTATTTAGAACAACCATATTATTTACGTTGGTAACTCCTGGCTGCGTATAGAATTGTTTTCCATCTGCTGTGCATAATACTTTGTCTTTGTAATATATATTTCCATCTACATTATCAAACGTAGTATTATTTACAAATCATCCTGGAAGCTGCTCTGGAATTTTTTCTCCGGTAACCGCATCTATTTCAGTATGCAGTGGCGATATCCTTACATATAAGTTTTCTCCGTTAATACCCTTTAATACAGCATCATAACTATTTGTATTAATATTACTATCTCTTAAAGACTCATTTTCTTTAATTCTATTTATAAAAAAGTTTGCATCTTTAATATCCGCTATAGAATCATCATCACGTAATCCTAATTGAGTTTTATTTATTTTTCCAGTTATGATTTCTGCAAATCTTGTATTTACATTTGAAAAATTATGTTCGTTTTCTCTATCTAACGAGTACTGTGTATAAGCAGCCGTAAATTCTTGGGGATCTAGATTAAACTCTTGGACAATTCTTTTTAAGAATCTAACAACGTTAATATTTTTACTATTTGCTATAATATCCTCAAATAATTGTTCTCTGTTATTTATATTATTATTTGCTATTATAATATCTTCTATACCATTAACTGATCCTGTTAAATTAACATATTTTCTCCCAATTACATCCCCAAATGCAGAATTTCTACCTATTTTAATTCCGTTATTAATCTTTTTTAAATCTTCATTAACTTTTAAATTTGCAGTCTTATATAACTTAATAAGATTATTTTTATCGGCATCACCTATAGTATTATCTACTACAAGCTTCTTTTCTGGAGTTAAATCAAAATAAGATTGCTTATTATTAATAAGTTCTTTTATATAGTGTGTGGCTCTTACTGAGTCTAAATCATATATAGAATAACGTTTTCCATTAACTTCAAATGTTATATCGGATTGCCTTAAATCTACTGGCCTAATACTTCATTTATATAATACGCCATCAGTAATATGTTTTATTGTATCGTAATTATTTCATGTATCAAGAACTATAGGTTTTGAAGCAACTCCATTTTTTACAACTATTACAGTATCGCCCATATCTAATTCTCAAGGATTAACCTGCCTTATAAAAGGATGTATTTCTGTAGCTAATTCCCCATTCCTATTTAATCCATATATTTCAAAATTACCAGTATCTTTATTATATCTTTGAGTTGTTATATATTGCTTTGCTGTAAATTGATATCCTGCTTCTCTAATTTTTTTAGCTAAAGTTGTATAAAGCATCTGACTTCCATTATAATTGAAGTATTGAATCATTCCTCTTGATGGAACTTGTACTGATGCAATACCAGCATATTTACGTTTAATTCCTTTCTTATTAATCTCAGATGCTATATTAGATGTAAATATTCCAAGTACTGTAGGGTCACTAAACGGAATATTAATTTTTGCGTTGGGATCTTTTGCTAATTCTTGAGACGCTTTAATAAGATATGATTGAGCTAATCCCATTGTATTTCTAGTACCTTTAGAAAAAGAATTAATAAACTCTCTACCAAGCAGTTCATGTACAGCAGAATAATCTCCGTTATATACTAGATAATTTTTATTTTTTAAAGATTCTGTAACAACCTCACCAATTTCTTTATAAATATCAATAGCTTGTTCTTTGGCTAGCCCAGATTGTATAAGCGATGAAATCATTTGTGACATTTCTGTAACATCTGTATCATCCCCTAAAACGTGATCTGCGTCCATCTGAACTCCACCAAATATTAATGACATATTTGTATATAACAATTCTGAATTATCTGTTCAAGAAGACCTTAAATTAACATTTCTTGCTCCAACTTTAATTGCTGATTTATTAACAGCATAAGCAATCATATTTTGTTTTAAATCCTCGTTACATACAATATTTGCGCACAATCTATTATTTACGTCACTTCACACAAGTCGTCCAGAGTCATCTTTTTGCATTGCGTATGCGCCACCAAATATTTCATCAATTGCATTTATAGTATTAAGTTGGACTCGTCTTTTTTCAAAGGTGTTTCCTATAGGCTGTCCAAAATTATTTACTTTTGTTTCAAATATATGAACTATATTATTTTGATCTTGTTCAAGCCTATCTATTCTAAACATACTACCGGATTCTACATCTTGGTAATAAATATAGTTACTTTCAGAAACTTTTCTTCCATTAACAGTTGTGGTAGTTCCTTTACTTGGGTTATAATACTCAGCAATATTAATCCGTTTATTAAATGCAATATTATGCATTTTCTTAAACATGCTATTTGCAGATATCACACTACATTCAGAGTTACGTCTTCTTTCATTAGTTAACGCATATACAGCTCATTTAAGAAGTGTTGGACATCCTGTTTTTGGATCAATATCTCCAAAAATAGTTTTCTTATCCCATCCGACCTTAGCATCAAGCAATGACATATTTTCGAGCAATGATTGTATTGGGGACGATCATCCGGAGCCATCCATAGCATCAATTCCACCAGAAGTTACACCATTCATATTATATGGATCGGCTTTATAATCTTCCATTACAGCGAAATTAATATCAGAAGATATTCCAAATGTATCAGGATAAAATGTATGTGTAGTTGCACCAGCAATTACAGTTCTTTTATATGATGCACTAAGTCTGGATGCTTCAGAATGTATAAAATAAGATTCTGGTCATTTTCCAGTTTTATTTTTTATATCAAGTTCCTCTTTAGTTGGCTTGTATTTATTTGGGTGAAAGAATGTTTTTCCAAACAATAAATCATTATACCCATTAGACAATAAAATATCAGACAGATAATATGCTTCAAGTAGAGGATTTAATTTACCGTCTTTTGTAATTAACATTTCTTGGTTATCATCAAACCAAGAATCACCAATAGTAGATTTTACTTGATTATAAGTTTCATTATCTAGATCTCCATTAAATGAAAAATCACAATCGTGTAAGTCTTTTACAAATAATTCCTTTTGTTGCTGTATTCTATTATTAAATTTAGATTTGGTTGAATCTAGAACATACATTTGTATATCATGATCCAGTGTTTCATTAAATCCAACTTTACTATAGTGTAACTCCTCTGTAAAATCTAGTTTATTAGCAGCAAAAGCGTATTTTATTACTTCTGTAAAATCTTTGTTATTAGAGACATAATTAGATATATTTCTTAATGCGTTTAGTTTTGTTTCTGCATTAGAAGATTTTAGATTAAGTACATCAGATTTTATACTTTCGGGAATAACCTTATTAATATTCGCCAAATAATCAAAAGCCATAATGTAATCGGACGCTATGTTATTGAATATTTTAGAATACTCGCTTTTACGAGTATTAAATATTGAATCCATAAATATCTTTACACCATCATCATGCTTATTTTGACTAAATATTAAATCTAGGGTTCCACCTAATGTATTAGTAGAATCTAATTTAAAATCTTTATGATACGGAATTAATCAGTGTGTATTTTTATCAGAGAAACAACTATTTTGAAAATATATATAATTACTTGCTCCTGATATAAATTTTTTGTAATTCTTAAAGAAATCGTAAAAAATACCTGTAGTTGCCAACTCATTTAAAGTTAAATCTCTTGCAGCTTTCTTATTTTTAGAAATATCTACGTCGATTCTAGTATATGGTTTTCCAACATGGGTAAAAAATTCCTTATAAACAGGATTGTCTTTAAATATAGAATTTTCTTTTCTATCCATATTTAAAATATTTCTTCCCATTTGATTTATAAGAGAAGTTAATGTATATGCTGCTATATTATTTCCAAAACTATTTCTTTGAGTACTAGCTATATTAATCCCTCATCCAATTCCCAACATTTCTGAAGCCGATTGTAATCCTGTACTAAACATTCTAACGTTAAATACACTTCTAAGCGGATCGTCCTTACCGTTTTTCCAATTTTTATCGTCATTAATAGAACTATTAAAGGCGTCGGGATCAGATGCAAATAAGACCATGCCTATAGCATTTTTAAACTGATTAAACAATGCTCCGGCATAGTTATTAGAACCTCGCATTTGGATTAAAATATCATTATAGTTTGTTGGTAAGTTCAAATTTAAAATATCGGTAATCATTTGTGCCGCGATATCATTACCAACTTTTCCGCATACTTCTATATCTCCTGTAGGTCTATATATTAACGTTAACTTATATGCGTCAATATAAATTTTATCGTGATTATTTGAATCAACTCTAATCCCGTATTTGGCTTTTAAATTTTTATAAGCTTGTGGGCTACTCCATTTAAATTTATCTATTGCGCTATTTATAGAGTCTTGAACTTGATATACGGCCCTAGAAATATAGTTTTCTTGTATACTCTTATTTGATATAGTGTTGTTATATGTGCTTGTAATTATTCCTCTATTCTCATCGGTTTTAAACATCAAATTAAGCATTGCGTTTTTAATTTGTTGGTCAAGTCCCGATTGAAATATAGCATTAATTCCTTGTATTAGCTCCAAACTTACTTGACTTATTTGGCCTAATTTTGCTTTTCCAACAAAAGCGTCAAATGCTTTTTTAAGATTTTCGTCAGCTACTTTTGCTCTTTCAGATGTATTTATATCTATTCTGAAAATAGAGTCTTTAAATTTTTTAAATGTTGATTCAGCATTTCCGCCTCTGATTCCAACATCAGAAGCTAACATACCAGATGTTATTCAAGATTTAAATAAAGACATTGTTCTATTATATTCAGGAATAGAAATTCCAGTGTCTCACATTGGTTGGCCAAGCTTATTATATTTAGGAAAAGCTTCAATTATTGTAGATATAAGATCACTTAACTGGCCCTCTATATCAACATCCTCTTTAGTCACCCATGTTTTAAACATATCTGTATTTGCACCTTCATAAATATATTTATCATAGGCCTCATTAATTGATGTGTATTTTTTATTTACTTTAATAAATGACGCCTGTTGCTCTAATAGGGAATCAAAGTTTTTAAGTATAGAATATGCATCTCTAGCGGCTTGATATTCACCTGAATTTATATCTCCTTTATAATTATCATAAGCCGTTAAAGCTTCATTCATTTCATTTATAAATACGTAAGGTGATTCAAATACTGTTTTTCTGCCTTTTTGAACTAGATTTCAAATAGTGTTCACTAACTCAATTTTATAATCGTAAATATTTTTATTCAAAACATTACTAAATTCAGAGTTTCTTAATTTTAAGTTAGCGTTAACCATTGAACCTTTAGCCATATTATATACGGAACTATTTAGAATTTTATTTCTAAAATTTCTAATCATTCTATCTAAAGCAGCTTTATCGCCTCCATAATTCACATCTATTGATACATCTTTTACCGCAAATTGATTTACAGATTTAACTTGTTCTTGCTGTTTAGGGGTATTATTAATACTTAAATCAGCAAGGGAGATGTTCTCCCCCTTGCTTTTAAGTATTCTAATAATATCCTCAGCATTCTCATAATTGTCTCTAATTTGCTGTTCCCAATCTGGTCTATGATTAATCCAACGTTTAATACGTCTAAGCCCAGATTCATCATTTAAAATTTGTTTACTAATACATCCCATTTTAATTAAATTTTACAGCTGGTTAATACTGCGGAATTACCTGAAATTAATATATATATATTATCTATAATATCTTGCGCCTTTATATTATCATCTTCTGATAACGAATCCGCCATATCACATAATGAGTCAAGTACTGAATCATGATTTTCTAATAAAGAATTTATTATAGAGTTTATATTTATATCTAAATATGTTTTTAGATTACTTACATTATCAAAAAGCTCTTTATTTATAAACTTGTTATCATACATTATATACTTATAATCAACTCCTTTGCTCATAAATGTTACGCTTTCTAGATTACCGTCTTTTATACTTGTATTTATATTTTGTATGTTAGTAAATCCCATATTCTTAAGTGACTCTTCTACAGTAGAATCAATACTTCCGGCAGCTTGTACTTCTGCTCCACTTATTTTTCCTGTTACAAAATCATAATTAGTAATTGCGTAAGAAATATTATGTTTAGATAGTTGTTCGTTTATATAATTTATAAAATCGACATCACTTAATGAATTTCATTCTTCACTAAAATCAAATGGAAACATTTCATCTTCTGTTATTTCTTCTCCAATCGTATTCATATACGAAGATACAACATTTTTCTTAAAAGTAGAAATATCTCCTCTTGTTTGTTGAGAAGTGTTTTCCGTATTTTCATCAGTAGATTCAAATATCTCTGATTCATCGTTTACCTTAATAAGGCTTTCAGCCGATATTTCGGCTTTAAAGATAGGTGGTAACATTGCTTTAACATTACTTACTCTATCTGTTTCTGTCGTATTATTAACACGAAGATCAGCTCATACTGTTTCTCTTCGGTCATCTATTATAGAAGACGCATCATTTAAAGTAATTCCGTGCTTAAAATACCCCTTCCTAAATATTTCTTCTAATTTAGTAAAACTTGAAACTGGAACATTTTTAAAGCAATTATAAATTATATCATAGTCAGATAAAGTATAATGTCCAACAGATTTATCTGGTTTAGTAACTTCCGTTTCTAGTTCTATAACAATATTGGAATTTCTTAAGTTATCAAGAGTAAAATCGTGTCTACTTGAACTATTGGCTTCTGTATTATTTATAGCTTTAATAATAGATTCAAGCCTAGATTTAATCATTTCCCCAACTTGTAATCCAGCCGCAGATATAGAAGCTATAGGAGTATTTTCATAAGCATTTACCTGAGGAACATCTCTTCCATTTTCACGCAATTTTGAATATATATCATAACTTTGTGTAGATTGATTATATTTTACAAAATAAGTATGCGATGGATTTGTACCGCCATTAAATGTTATTTTAAATCCAACCCTATTAACATTACCTACTCCAGATTTACTTTTAACAGTCCTTTGTACAAGAGATAGTAAGTTTTCATCTAATTTAGTAGTAAGTTTATTGTCTATATTTATTGTAGGGTCATTAAATGCGCACAATACGGCATTCAAGAACTTCCTAGATGCAGTATCAACTAGTAGTCTGTATTTAGTTCTAAGCTTTCTCAAATTTTCGGCATTAACTCTTGACTGCTCTACTACTACACCTTCAGCAGATAAATCATATTCAAAATCACCTAATATAGTTTTCATATAATTTATTGCAGCAGTTCTAGTATTCCCTTCAAATAAATTTTTCTGTTCAGTAGTTAAATTACCATAAGATATGCTTCCGGTTATAAACTTAACAACAGCTACAGCGTTAACCAAATCTTCAAGTTTAATAACCCTATGCGCTTCAACTAAATTTACTGGAATTAATATTTTATCTCCACTGGTACCGTCTGCTTTAGATACCCTTGTATTACCGTTTAAATTAAGCAAAGAATTTGTACCCTCAGGATTTAGAGATTTAACATCTTTATATTCTTCGTTTAATTCTTTTAATCTTTTCTGATATTCAGATATTGAAATTTCTTTATTATTTAGCTTTACTTTTAAATCAGCTTTTTTGTTTTGGTATTCAAAATCCTCTTTTGTAAAAGCTTCATTTTGTCTTAATTCAACATCTGTATATCATATAGTTCTATTTTCTTTGCTTTGTTTAGTTTTAAATACTTGACGTAAATCCTCGTCAGTAAGTATATCTACAGGAGTTCAAACTGTAAACGATTTACCAGTATTGTCTTTATAAAAATTAAAACATTTTGACTGAGCATACAACGGATCTTTACTATCACCAAACTGTCCATCAGATGTATTAGCGGTAAAGACTTTAGCAGAAGACATTACTTGACCATAAGGAAGATTTGTAATGTTTCTAAAGCCATTATCTGGCATGAGTTTTAATTCGCTCGCTTTAGCAATATCAAATAATGCACATCCTTGTTTTACAAGGTGTTTTCCTTGTACTACACCAGAAAATGTTCCTATAGGTATTAAATAGTTTTCAGAGTTAACAACTAATGGCAAATATATTATAGACCTTTGTTGCTGCCCTTTTACTTTTTTACAATATATATAGTAATCACTATCCGACATCATATTTCAGGCATTGGCAATAGCTCTTGCAAAGTCTTCATCTATATTACTCATTAGCGCAAGTTTTTCTATATGTCTTTGCTCTAAACCCATACCAACCATAACTCCAGAAGAAAACAATCGCACAAAGTTTCTATAGCTTAAATCGTCAGAAAACTTAGATCTAATACTATACTTATTTTCTTTTTCAGTTTTTCAAAAAGCAGTATTATCGCTATTTAGCTCATCAATAAATGCTTTTCTATCATAGAATACTAAATTAGGTTTAGAATTAGAATTAATTTTTTTAGCGTCATTAACTCTATTGTTACTAACTTTTCCTTCCTTATTTACTGAATTTAAATCTGAATTAAGTTTATTTTCTTTTTTAGTATTTTCTGTTTCCTGATTTACTTTTATCTCTATTTCCTTAGAGTCTTGAGGTGCTGATAAAACTCCGGGAGCATCACCTTCTTTATCGTCAAGAGTATCATTAAAAAAGCTATTACCTATCCCACCATCAACTTCTTCTTTTGGAGGTTCAGGGCTTGAGGTGCTGGATTGTGCTGGTTCTCCTTGTGGCTTTTTTGGACTATCATCTGGATTAGATGGCTTATCTGGTTTGTGCGACTCTTCAGATTCCGATGTTCATTGATTAACCATAGAATCCCAATTCTTTAACTCATCAATATTATTAGATATTAAAGTTGGCGTTTCAAGAATAGTTTTATCTCTAAGCTCGTTATTTAGTATAATACCATCCAAAGTGTTATTTTGATTATTTACAACAATTCCTTTTTTAGCTCTACTAATCATGGTGTTAAGGTCCATTACTTTATTATATAGAGTTGGGTTGCTCGTACTAAAATCTTTATCAATTATGACATAATCAAATTCTCCACCTTGGCTTGAATTAGAGTCAAGAATAACAACGTTTTTATATGTTCCAGGAACACTACTATATTTAGCAGGGTTATCCGTTATAATAGCTACAGTATTATCTTTAGCAAATTTTGAGAAGTCAGATATATAATGATTAATATCTTCAGCAGAGTTTAAAATCTTACATCCAACAAAACTATCTTTATCCTCATAATATTGTAATGAAACAAAAGGATCTTTAATAATATTAGACACTTCTAACATAGATAATTTTTTATTTTTTCTATGTTCGGTTTCGAATCTTGCCGCTAAATTACCCACGGCTAAAGTATTGCTTTGCACAGCAATGTTTTCACTTCTAATTACCGCTGTAAGTTCTGGCAATGTAGCTAAAATACAATCGTCAATATTTGCAAGAACTTTTCCGGTTTTGCCGTCTTCGTTAGTAAACTCTACAATTTTACCATTTTGTTTTAAATCACCAGTAAGTAAAATTTTAACATTTCTTGATTCAGCTCATTTAGATATTATTTGCAAATCTCCTTCAGATGCAAATGTTGCCTCATCAATAATCATATACTTATTTTTCCCGTTAGTATACAATCCAGCGTCGGTTCCAACTGTTTTTATATCAGTTTCATTATAATGTGCAGCATGAAAAGTTTTGCTAGCTTCTTGATATTTAGGCTTCTGAGGACAAATTTTATTAATTAAATCCTCTAAAAGGATTGCGTGTTTATCGTCTGAATCAGTTGCTTTTTTAAGATTATCTAACTGAGATTGAGCTGGTGCACATACAATTATTTCCGCTTTTTCATCAAGCTTTTTAATAGCTTTTGCTACAAATTTATCAACAACCCAGCTTTTTCCAGTTCCTGGGCCTCCTTTTAAAAATATCATATTTTTTATTGTTGATAAATTTTTAAAATATTCTGGATTTCCAGGGGAATAATCTTTAATGTAGTTATCAACCTTACTTTTAATTCCCTCTGTTACAGCATTAAATATATTAAAATTAGACATAGCTGCTACAGCCATAAGTTCAGATAATTTCTGACTTCATAACGGTGCTACATCTTTTTCTTCTTTATAAATTTCATCTATAGTCTTATAGGTCTCACTAAAATCTATAGACATCATTCCAGCTAAGAGATACGCTGTTGATAAATTAGTAATGTGTTTATTTGGATCGTTTGAATATTCTCCAGAATCTAAATTAATTGCAGAAGATGTTAAACTTTCAGATATGAACTCTCCAATTTGCTCATCTGTAAATCCGCTATTTTTCGCCTCTTTATATAAAGCAGATGCAAACCTAAATAAATTACTTGTAAACAAAGCGATATTTTCATCATTCAGTTCTGATGGTATATCGTCTTCAAAAACATCATTTGCAACACCTTCAATATCAATTTTCCCTCCAGATTTAGATTTAATAGAATCTGCAAACGAGTCTACTTCTGGACTAGGTTTTATAAATAATCCTTTTACAAGCTCTAATTTATTTACTTTTTCAGAATCTTTATGATAAGACAATTGTTGCCCTTTATTTTTATCTGAAATGGTAATTAGAGCAATTGCTTTATTTCTTAAATATTCTATATCAGAAACAAGAATATTTCTTGTTGAATCTCCGATATTTTCAATCAATGGTTCTGATTCTCCTTTAGTCCTATATTGGTTTAAAACTGTTGAGTAGCCATTAACTAATGGGCTTATAAGAGATTCTAACATATCCATTACTCTAGGAATATCTCTTAAAGCCGAGTCATAAGCTGGATTTGTAATAATATATTTATTTACATCATCTTTAGCTGCTAATGCCGACTCTTCTTTATTTAGTAAATCTATTACACTTATAACATCTTTACCAACTCCTAGATTAAACTTACGTAAAAGTTCAATAACGCCAAATGATGGTGTTTCATTTTTTAACTTTTGAATTTTATCTAAATTATCTTTTAGGTTATTTCAACCAGTAAAATCATATATAAGATTGTCAAATAAATTGTCACTTAAAGTATTTCCAAGTTCTTCAAGTTCATTTAACTCATTTAAGTTAATATTACCTGATGATAAATTAATTATAGCATTTCTAAACTTATTTCTGAATTCATTTAAATTTTCTGGATTTTCGATATTATATTCTCTTATAAAGTCGTTAAATGTAGAATTAAACACATCTGCATTTACATACCTTGAAAAAGCAACTCATAGCACAGATTTTAGAACGTTATCATTCTCAGAAATAATTTTATTGTTTTTAAGGGTTGAATAATACTCTACAAGTTTCTTTATAATATTTTCTTGCTCTATTTTAATATTATCGTTTATATATAACATTAATTTGTCGTTCTCAGATATATCTATCCCTAATTCTGCAGCTATTTCTTTTGTAGCCAAATCTCCTCTGTTACTTAAATTTACTCTATAATCATTTAAATTTAATATTTTAGTTATTGAGTCGTAAATAGGTTCTGCATATGCTTGTTTGCCTTGGTCTGTAACTGAATCCGTAACTGTATCTTTATTATAATTATATGTTTTATTAAATTTAGATATTTCTAGATCTAATTCATTAATAAGTTTTTGATCTAAATTAATTTGTTTAATATAAGCTTTATGATCTTCATTACTATTTACCTCATTATTAACTTCTTCTTGATATTCTGCATACAAATTAATTATAACTGGATCTGTTTCAGGTGTAGTACCATTCATAGCAGCTTCTTCTTGCTGATCTAAAATAGTTTGAATTCCAAATTCTTTAAGTGCTTTAAATTTATCTTTAGAAAGTATATCTTGATTAATTTTATTTGTTAATGCTGTATCCTTATTTGTTAATTGTTGAAGTTCATTGGTTAATTTAATTTTCTGATTCATATTATTTTCATAATCTTTAAAATCAGAAGTAGATATAGCTAATACTCCGTGCTTATAATAAGAACTTTCTTTTAAATCTTTAAGCAAATCATCTAATTCTTTTAGCCTAGGTGACATCTGCTCCATAAGTCTATAATGTAAATCTGCTTCATGTTTAAGTTGGTCTACATCTGTTGACTTAATTCTATTATACTCTCTTTTAACATCTTCCTTTTCGAATTCAGATAAGTCTTCAAAATTTTTTCTATATACTGATTGAGTATATTTATCCAAAGATGTTTTTCAATAAGCGTCTTCTTGTCCTTTATCAGATTTTATTCCCTTTCTAAAGCTATCTTGCATTTTTTTAGAGACCATATAAATAACCTGATCAGCATATCTGTCATCATGTCGATGTTCTATATAGCTATCTCTGAGCTCTTCTAACATCTTAATTTTATTGGTTAGATACTCTATATTTTTTTGTTTTTTTAAGTTTTCGGCCTCTGTTTTCTTTTCATCTTCTGTACTTGCCCCAGGTTTAGACTGAGTAAGCTCGTCAAGTTTTGCTTTGGTTTTCAGATATTCTGTACCTAGATTTTTAATATCGTCTAAATAAGACGTATGAAACCTATATTGTTTAATCGTTTCTAATAATGCATTGGTTTTATTATTCGCAAAATACTCTTCTGAAGAAATTCCCAAATCTTCTATTTCGGCATTTTGTTTATCCAAATTCTTTTTATAAAGTTCGCTTAGTTCTTTATTACCTAAAACTGCATTAATAAGATCTTTTTTATCCAAAAAGTCGTCACCATACATTATATTTATTCCAAAATCATTTATAGTATTACTCATGTAATTTATGCTATTACGTAATACTTGGTACATTAAAAGATTTTGATTATTTGTTTCTGTTCCCTTTTCGTATATGGTCTCACCTTTAGCGTTTTTTCTAGTTTTAGTTGCCGATAGATTTTCATCTCCTAGCATACCTTTCTTATACAAAACTTTAAGTCTATCTTGAAGCTCTTTTGTACGCCCAGATCCAATCATATACATTAGCTGGTCATTAGCAGTTAAATCAGATAACTGTACTACTTTCGGACCAAAAAATCTTTCATACTGATTCAATCCTTCAAATACAGCTCCACCAAGGAATCCACCTAGGAAATTCTCTCCATACCTAACAGCGATACTCTTAGCATCGAATCCAAAATCAAGATCTTCTGCATTATCTGATTTAATATTAATGCCTAGTGCGTTTGCTCCTGCAAATAAAGATTTAACAAGATCAGTAGAAACTTCTTCCATAGTTTCCTCAACACCCTCATTAAATGCTCTATTTATAACTTTACCAAAATTACTAAACGTCTTTCTTTTTACATCTGTAGATAATGTTGGTTGAGCTACTCCAGAAACTGATTTTGTAAGAAATTTCTGTCAGTATGCTTTAATACCATCATGCAATTTATTATATAGCGATACTGCTTGTTTTTTAGACATTGCTGCACCGCCAGATAAAGCTTCTATAACTGGTTTTCCTTCAGCTTCAACATAATTCCTAATTACATCTACAGCTTCAGACTCATCAAGTACAGTCCCTTTAAATAACTGGTCCCTAAAATAATCCGAAGTCATCAATCCATATAAAGCACCTATTGACGCAAGCATTCCTATTCCCGCAGCGGCATCGCTAGCTCCAGCATTTTTAAAATCAGAATAAGCTTGCTCTGAAGACGTAATTGCCATAAATCCTAAAGATAGATTTCTACCTATTTGAGAAGCTCTCTGCGCGTTATTCATATGTGCTAATGAATATGCTATATTCCCTAAAACTTTTTGAGAGTATAATTGACTAGCAGAAGAACTTAAAATTTCAGCTATATTTTCAAGTGAGATAAATCCTTTATTTCTTGCTTCGTCAGATTGTGTTGGTGCAAATTTTTGGAATCAATTTTCTGCTTTTGTTGCAATTGAACCAAATCCGTTAGTATTATTATTTGTTATAATACCGTTAATTGCTTTGCCAAGAGTTGGAGCTATACTAGCAAGGCCATATACAACGCCTAACGCTCCAACAACTGTATTTACTCCCGGAATTAAAAATGGAGCTAAAGTAGCTGCCGTTTTCATTATAGTTCCACCAACACTTTTTGTTAAACCGTCGGAATCGAGGAAATCAAGTTTATTCATAGTTGAACCATCTACAGTTAATGTATCAGTCCACCTAAGCACATCCCTATTATATGATTCTTTTGTTCCTAGAATCTCATAATAGAAGTCTCCATTTTCATCAACTTTATAGTCACCTTTATTATGATGTACTATTGCTCCATTTATATTTTCGTCAGTATCTTCATCTCAAACCGCAATGGCTATAGTTGGATCAAGTATTGATTTATATATTCCAGAGTGTTGATTTGGAGTTCAATCAAGTTTATTTCCATTTTGATCTCTGACGTAATTATCCTGAGCTATTTCTCTAATACTAAATGTAGGATCTCCTTGAAAGCCAATTCCCGTAATACTATTACTTCTTCTATCTGGATTATAAGGACTAACTTGTATTGTTGCACTTATGTCTTTAATGTCAGTTTTAAATGGTTGCGAATAGTCAAACGGATCTACGGCTAGTGAATCTACAAGTTTATTTGTTCAGTCTTCTTCTGAAAACTGATTATACATATTTAAAGCACTATCATAAAAATTATCAAACTTAGTTTCATCAAATTTTCCATCTGTTTGAAACGCTTCATTTTCTTTTATAGCGTCATTATTTTTATAATAGTCTATATTCTGAATATCTGTATTTTCTGGAGTAATACCATGTGCAACCATATCATCTAATGATTGCGGATTATTATATAGTATAGTTGCTATCCAATCGTTATTATTAGCCATATATTATAAATTTGTTTTTCATGTACTATTCTGTCCTGCTGCCCTTACTTGCTGCGTTATTTCCCAATCTTTTGCTGGATGCTCAAATTCTGATTTAAGTCTAATTTGGTCTTTAGTTGTACCAAATCCTTGTATAGGATCGGTTATTGGTATATATATATTACCATAATAGAAGTTTGCCGCTCCTACAGAACCATAATCATTTAAAGGTTTTTCATTTTTAGATATAGAGTCTTTTCCATACTGCGTATATCTTTCGTACATATCTTTAATTTCTTTCCCTTCTGGACGCGTTAAGTGATCAAGGAATGGTTTTGATTGGTCTTGTATATCAAGTATATCTCCATTAGCATATCCTGCTATAGATACAAAGAAGCCTATATTTGTACATACATACTGTTTTGTTTCTGGATCATATTTAACGTACGGACTGTTTATTTCACTTAATATTTGATTTTTCTCCATATCCGTCATACCAGGATTATCAGAAATCATTCTATTAGCTTCGTTTACTTTTATAAGCAAATCTAAGTCTGGAGTTTGATACCCATTCTCTATTCTCATAGGTAATGCAACTCTTTTAACCATAGAACTACCATCTCATACAATTTTAGAAATATCCGAAGGTTTTAGCCTTTGGTTACCATAAAATACTTGAGATGTATCAGCTGCTTTAAACTGAGTTGTTTGAGGGATTACTACACTTAAATTATTTTGATATACTGGATCTTTATTGTCTTTTTGAGGAGCATATGCATTCCATGCTTTTATAGACATCATTGCTTTATCTGATACTCTTTCTGCGACAGGCGATATAAACGCATTAGTTTGTGTTAAATCTCCTTTAGCAACCCTTATTGCTAGCGTATCTTCGTCTGTTTGAGGTTTTGATTCAGAACCACTTCCCGTTATTTTTTTACCTGTTTTTGGATCTATTGCTCCATCATAATCAGCAGAAATAGTTCTACCCGTATTAGCCGCTATTGCAGTTAATAAATAAGCATCATCAGTATAGCCATTTAAAGCAGCTGTTACTTTAAGTTTGTGCTTATATGTCTCTGGCATTGAAATCTTTAAGTAATTTAAAGCTTCTTGTATATGAGTATCAGCAACTGTCTGTTTAGATGATATTTTGTATATTCCATCTGGGCCAGCTGCAATTACTCCTTGAAGACTATTTTCATTAAATAATCCGCTTATAATGTTTTGTAATCCAGTTTGAATATTACTTCCAGCTTTACCAGTATAACCAGTAATATCTGTCGATTCAAACCCTTTAATAAGGTCTTTAGCAAAATTAATAATAGTATTCATCCCTGTTGCAGACATTAAATTATCAAGAATGTTTGTATTATAAGCTAATCCTTTATCATTTCTTCTAAGATTAATAATGTCTTCATTAGTGAGAATTTGATATTTCTCTGGATTTTCTTTATACTTATTTAAACTAACTGTAGTTACATTATTATTTTCTGTATCATAAGCATACATATTACCTCTATTGTCTAGAGCGACATCCCCTCAAGCGTCTTGGGAGTCAAGAGATTCACGTGCTTTTTGATATTCAGTATAATTTGTCTTTACAAGAGATGCTTGTCTTGCAATATTTAATATATCACGCATAGACATGTCGTCTCCGTTTGGATTTGCAGCTAAATCTAGTGTTGCTTGTACTGAATTTAGAAATTGAGATACATCTGAATCAATTCCATTTTCAGTAACCAAATCAATTATTTTCTTTATGTAATCTGAATTTTTAGTAGAAGAAGTAGAAGAGGCTTTTGTTTTAGCCTCTTCTTCTCTTCTATTTACTGTTGGAAGATAAGATATACCTCCTCCTGCAAATTTCTTTATTTTCATATATTATTTAAGTAATTGTTGCAATAATTTATTTAAATGATTAGCAGCATCTCGAATAGCTTTTTTAGATGCTTTACTTGATTCTAATGCAAATTTGTTGTCATTACTAATCTTTCCACCGCTTTTAAAGATTGGTTCCCTTGCATAAAGGCTTTGTTTTCCGTAATTATATAAATCATCTTGAAGCTTTTGTCTAATTTTTTTAACAATATCAGACTCTAACCATTCGCTATATTCGTTAGCCCTATTTGTTCTAACTCAGGTAGCAAAATCAAGTTTATTTGCACTTGTATCAGCATCATAAGCTTTTTTCCAGTCTTTATAACCATACATAGATGCTTTTATCTTATCAGCATAATCCTGATTAGCAATAGTTGATTTATTTTGGTATTCTAATTGCGCAAGCTTATTAGAAGCATCTTTAGCTTCTTGTCTTCACTGATAATACATTTCGTTTCATCTACCAAAATCAGATTGAGTTTTAAGAGACTTTCTAGCCATTAATTGAGAATTTAATTGAGCGTAATAATCGCTCTTTTGATTAGCTATATTAGCATCAAACTCTCTTTGCTTATTTATTCTTTCTGTATCAGCTTGATTAAATTTATTAATATAATCAGATATTTCTGCACCTTTTTGCGCCTGCAATTGACCTTGTTGATACGAAGACTGTAGCTTGCCCGCTAAATTTTCTCTATTATCAGAAGAGTTAAACTGAATTGTCTTATAAGGTTCTGAAGCAGCATTATACTTTTGATCTATTGTGGCAGTAGAAAATCTTGGTGAAGTTAGTACCGGTGCTTGAAATGTTCTATTTGCTAAAGCTCCAATAGATGCTTTTTCTTCTCTTCAAGCTTTATTACTAGCAATGTCTCCAGCTATATTAGAAAGAACATCTCTAATTTTATTTTTATCTACTTGCAAAGCATTACCAGTAAATCCTCCAGATTGAAATTTAGGTATAGAGCCACCTTTCTTAAGCGAATGTGTTTCCTTTAAATATTCTAACATATCGTCAATATTGTTGTTTTGTTTCTTATGTGGTAAATAGCTTTTTCGCATAATACCATAATTATTAACTAATGCTGGAATATAAGTTTTGCCAAGATCTGTATTTATATGTGATGATAGCTGCGTATTAGATATTAAGCCAACTCCAGATTCGATGGCTTTGTTTGCTTCGTTTTTATAATAATTATCTGGTAAGAATTGTGGCTTAACTCTTCTATTATATTGATAACTACGTCAGCCTATAGGAAATTGAGCATTTTTAAATCTTACGTTATTAAATAAATTTGGTTGATTATACATCAATTCATTTAAGTAGAAATTTTTACTTGAATTCCCACTAAATCCAGGTATAACAGCCCTCAGTGTATTCGTAGGAACTGTACTTGCTATAGTTGCATCAATTTTTCCATTCCCAAAACCACCAAGCATATCTCTCCAAGCGTAGTCTAAAGTTGATCTTCCGTCAGATAGTGCTGGTAATGATCCAATCCTATCTATTACTTTACCTCTACTAAACGGATGTTTTATACTCCATCCTTCTCTAGTATTTCCAGTTCAATTAATACCTAAATCACTTAAAGCTTTTTTAGCCCCTGCGTCAGAAAGTTCAACGCCCATAGATTTGGCTTCAGATTTAATTTTGGAAACCATTTCTTTTCTAGAGCCTCCTGTATCTTCAATTAAATCTTCAAGTTCCCGCCTAGTTTTGGTAATAGTTTTATCTCCAATTTTAGCTGTAGCTTTAGCTTGTTGTGCAGCTTTTTTGGCGTCTGTAGCAAGTAACCTAGCCCCAACTCCTTTTTTGATAGATTTAGCTGCACCTCTTCCAAACAAAACTCCAGAAGATAAACCTTTGCCAAGATCTACTAAATCCTGAGATGTGAGTTCTTCTCCACTTATCATCTTTTTTAAAGGAGTAACCATTGATGTCATCCCGGCAGTCATTGCTAAAGTCATAAGAGGTTTAGCTACTTTTCTAATACTATTTAAAGCTTTCGTAGCTTTAGCGGATTTAGCTAAAATACCAGCAACTGGAACAGCTGACAGTACATCAAGACCAAGATTTGCAGCTAATTCTCACCCTGCGTTTTTAACTCCGTTTTCATCTCCTTGTGCTTTATCAGCTTTATATCTCATAATAGATCCTGCTGCGCCTGTGGCAGCTCCTGCAACATTTCCAGCAGGGCCAAACATACTAGCAACAACGCCTCCCAAATCTAACCCAGCGGCAATAAGTTGATTTACTTCTGACTGGGTAAGGCCTCCATCAGATCCGTTCATTTTATGATCTTTTGTAATATCTTTTGAACTTTCTGATATTTTGCTAGAATTTACTTTATTTGCACTTGTATTTTGTATAGATCCTCCAAATTGAAGTTTTTGAAGTCGATTCCAATTTATTTTACCTCCATCCTTTTTAAAAGCGACTGTACTAGCAGTATCAGCAGGAACGAATGGTTTCTGAACTTTTAATGCTTCTATATCTTTTCAAGTCCAAGGTAGTTCACCTCTAATATATTGCATTATTTTATGCATTACTTCTTGATCTCTTTCTCTACCGTATCCAGTTAATTGTATTGGATCAATTTCATTACCTCTATATATATAATACGTTCCATTTTTATCTCTCCCTAATGAGACTTCTTGACCTTGCTTACCAAATTGTCTAGTTAAAGCCATTTGAATACCTCTAACGTCTTCATACGGATTAATTGTTAAACTAGCTGGGGTTTGAGGATAAGCAGATTTAGAAACACCTAATTTATTTGCTATATCATCAATATTATCTGATGTGTAGTTTAATGAATTATTAGTTCTAATAACATATTGAGGAATATAAACCCCTGCATAGTTTCTTTTAGATGGATCAAGATATGAATAAACTTTTACTCCTGGTTTATTTGATAAGTCAAATAAATTTGATACATCACTAACGCCACCATAATTAATTCTATTTTTATTTAAAAAATCCCACAGCGCAGGAACATAGTCTGTATTAGAATTATAATTATTATAAATACCATAATAATCATTTCCTTGATTTGTCCAAATTCTATCTCCAACAAATCTTACACCACTAGCATTGGCGCGATCGTACCAATCATTTCATCCATTAGAATTACCAAGAGACATAAAGCTACCAATTTTATCTTGATAATTATCAGGATTCGCTAAAATATCGTCTTTACTTCTAAGAATACCATTAATGATAAATCCATCAGCAAACGGTGTGTTTTCCAAAAACTTGAGCCCTTTATTATATCATGTATTTTTTGTATATTCGTCAGGGCCTGTAATACTTCATGTTCCATCATCATTATGACTTATTGTAACTCCAGCATCTTTAGCTGCATCGGTATTTCCTGTCCAACCATCTGGAATTGTATAAGTATTATTGTTACCATTATTTGATGATGTTTCTGTACTAGTTTGAACTTTTGGCTTTACAAAACCCATAAGCCTAAGTATATTATAATCTCCTTCTGTCAAATTATCAGAAACAAGTCTTTGTTTAAGATTATTTAAATATTGATCTCTAGCTTCTTTGGTGCCTCCAACTTCATTGTATAGTTTTCTAAGCTGCGTCAAATCGGATTCGTGTCCAGTTCATGCAGACATATCAAATGCTGAAGCATTCATAATATCTTCAATCTTAGAAGATCCAATTATATTTGTAAAGTTATTCACAACAGTATTTCAACGATCTTGATTCATTATGTCATCTGAATCATATACATCATTATTATCAACTTTTTTAGTTGTTCACCAATCATTATTACCTCTTTCTCATTTAAATTTAGGAGCAGTAACTTTTTCAGAATCATCAGACATATCAATATTTTGCATATATCTTCCACTTCTTTTAAAGGCATCTGCTCTATTTCTAAATGTTGCATCTCATGTTCTTTTAATAAGAGAATCTGTAGTTTTAGCCTTAATCCCATCCATGTAATTATTGGTAATGTCATTACCATTTGAATCAACTACCTGGATTGTATTGTCTCCTGCATTGTAAGTTACATTATATCCATCTCTAATAGCTTTGTCAGCTACATTAAACATACCTCTTTCAGAAACATCTCTATCTTTATAAACGCTAAAAAGCCTATCGAGCGCATTTTGACCATGAATAGTTTTACCATTCATAGAAAAATTACCAAGCATAGGTTTTTGTTCTGGAATTTGAACATCATCCTGTATTACAGGCTCTTCTAACTTAGGCAATTTAGGTGTTTTATTTCCTTTTTTAAGTTTTATTACTTGTGACATATAATATAAAATAAAAAGGAGATTGAGGTCGTTAAACCCCAACCTCCTTAAAAAGAATTATCTATTTAATTAGGCCTTCTTAGTCATTTTGGCTTTACCGCCACAAGCCTTTTTGCATATTTTACCACCCTTACGCATAAACTGCTGTCCTTCTGCTGGTGCAGAACCAACTTCTTGAGCTGCACCCTGAAGCATTTCCATAGCCATCTGAAGAACCATTGCTACTGCTTGAGGATCTCCAAGAGCCTGCATAAGAGAATCTAGAATCTGTTGAGCAACTTGAGCAAGCTGCTCTTCTACTCCACCCTGCTGTGGAGCCTGCTGAGGGGCTGTTGGTGTAACCCCGCCCTCTTGATATTTACGAACGTATGCCATAAAAAATAAATTTATATTATTAATAATATCTATCTTCTTATTTGTGTGTATATTATTTCTATTTTGGGCAAATATACAAAAATAAATTTAAATAAACAATATTGCGTATATGATTATTTATACTTACATTTGTATTGCGATAAAGTTAGAACAGAGCGTGAACGCTGCTACGGCAAACTACGTTAAAAATATTATTAGATCGCATATCCTCGGCTGTTACAGTCGGGGATTTTTTGTATATACATAATATAATCATTATATAATATATATAAAAATATATTAAAAATACTATAAAAACGATAAAGACTACCAGATATAACGATCTCGCTACCAGATATAACGATTGGACTACTAAATATAATATTAAGACTACCAAATATAACGTTTTCGCTACCAAATATAATGATCTCGCTACGGGATATTGCATAAAGTTATGAATAATAATTAGTTACAGAGCTAACTATAATTATACTATACTTAATACTATACTTAATGTAACTATACTTAAAGCGAGTGACTTTTCGGACGAAAAGCCACATCGCATTTAGGGTTTATCTACATATTCTTCTTTTCTATTATCTTGTCTAGTCATTTCCCCAAATATATATCTCCCCAAGTCTTTATAATCTGTATCGGATTTAGATTTCTTAGCTTTCTTAGCTTTTCTAACTATTACTCGGCTAGATATTCTAGAAAATATACGTTCACCGCCTTGCAAAGTAAATTGTACACTTCCATCATCATTTAAAAGAAGAACTGAATTACTAGGTAGATCAAGAAAGTCTCCATTATCCTCAACGTCTACTTCATCCCCTGATTTGATTCCAGAATTTTTATTTAATTCAATTACATAATATACGTTATATTCGGTGATTAAATCCTCTGATTCAGGAATTCCTTCTTTACATGAAATGACTCTATCGTCCTCACCTACAAATATTATATCTAATGGAATATCAGTATCTTTCATTCAAAAAGATATTTCTGATTGCGGATCTTCTCTATAATCAAAAAAGGCACCTTCATTATCTTCCATAGATTCAACATTTTGCAATCCTTTCTCCTTCTCTTCTTCAGTTAAGCAATATATAAGTTTATATTCTTTATTATTTATTTTTACATTTATTGTATCCATTATTTAGTATTTTTAATCAAATTAACATTATCATCACAATTATTAAATAATGTATCTACAATAAGTTTTCCAGCTTTAATCATTGACTCTTCATCTCCCTTCTTTCAAAGAGACTCTATTTTTTCAGTCAATGATTTCTCCAAGATTATTTCCTCTTTTTCAACTTCTGCTACTTGTTCTACATTCCCTTTATCATCAGTAGTAATAATGGGAATACCTTTTTTAGTAAGTTCATCAGCTAACTCTGGATTAGATTCATCCATATGATGCTTACGAGCATGTAAAGCACCTTTTGGAATTAAAATAGAACCTCCATTTTGGAGTTTTAAACCTTTCCTACCAATTTGAATTCCTGGTTTCATTCCATTTAACTTATTAAAGTTTTGGTTGGTTAGGTCTTGTGAATAAGTACTTTCTTTACGAAGTGTATTGGTTTGTATGGTATCTGTAATAAGTTTATTTCTACGATTTTGCTCATCAATAAAATTATTTATTTTCTTTTTAGCCCCACCCATCATAAAATTAACTCTATTTCCACCATACTTTTGAGCTGTTTTAATATCTGATACAGTTCCTCTATATCCAGAAGAATTCGCTGTGTCGATAGACATTTCAGAATTATCTAGTTTTTTACCTCCTATAGCTAGAAAATTACCAGGTAAGAAGTTATTTGCGTTATTTCAAAACCTACCAGCACCGCTAATACCAATCTTATCTGCATCATCTTTAGTAATATTAGATGACCTTAAACCAGTAGAATCTAATACTCCGTCAACTAATTTTGCTCCTACCCCAATTGCCATTGCAATAGGATTGCCAGATTGTATTGCAGCATCTGAAATTCCAGTTCTAATATTATTCTGAAGATTAGCGTTTTCGTCTGAAGAGTACTTAGAATTTGTATGCATTGCTTGTGTAATAGGACTAACAAATGTATTTACAGCCCCTGCAATACCAGCTAAATTTGATCCCGTATTTCCTCCCGTATCACCCTCTGCTAATCCAGTTTGTTTTTTCTTCAACCCTATTACTTTTCCGGATGAATCATATTGCAAATTCGGATCAAGTAATGCTGAATTATATCCTATATTATCTATTCAACTAGGCATAACTTTGTGTGTATAATGTTTTTAAAGCCGTAATTATAACCAAATCATTACCACTGTATATCACTCTAACTTTACATCACTTATCTCTTATACGGGCTGATTTTGTGGTATCTTTAAGTATAATTGGTTCAATATTTGTGTATCAAGAGTCTTCTTTATATTGAATATTCCCAATTCTACGACCTGCGGTTTCTATATCTTTACATTTTTGATCTACTTTGAGATAGTAAGTATTCAAGGTTGTATCTCATTCTATATTAGCATTTTGAATACCAGTATGGGAATATCTTCCAATTTCACTATCTTCTGTGTACGAGTTATCTTTTAAGCCTTTTTCTTTATATAATTCAGCTTTATTAAGATGATATACATCGCCCGTAATAGTAAATTGTAATTCTTCTGGTTTAACTTTGTTAGATATAATTACTAGATTATCAAATATTTTGTGTAATCCTGTTTCTGCATTTACAACAAATTCTAATTCAAATTTCTTTTGTTCGCTATATCACTTACATGGTAATATTTGATTATTTGGGTTATCATCATTATAATCCATTTCATCAAATGTTCCAGCCTTCCCATGAACATATAAACAGTATTTATCTTTATTTATGTCTTTATTCTCAGGATTTAATCCAAATGAATAGAATATATTATCAATATTTTCGCTTAATAGTGGAGTTCAATCATATCTAGAAACTCACATATTTAAACGCTCATTAAAACAAATATTTCAGCATTCTTTTTTAGATGAGTTGTAGAACGTAAACATAACATCTCCCTTAAATGCATTGTAATGTGTTTTAACATTCAATTCAGTTAAAGTAGTGTATTTATTCATTTCGTCTAACTTAATATGAATATTTAAATATTGTTGTATTTTCATATCCGAAATCATCTCAATACCCTGCTGAGTAACTCTTCATATTTTCTTAGCTGTAGTATCAATTCCATATACTCCAATTGGGGTTCTAATAATAGAATCTTGTCAAATACTACCAAAATCAGGACTTACTACAGTTATTTGATTTTGCAATACTCCAGCTCCGTACATATGTACAGATTGCCCAGTAGTTGTTGATAATAAAGCTTTTTCATTTACAGGAATAATTCCAATTCCATGCTCAAAGACACAAAGTAAATTATTGTTTCAAGGAAGTAATTTAACTATAGCTCCATATTGCCTATCAATATCTTGATAATCAAGAGATTTGAATACAGCATAAGAGTTCTGAAAATTACCATAAGTTTGTACATCACTAAACATTATTCTATTATCAAATAAATCTTTAGTATACGGCACAGTTTCATATAAGTAATTTCGCTGTTGTCCTAGCGTTGTTGAATATCCTTGATTAAGTAATTTAGATTCAGGAATTTTATGAGATGCATTTACAGTTATATCCGATATTGGATAAAATTGTCTAGGATTTCCCATTAAATTATATTCATCCACATGGAACGAATCTATAGACCTAAGACCTAAATTGTAATTAGATAAACATTTAAACGTAACTCACATTCCTAAAGGAACTGTATTAATATCAGCTCTATTAATATCTGCAAAATCTCCTTTGTTTGAGTCTAATTTTTCACCTTTTACAGAATAATCATAATTTTTAACCATATTATTATAACCCTTATAATTATCTGCTCATGTAGATTGGTCTATAATTAATTCTGCAACAGGGGTTTCTGAATCAACAAAATTTCTATTTATTCTTACAGTTACAGTGGCTGTATAACAATCCCCTCTAAATATATCTAAAGTAGAATCCTCGTCAATACTAATTCTATTAGAGCAAGCAAAAAATTCTGATTTATTTGCTTTTGTATTTAAAAAATATTGTTCTGTATTTCTTTCGTTATATCCAGGATATTTAATAGAATATATCGTGCTTGGCTGCACTTCTCCGCAAATACCTATATAAGAACAAAAATTTCCTCTTATGAGTTTAGTGTAATCTTTATCGTCATTTCTACTTTCTAGGAATGAAAATTGTCCCACATCTTCAGAAGAACCACACTTAGATGAAAAAGAATACCCTCCAACATATTTTAACGGTGTATCTTCAGGAATATATATGGCTTTTGTACTATAACTCTTTTTAATTGGAGATTCTGATTCATCTGTATAGAAATACCTTGACCTTTCGGCTTGTTTAAGTTTAAATACTGATTGAGACTTTAATATAACCTCAGAACCGTCTAAACAGCTTTTACTATCTGGAATCATATCTACTTCTGGGCATATAATTCCGTAACCATAAATATTGGTAGACTCTACTTTTCTTGCAGAAAAATCATATACAAGCTTTTTATTTTTATCTATAAAACTTTCTGAGAAATATTTACCATCGTATAACATAGGTATATGACTTTGTTGGTCTATACCTACAGATAATCCCTGCCCAAGTGTGTATGCTGTTCTTTTTTGCCTAACTATGAAATACCCTTTAACTCCTAGTTTCTTTAAATGTGCTTTTACATCTGTTATATCTATATTATAATATAAAGGTTTTACTGTAGACGCTGCATAATCTATAACACTTATATCCGGATTTTTAAATACCCCAAAAGTATTTGTAAGCGTTCCATTTAAAAAAGCATTGTTCTCTAAATACTTGTTTTCATCGTATTTACCATCTCCAAGATTATTTTCATCAAGGCCATTAAATTTGCACCCTCGTAAACTATATACTGGAGATAGCGTCCCATTATTTAGAATATAAACAATTCCTAGTCTATATATTTCATCTGGTCAATATCCTACATTATAATATATATTAAGAGGGTCGTAATATTCTTCTAATCCATCAGATTTATAATCCTTTAATTTAGCTCATCCAATACTGCTGCTTTTTTGTTTAAGTGTTACTTTAATATAATATGATATATTTTGCAATTCCTTATTATTAGGAGTCTGCTTAGTCACATTACCAAAAAATAGCATATTTTGAACTTGTGCAGAAGTTTTAACAGAATCAACAACGTTATAGTTTATATTAAATTCTTCAACAGTAGTTTCTGCTTCTTCTTCGACTCCAGATATAATTATAGTTTCTGAATCCGATGTAATATCGTATGGTTTGGTTATGTTGTATGCCTTAATAAGCTTAATTCCATTATCGTCACTTGTGTATCTAACATAACTTAGATAAAGTTTATTATAATTAGAATCAAGATTATTTATATTAATTATTATAGATTTATCTGTAATTTCATCTTGAAGAGCACCTGATATAGAATCTATAGAAGAACCTTTAAATACCGCTATCGGACCAGATTCTGATATTATGGATGACTTGTTATAATCTTCATCTCCATATCTGGCATAAAATATATACGTACCCCCTTTTAACTGGCCTGATCTTGGAACATCAATTAAATCTATTTTAGGAAATGTTAAAATAGGTTTAAATAATTTTATATCGTCATTAACTCTATCTGAAGAATAAATATTAGTTTTCTTGCTTTGATTTCTATTAATGACTTTAAATTGATTATTTTCAATCTTTGTAAATCTAGAATTTACTATACGCGGAGGATTTTTATCATCGTTCAAAATGAGATTTACCGTACCATCATATGAGGGTTCACACTCTATATTAACTGGGTGATTTAAATCTAAATTAAGATTTGAATTAAACCCTTTAATATCTCCATTTTTATCCATCATATTTTGTAATGGACTGTATGCGTGTTGAAAATCCCCGCTTGTAGGATATGTTTTAACTGTTACTTTCATTACGTATTTGCATTAATTGTTATTTCGTCATTACAATATCCTAAAGTCATTGTAATCATTGTGTATTCGTCGCCTGATGTAGTGCTAGGATTATTTTTTACTTGAAAATATAGATGGTATGGCTTAAGATTATTTTCTTTATTGTTTAATATATCTATAATTTTATTACGTTCAATTGTTGTATCTCCATTACTTTGATATATACTTACATTCTCACCAAGTTGTAAATTTTTATCAGAAATAAATTTACCATTTTCTTTTATTGATTCTGTATTTATATTAGATATATTAGTTTTAACTTTTAATTTTTCTGCATTTAACAGAGATTTGGTTTCATCGTCAAACTCAATAATTATATTTGAATCAATTCCAGTAATGCCTACATTAGGAAAAGCTAATTCAGTTTCTGGACTTATTGTAAAATTGAGGCTTGATCCAAACACTTTATTTAAATCATTCCTATCTTGCTCTTTAAATAAATTATAGCCATTAAATTCAAACTTATTTAATTTAAGCTCTGCATTAACTTTTAAATTGATTGATTGATTTTCAATTTTATTTATTTCTTTTAAAGTAATAAATCCTCCTTCTGCTGAATCTGCATCAGTTTTAATATATTTTATATTATTACATAATGTTGTAAATTTATCAAATGCTTCGTTTAATCCATCTTCTCCATTGATTATATTCCCATCAACTCCTAGAATTGGAACAAACTGTAATTTATCCCCTCATTTAAACAGAGCGAAATATGCTGGCCCATCTCATCCTGTTGTTTTATTATTTTTTGCAATAATTTCACTAGTCGTAGTACTACTTTTATCTTGAATTAAATTCAGTGCAATATACTTATTGTTTCCTGTAGAGACATTAGCAACAACCCAAATAGGAACGAATAGAGCATCGTATTTTTTTAGTTTCTCTTTAAAGAAATTAATTGTGTTTAAAGGAGTTACTTCATAGCGTTTTTGCCAAGAACTTATATTATATGTAAACTTTGCGTCTGGATTGTTTACAACAACAGTAGCAGTACCATCTTTAGGGCTCGCCGCAGTTAAATCTAAATGACAGTTACTAATTCCGCTATCTGTATTATATTCAATATGATTTTTGCTTATATAACTAATTATAGTCTGAAGTTCTTTTGAAACAGCGTCCACATTATATGTAATCGTATCATTATAATCAACTTCTGTTTGTAAGTTATCTATAATTTCAACATCATAATTAGTTTCGGTTTCTCCTATTATCAATTTAGCAGATTCGTTTGTAGAATCCCATAAATCTCCTTCAAGAAATTTTAAATTCGATTTAACAGAATAGTCTACATTTACAGGAATTGAGAAATTACAGTATAAATCATTATCTTTAATAGAATTAAACCTTTGTTTTTCTATAAATCTTGGATAATTATCATAATCTGAATTTTTCTCTCAAGACTGCAAATAATTATTCTTTGTTACATATAAAGATTGTGGGTCTGTAGTAATAGTTCAATTATTTAATTTTATTGTTGGTGTTTTTACAAAATACCTTCCAAACCAATCATTAAGAAATACATTATCATATCTTAATGAATTAATATTATTAAATAGTTCTGAAGTTATTACGACGTGGCTAGTCTCATTGCTTTTATTTCCAAAACTTACTTTCGATACGAGCTTATATATACTTTCCTTTTTAAAATCGTTATTAAATTTAAAATGATATGTACTATTTCCAAGCTTATTCCATTCCGAATCAATTAAGGTTAATTTACATTTGTTTCCATTACAGTCATATCCAGTAAACTCAAGCGAATACTCAAGATTTGATATAGTATTATTAAGTCCTTCTGTATCAAAATTTAACGTAAACTCCTCATCTGTTACCGAATATGTTCAAAGTTTATTTCCAATAATAATAGTATTTGGATCTACGGCAACATCTGTATCAACAGTATAAATAACATCTGGATATTGTATATTAACTGTTTTATCAGAATTCGATATAAATATTGAAGTTATAAGCTGTCTATCCGTAATTTCAAAGTCTCCAGAGATATTATGTATAAATTTATAGTAACCATTATTTAAATCAATGGGTTTGTCAAAAGTAAAATCTTGGTTGTTTACGATACATTTCACAACTACTTTGTCTATATCGCCTCCAATATACTTTTTGTTTATCGTAAACGATACCCTAAGTCCTATATTTAATTTTTCTTTTTCAACAATTAATTCGTTTTCCTCAACATTAACACTCTCTTTATATTTTTTTATATAAGGAATTGAAGTAGGAATAACGGAGACATTTTCAATATTAATTAGCTCTTGTTTAAAAGCTATATTACCAGGAATGGTTCAATTTGCTTTATTAAAATTATTAGCATCTATTTTAATATCTTCTTTGTGGAAGTTTTTATTCTCATCTACAATTCCTCATACTGTATAAAACCATGGATTTTCTCCAAGAACGGATTGTGTATTATCAACCTTATATTCATCTCCTGGGTTAATTATTGAATTAAATATAATGGTTTTATTATATTGATTTACTAGACTTTCGTATTCACCAATAAGAGTTGCTTTTTCGAGATCTTGACCACTAGAATCAGTTTCATCGCCTATATCTAATTTAACAGGAGATGGATATGTTCCTATTTCTGTATTACCTTTTTCATCACAAGAAACAATATAAAGAATTCCTCCATATTCCTTCATGCCAATCGGGATATATCCTTTACTTAAAACACAATTTTCTAAAGCATAGTTTCCCATATCATTTTGTAAACTATGCTCGTTACCGTTATATGTTATTATAGTACCATTTAAACAATCTGTTAAGGCTGTATTTGGGGTATTTATTGGATTCAAATCCATTATTAACCCGTCAGATCACGTATTTATTGCTTCTTTTCTAGCCATCTATAGGTTGCATTATATTGTTTGAATCTCTTTTACTAACTAAAGTAATATTTCTTGAAGATATATCTATATATTTACCAGTTCCCATATCTTCTAATCCGGTTATACAGAATACATATTTTTTATAATAATAAAAATTAAACTCTTCCCTTATTTTAGATATAAGTACTTTTGGTATCTCTATCTTATTTTTATATCTTCCAGATTTTTTAGGTATATATTTTTTATATTCTTCTTCGTCTAATGCAAAATAATATTTTCCATCTCAAGGTTTTCGCTCTGAGTAATATGTTAATCTGCATTTTATTCTCCATTTTATATTTTGGTATCTCCAATATAATTTGGGATCCATAAACATTTTTCCAAATAATATACTAAACCCTCATTTTTTAGATCTCATATATACATCAGCTCCCAATTTACAAAATATATGCAACAACATAAATCCTCTTGTTGCTATTGTTGTATAGTCGTCTTTAGTTAAATCAGGAATATATTTATGAACTTCATCATAATAGTCCTCTATATACTTTAGTTTCATTAGTAATAAACTTTTCCGTTATTAATATTGTTATAAAACATTTCTTTTAAATTTTTACTTATGTATATTGGTTTTTCTTTTAAAACGCCACTTCTAAGTCTATATTGAAAACATAATTGATAACCTACAAAATTAGATTTTAATAAATCAATTCCTTTCATTCCTCCCACCTGTTTAATACGTTGAAGTTCTTGTCCAACTATTGGTTTAACACAAATAAAAGCATCTTTATTATTTTTTAGCGGCAATACAAAAGTAATATTATTTTCAATTATATCCAATATAATTAAACACATTAAAAGTAGGAATACGAGTACGCAAAAATCTTTACGAAGATGACAGTTATATGTGTTAAGACATATCTCTTTCTTTATTTTTAATTTTTTAGTATTAAACTTCTTAAATAAGTCTATGGTTCTAAAACAATACGAATAAGGATTAAATTTACCCATTATATAATTGGTTTTAATGATTTACCATAACATTTTCTGTCTGATCTAAATTTAACATCAAGAATATCGTTCATATCATTCTGTGTTAAATGGTCTTTTAATCTAGCTGCATTACAATTTCTATATCATTCTGCCTCTATTTGCTGTACTAACGCATATCCGTATTTAGATGTTGTCCCTCGCTTTAAACATTCTTTAAATGTTTCCCTTCAAGCAACAAATGATGCAATTGCTTTCATTTCACGATCATTAACTAGTGGAAGTCCGTCTTCGTCGTCACAAAGAATTCCGTGATATAAAACACACACATTATCAAAATCTCTATCAAAATAAAGAACCCCATCTCCTTCTTTATACTTAATTAGTTTTCCTCGTACGTTGAAAGGGTTGTTTAATGTAGGCCACATATCTATATAGCTTTCTACATACACAGAATTAAAATCAACAAAATCATCTTTACTGCTAGTAAGATTAGCATCTGCTATTGGAATGCTTACAGATTCAATTATATCTGCATTACAAGGAAGTTTTAATTCGCAATTTTCTGTATTACCGATATATTTATATAGTTTGGTATGCTTATTTCCAATTTTATCTCAACCAGCTAAAGCAACATCTTCAAATGTATTTGGATCAGGTGAAATACCATATAATGTATCCACCATATTATATATTGACTTAAAATTATATAGCATAATTATACTGATTTAGCTGAAAATGGAGCTGGAGCTCTATATATATTAACCTTCTTATAAAGAAGCCTATTTTTAATTTCATCACTTATAGCTCCCAACTCTGAATAATCTGTTTCCTGGCAACAATTATATTGCTGAAGTTCCCTTGGATCTTTAAATATTCCAATTACAGAAATATATTTAATAAATGGGGCATTAAAAATCCACCCGTCATACATTCCATTTTCATTTGGAGTTTTCTCTATATAAACATAAGGTTTTCTTGTAGCTCTTTTTCTATATTTTTCGTATTTAACCGATTCAAGATTATAATATACTTTAAATGAGTTGGATCTATCTGTGCTTCCTATATAAGCTAATGAATCAGTTCCTAAACCAGATATCAATTGTGGAATTTCAAAATGTTTAGCCATTTGAGGATTTGATACGGCAGAACTACAAGGACACTTATTTTGATCTTTACAATCTACTTCAATACAATTAATTGCATTATACATATCTTTTATGACAAGAATGTTTTTAATATACCATTCCTTTATAATAGAACTTCTGCAATCAATTATTTCATCTTCAAGTTGTTCAATAGAAATATGCTCTCTATCGTCTAATTTTATAACGTTTCCAGCATATAAGTCATTGACTATAGCTGAAGCTATTTGTTCAACTGTCATATATTATAAAGAAAAAGAGCGGGCGAGATTAACTCTCACTCGCTCTATATGTTTATTTATCTTATATTACTTAAAGTTTAGTGTCATCAATAACTTCTTTCTTACTTTCCTCGTTTGCCATTGATGTAGCTACCTCTTCAGTTAAGCTGTTAAATATCTTATTGAGTTTTGTTTCAGCAGCGCTGCCAGCTTGTACGTAAATTACCTGAGTTGAAATTCCGGTAACAAGCTGATTTACACCAGAAAGTCCGCCAGGAGCAGCTCTATCGACTTTATATTGGAACGAATACTGATTGTACATAGCACCTACTACAGGAGCCTCATCAGCATAAAGTGGAGTATAACGCATATTTGGACCTGAAGGAAAACGCAGATTCTCTCTAATCCACTTAGCGGTACCAAATTCTTGAACTGCATGAACTAGCTTAGCAGAAGCACTACTTACGGTTACTTCATCCTGTCCATCAGCATAAGGCGTAAACTCAGTAACAACAACCTCTGCAAAGTCAAAAATACTAGAAGTAGTAGTTAAAACGATAGTATTAATTGTTTTCTTTTCTTCATCTTCGCCCTCTTCTCTAGTACTCTTTTTAACAGTAAAGAGCCTATTGCCAGAATCTTGAGAAAGCTCTAGAGCGTTTACAACAGTATCAATAGTATCTGCCTTAGTTTCAACTACAAAAGGCTTACCAAACTCATGCCAGTTTGGCATAGCAAATTCGGCAAATTCTGTAGATGGAGTAGAAAGGAAAATGGTAACCCTCATAAAATTTCCAGCCTTTGGTGCGGCATAGTCAAATGTCGCGGTCGCCTCTTTGCCTTTAGTTCCCTTAGAAACATATACTTTATCTACAATATTACTAAGAAGATACTTACCACCTCTTTCGAGAACCACTCCCGTAATACTTGTTCCATTTGTTATTGCGTGAATACCGTTGGCATCGTTTACAATAGTTTCGTGTATATAATTAAACATAGTTATTTTCTAATTTAGTTATTTTTATTTTCTGTTTGTTGTTGCTGATATAATGGATTAACAATTGTAGAATTTAAAGGAATATTTGTCTGTAGTCTTGGATCAACAATATTTTCCATATAAAGTCTAACAAACACATTTATTATTTCATAACAAACATAATCTGGAAATTCCAATACTTGTGATGTATCACTATCGGATTTTATTTGATCTTGTGTAAGATATATATAAATAGGAGATTTAATATAATCAACATATACAGACTTCAATTCATATAAAGGATTACTTCCGAATCTAAATTCAATCCTCACTTTAGATGAATTGGAAATTCTATTTTCTTTAGTAGATATTTTATTTGTAGAACTAGATATTTCAGTATCTAGATCAGAATCTGTTGGAGTTGCTATGCTAGTATTTACATTATTTATATAATAATATGGCCTTTTAAAAGAAGGTTTCATATATGCATTATTCATAATTTGAGTATACATATCTGAAGTGAGTCTTCTTGCTGGATATTTATATGTTTGTCCCTGTTTAATACAGCCTTTGTTTTCTGTAGTCTCAAATTCAAGAATGCAGTTAAGTAAGTGTAGATAATCTAAAGGCATTTCAATACAATTATTAATAGGGTTTTCAAATGTATAACTAGCTTTTAAAACTCTAATATCATCTGTACTTTGTTGATCAATCTCGTATTTTGAATACACAAGATTTATATATTGTTGTATAGCTTTATTGATAATATAATTAAAATCCTCCAAGAGCAAACTAGGAGCTTCAAGTTTATTTAATTCAATTAAAGCTGCGTCATAGAAATCTCTTGCAGTCATTAGCTATAAATTACTTTTTCTTAATTGGTTTTACAGGAGTCTTTTTTGTTAGTTCCGTAGGAGTTTCGTCTACCTCCTCTGGAATTGGCTCAGTAAAATTAATTTTATTTTCTAGTTCTGATACAGGAGCATATTCTGGATAAGTCTGGAACTTAATCTGATCGAGAACTCTCTTATTAGTTGGCATCTTAAAGAAAAGAAGCACTGCATCGTCAGTTGCTCCTAGAACTGCATCTCCATACATATACATACCATCCTTCTTCAATATAATTGCTTTTTGTTTAGCATCAATAAGAAGAAGTTTAAGCGCCATATCACCACTGGTATATAGTTCAATAATTTGGTCTGGATTACGCTCTGCCATCTGATACAAGTAATCTTCAACATCAGAAGGAACCGCATTTTCCATATATTTACCAAGAATCTTACACTTTGTAAGCCTTCCAGACTGGCTATCATTTCCAATATAAGTCCAAGCCTTAGTAATCTTCTGTTTCTTGCTTACATTCTTACTTGATTCAACGCCAGGAATATCCACATAAAACTCAGCAATTCCATACCTTTCTTTATTACCATCAATGTAAAGATCCCCATTAGCATCTCTAGCATCTCTAGTAGGAACAATCAAATCTGAATTTTTAATACTTTCCCAAATATTTCTCTGAAGTGGATCATCAAGATCGAATGTAGTACCATCTGTAACTACAATATCTGCATCTTCTGCAATGAAATAAGCACTTTCTGGACTGTTTCTTTCTGCATCTGACATAAGCATTTCTGCATTACCAAAAGCGTCATATCTAACAGGTTTTACAAAAGGGAATGGAGAACCATTCGATTGTTTACAAGGCTGAAAGTGTACTTCCTTAACTTTTCCAAATACGTTTCTTAACGTAATAATATTACTCATAACTAATCTAAATTCATTCTAAATCTAATAAAAATTAATATAAACCAACCTCCCACCTGAAGGGAGGCTGGTAATTATATTTTAGGACCAAAGTCCAGCTCTTTCCTCTTCGCCAATAAGAATTACTGACTTATATGGATTGAACAAAGCTATTCCAGAATAGCCGAAGTTTACAAGCTTTGTTCCTGCAACTGGAGAACTTACTTCGCCAGACGACAGACCGGACAGACCACCTCATTTAAATGTTATCGTAGAAGCTTTTTATCCTCTACTTCTTTAAGTTTCCTTAAAGTTCAGCATATATTTTCATCTCATAAAAAGATGTTCCGTACTCGTGGGAGAATTATTAGTACCATAATCTTCATCTCCTATGCGTTACAATCTCCATTGGTTATGTGAGATCACGGTATTAGCATGACATAAGTTTTAGCTTTTACCGTTTTTACGGAATTTTTAACTATATATTACTATATAGTGGCGCAAGTGGTATTTTACGCCAGTAATAACGTTGTGAATAAACTGCCCACCTTTGAAGGTATACTGTGCCATAGCTGGCTTTCCAGTATCCTCATCCTTAGTAAGATCTACCATAATTGCAAACTTACGTGTAGGGTATTCAACATCAAATGTCCTATCTACCTTCACGATAAGTGTATTTCCTGCATAAGTATAGGATTCATAGGTAGCACCAAGATTTACCATCTTGTTCTGACCCATTGAATAAAGGAATGCTCCATCAGTCTTATGACCAATAATCCACTGAGAAGCGCATCTCTGCCACTCTGAATAGAAACTAGTATTCGAGATGAGGACTCACTGATTCCCCTGTGGTTTCTTAGCCTTTGCAGCCATTGCCTGCATTGCTTTTTCAAAGAATCCCATATTAAGTTTGCTAAACACAAACTTCGTTGCAAAACGCTCGATCTGGCTTATAAGGCCATCTGAAGTAATAATCGGGCGTCCTTGCTCGTCATAATGTTTCCCTGTGTTAAACTTTACATTTCTGTAAAGGGCAGACTATATCTTAATCTTTTAACGACTCTATATTAGATGTATTACCATAAAAATATCTTCAACGAAGATTTGCACAATGTTTTCTATATCCTGATAACGCTTTACTTATTCCTGGCACGCCAACACGTAGCTCTTCAGATGCCTGTTTTAACGATTTATAGGATTTAATAAATTCTCCATTATCGTTATAGCATGCAACTGCCGTACCACCACGATCTACTGGTATATAATTAAAGTGTTTTTCATAGCTTCAATAATATCCATGCGATGATCTAATTTCTTTATTACAAGCAGCACCAATTGAAGATTTTGTTATTTTAGTTTCTCTAGAAGCTTCTGCTATACTTTTATAATATCTAATGTAATTTCCCTGCAGGTCGAATTGATATATAGGTTTATATATTGGGCCAATACCTTCAATATCATCTGTATTCCCTGTATAATATTTTCATTGATAGTCTCTGCATCTCGTTATTTCTCCGCAGCATGCGGCGTGAATTCCACTATTAGAAATTCCGGTTATTTGCGAGGCTTCCGTAATAGAATGAAACGTTCTGATAAATTTACCATCAATTGAATATTGTGCTATTTCACGTTCAGTTGCAGAAGAAGGGACTTTACCTCCAGTACACATATTATAAACATCTTTTCTTTTTAAGAACTCTCTGTTTACTAATTCAGCTTCTTTTTTATACGCTTGAATTTTTCCTTCTTCTGTATCTGGATATTCAAATAAAGTTTCTCTTACAAAATTTTGTGGACCATATTTTCTTACAGCTTTATGAAAGGCATAACGACTTTTTCTATTAGCCGCACTTGGTATATTATGTAATCCACAACCTATATATCCATCATTTGTATCTATATCTGTTCTGTGAACTCCTATATAGATTTTACCATTTATTTTATTTGTCGTTTTATAAACTATGTATTTATACATATAAAGATTTCAAACATTTAGTCGTTGAACATTCGGCTTAAAGCCGCCTTTGCTGCTGATTGCCTAATCAAATAATTTGTCAAACCTTCATATAATATTGTGGTATTATTTGCTTAAAGGGTTCCCAGCAATTTGATTGAATTCTATATAATGTCACCACTATATAGCCCTGTAACTAATTGATAGTCAAGGTTTTGATGTAGCATCCATATTGGATTTACCTCATACAAGAGCGTTATTTCTAGCTTGCATGAAGCTATCCAAACAGTCTTTTTCAGCTGTATTCATCTTATATACAGGATCCATACCCTGAGAGGTATCACCCTTACCAATCTGAATGAATACATCTTCCATTGGCTTGTACATAGCAGACATATCTACATCACACCTATGTGTTGCTATGTACGTTCTAAATGACTCGGTATTACTCTGATATTTTGTGTACCCTTCCTGAGAAAGTTCTGGTACATAATTAGAAATCCAGTGTGTCTGATCACCAGCTGCTGGACTACCAATTACTGTAGAATCGTAATCATTGTCAAGTATCTGAGCAATAACCAACCAGCAGTTATCACGCAATCTCTGCGGTCTATTCATAACAATAAACTGCTGTCTTGTTTTCTCAATTACGAATGTATCATTCTTCTGATAGTAGTTCTCGCCAAAATAGAACTTAACATCAGTTGCACATTTACCATCACCTACAGGAGTAGCCAACAGTGGCAACCTCTTGATCTTCTGTACCTTAATACCCCATTCAACTACGAATGAAGGAATTGAAGTAAAACCAGATGGTTTATTTGAACCTGAGAATGAATTCATCAATGCTTCAGTTAGATATGAAGCAGTATATTGATCGTAAAGAGTTGAAACAATTCCGAGTCTCTCTGGCTTTGCGCCAAGAAATTTCATAAACATTTTGTTAACTGCATGTCACCATGCAGATCAGACTATATCATAATCTTATATTTTCTTAAAATAGTATCCATGACATTTTATATTATTTTTAATAGCTTTTGCAACATTATTATATCCGTCTTTTCTACAAGCTAAAATACTATCATATTCTTTTATTAAAATTCCACCATCATTATACATGCCTACTCTAATTTTATATTTAGTTGATCCAAATTTAGGCGTATATTTTTTCATATATGGTAATTTTTCTAAACTGAATTGCATATTATGCAGTATTTGCCCTGTTCTCATTGCTTTAAGTACAGCGCTTCCATTTTTTGAATCTGGATTTAGATATTTTGAACATTCGTATGCGGATTTAAATTCTTTTACAAAATCACCTTCTAAATTATACATATAAATATGTTTTAGTCTCTGAGTAGCACAACCCCCGCTTCCACCAATTTTAATATTATATGTATCTTTTCTACGAATAAATTCTTCATCAACAATAGACGCTTCTAACAAAAATGCTGCTTCTTTATTATCAAAAGATTTAATTATAATTCTTTTAAATTTATTAACTCCATATTTATTAACAGCGTACTGAAATGGAGTTTTACTTTTTTTATAAGACGATGGAACATTTATATTTACACCATTCCCAATATATCCATCGAACTCTTCTAGATTTTCTATTTTATGTACTCCAACATAAATTTTATTATTCGCTGTACAAATTGTCATATATACTATATATTTCATAAGATTTCCTCTATTTCGATTATATATTTAATCTACTCCCTCCCGGGATAGTCGTTGAACGTTCATTGGAGCTTCGATTTCGCTTGCTTTATCCAATGCTTCGCTGCTGATTTTCTCATTTGAGACGTTCCAGCAATTAAAAGGATTTTGCATAATAGATCACTCTATTATTGGACTTTATAAATTAATCCTCGTATGTCCTAGTACTCATATTGTTACCGTATAGGCTCTTTATCCTATACATCATATAGTTTATTATCCTATATGTTCAGACTATATCATCACTCACGTGTCCTGCGCTCTTGTCCTCATATATTCTATTTCTAGTTTCAGAGAATAGTCGTTGAACCTTCAAAGGTTGTTAAGCCTAAGCTCGGCTGCTGATTGTCCATTCAGGTAAGGATTTCCAGCAATTCACAGGATTTTACATGCCCAGTAGATTATCAAGGCATATTAGGACGTACGGTAGAAAAACCTGATATTCTAATCATAAAATTAAAAAAATTAAATTAACATATTATTACAATAGATCCGTATTGTCCCAGGCAGATGTAATACCAGCATCTCCTTTGGCAGATTGTTTAGGGGTTGTTGGTTGGACTACTACGGTATCTCCACCTTTTTTGTTCATCTTCTCAACCTGAGCTTCAAGTTTCTTGTATTTTGCACGTTCATCAGCAAGAATACCTTTTCAATATTTAGTTACATTAGAAAGAACTTCGGCTCCTTGAGTACGCAACCAAGCCAATTCAATTAAAGCATCTGGATTTTCCAAATCTTTAACCAACTGCGACTTGCCGTTTTCATCTTGATCAAGCAAATAAGACATCATTTGCTGCTTATCTGAGTCCTCAACTACAAGTGAATCACTATTATCATCTGTGTAATCTAGCTGAATTTCATTAAATTCGTTAGCAGCATTTATAAGAGTATTTTGTAAATCTTGTAGCTGTTGTTTCTGCTGTTGTTCTCTATCAGCAGCTTCCTGATCTTCTTGTGCTTTATATGTATCGCGAAGAGTCTTTGATTCTTTCTTATAAAGCTCTTCGTTCTTTTTAGCCTCTTCTAGTTTAGACAACAGTTCGTCATCCGTAAAATCCGGATACTGTCTTTTAAGATTAACCAAATACAAATCGTCGTCAGTATAATCATCTACAGTATATGATTTCTGATGTACTTTATCTGGATTGTCTTTAAGATAAGCATCAAGTTTCTGTTTAGCATACGTATCCAAAACTTGCTGCATAGACATTCTGTTCTTTCTTAGGAAATTAACAGTGTTAATCTCGTCTTCACTAAGTCCAGGATCAGTAACTTCTTGAAGAATTTCAAGTTGTTCCTCTGGAGTTAGGCTATTAAAATCTTGTTCTTGTGTTGTTCCGTCCTCATTCTCAAATGAGATTTTAGATGGATCTTTAATTCCTCTAGTTTGAAGAAATGAATACAAAGGATTGTTTGAATAATCCACAACATCTGGATCAGCATCAGATTTATTATCTGGTTCTGAACTAGGCTCCTCTGTTGATTCTTGATTTTGATCTGACTCTTGAGTCAGATTTACATCATCAAGCATGTCATCAAACGTATCAACATGTACGTCTTCCATAAAAAATTACATATTAGTTCATAAAATCTCTTATTTCGTGCAAATATAAAAAATAAAAATTTAATTTGCAAATTATTATAAAATAATTTAAGCTCCCTATAATATAGAGAGCTTATAAATTAGTCTTCTGGAGCAGTAAACAAAATACCCTCCAATTCTGGTTCTACCATTCCAAGTTTAATATCAGATGCTTTAAGCATTTTATGCCAAGAGTTAAATGAAATAGGCTTTATATCACACGCTGTGTCATCGGCCATAAGTTCATTAAATAGCCCATTAAACTTATTAATCTTTTCCTGAAGTTCATCCGATTTTTCAGCATCTGTGTTTACATCTTTAAGTTCCTCCTCAGTAAAGCACTCCTTTATAAGAGAATCCCATTGTTCTCTCATTGTCTTAAATGCTTCTGGAATAAGTTTTTTCCACCTAAGAACTTTATAAGCATCCTTAGCATCTTCAATTGAGTTTGTGTCTACAGTAAGTAGATTTGTGTTGTTAATTGCATTTAAAATAAAATTTTTCATATTAGTTCTTTTAAATATCATTTAAAGTTGTTGAAATATCTCCTATCGCTTTTGTTATGATTCAAAAATTATTTATATATATAAAAGTAATAAAAACAGGACCTTTTCGCAAATAAATTTGATTATATGTTGTTCATTCATTGTTTTGATTAACACTTTTATCTGGCCACATTATAATTCCTTCTATAATAGATGCATTATTTGTTCCTTTAAGTTTATTCTCATAATATCCAGGGTAATATACATTTATTGTAACTCCATCTCATTTTGAGTCTTTATCAAGAAGTAAATGTGTTTGCTCTATCGCACTAAATATTAAATTTGTTGAATTATCAAAAGTATTTTTATTTACTACACCACTGATTGTTTTAAATGGGCATCTAAACATATTTGCTGTAATTTCTCCGACTATTTTTAAACTTCCGCTTTCATCGATTTCTTCATAAGTTAATGAATTCCCAAGTTTGAATTTATTATTTTTAAAATCAATATAGCTACTACCGTCTGGGGAAGAAAATAACGATGCTTTTATTTGGCCTGGAGTAATCTCTGTAAATCCGTTCATTGTAGAAATACTTGGGGTTCCAGATTTTGTTGTTACAATAGCATATAAAAGATAGTACCAATCAAATTCCTCATCAAACTTTTTAGATTCTGTAGTTACATATAGATATCCAACACCAGTTTTACAATACAATCCTGGATCTCTAGATGTATCTGCGGTAGCGTCTACTTTATTATATTTTAAGGTTACGTCACTTATAGTGATTTCACTATCAATATCTCCGTCTGAATCATAACTGCAACCGATATCAACATTAGCCCCATATCGTCCAGTTTGTTTATTATCATTAACTCCAGTTATTACTTCATTTTTCTCAACTACAGCATCAATTCTATTAGGAACTTTTAAATATACATAATATGTTGTATCTGATTGTATATCTATTTTAACTGAATTATCTTTTAAATTACCATTTAGAATATATCATCTCCAATAATGACGAATATTATTATAATTATCATTACTAGGTGCCACTTTTTCTGGACCATCTAAAGTCATATGCTGAATATATCCTGGAGTAAACATTAAATCATCGCCTACAACTTTTAATGGATCTTCTACAGTTTTTTCGCTTGTAAAATTCTCTATCCATTGAAATTGTAGCTGCTCAGAACCAACACTTACTTGCATGGTTTGTACTGTAATAGGATTTATAGATTCTGTAAAACCGTCTAACTTTGAATTTATTAAAGCCTCTTGAGTTTCTTGAACGTCTTTAAATGTTCTATTAGTTACATAATTTTTAAGAGCTTGTTTTAAGTCGTAAGAAGTTATATAATCATCAAGATCAATTTCTTTTTGAACTGGGACTTCTGGTAATTTAATGCTATCCTTAAATTCATCAACTTTAGTTCCAACTAATTTACCGATATTATTAAGTTTTCTAAAATCTATTTCATATAATTGTCCTTTAACTTTTATATATAGATTTCCAGAAGTTTCAAGTATTAAATCTTTATTTGAATTTCCTATTATTTCACCATTATTTATTAATGACATAGTATTCTATATTTTCAATAGTAGTATGAGGATTTTTAGATATTGCATACACATTTTGTTCTTTAATCTTCTTGGTCTTTCATAAAAAACCTAAAAATCTTTTATGAATAGTAACAGCGCTTATAAACAGAGAATCTTTATTTGAAATGTTTATTGCAACCTCATTTTTATATATTTCTCCATTTACTTTAGCTCAATTATCGGATCAATTAAATACTCTAATAGTATTATATAAAGAATCTACATAAATAATACTGTCCCGTACTTCTGTAATAATCTTTATTTCTGTATTAGAGGCATTCTTTATAAGGTTATCTAAATCTTCATTTTTCTTTTTTAAGCTTTCTATAGTTTTTAAATCAGATTTTCTATATTTTTCTAGCTCTGCTATTCTCAATGTTAATGTATTATTTTTAGCAACTGAAAGACTGTCTTTAGTTTTTCATACTACGCATTCAGTTAAAGCAGAATTCATATTTTGTTTATATAAATCTCTATCTGATTTTATTATATTTATTCTATTAAATTGAAAACAAATAATAGCTATAAGAATTGCTGAAATTCCTGCAAAATATATTGTTTGTTTCATTTTGTTAATTTCTTTTTTAATATTCTTGGATGATGGTCATAAATTAAATTTATTACAATACTAGAATTTCTAAGTTCTATTGACACCGCTTTATAAAACTTATGTTTTAATTCCGTTTGTGTTATGCGTTTACCGTTAAAATTAGAATATCAAATACCAATTCTTTCAAATACTTTTTGAAGATAATGTTTAGAATTACATAATTTAAATCATCCGTAATAACTACTAAATACCTTTTTAAACTTATATATAGATATTTTATTATTTTTATAAGCATTTATAAGTTTAGTTACTTTAATTTTAATTGATTTTCGTAATAATGTATAATTGTGATAAAATACATAACCAACAAAATCTATACCCCGTTTATCCACTTCAAATACAGCGTAATTAGGTTTTATTTCTAGCTCTAGATTATCGTTTAAATATTTATTAATTTTATTAAATACATCTCAAAGCTCTTGTTTAGAACTAGCTAAAAACACGCAATCATCCGCATATCTAAAATAAAATTTAACTCTTAATACCTCTTTAATATAATGATCAAATTGCGTTAAATATAAATTAGCGAAAAATTGAGATAAATAATTTCCGATTGGAACTCCTATGCCACGATTTGGAACATACGGATTAACAGAGTCTATTATTTCATCTAAAATAGTCAAAAATTTTTCATCTTTAATTTTTCAGCGTAGAATCTTTTTCAATATATTATGTTTTATAGAAGGATAAAATTTCTTAATATCAATTTTTAAGCAATATTTAGTTTCTTCTTTGTATTTATTTAAAGTGTATTTAACATCTTTAGCACATTTGCTAATTCCTCGCCCTTCTATACAGCTATATGTATTTGTTATAAATAATGATGTTCAATATTCTTTTACAACATTCATTATAGCGTGATGTGCAATTCTATCCGGATAATAAGGAAGTCGATATATTTCTCTTTCTTTAGGTTCATATATCTTAAATACATCATATTTAGATGTTTTGTATGTTAAATCTTTAAAAGGTTGTAATAACTTTAAATTATCTTCTTTTCTATTTTTATCATGTTTTTCTATAAATACCTTACTATGAATCTTTCCTTTTCTTGCATTCTTATCTGCTAAATCTATGTTTTCTATCGTACATAGCCTATCGTAAAAACCTGTAGCTCTCTTCATGATGAGAATTTTTAATATTAAGACGTTCATTACTTACTAGCCTCAATTAAAATACTTTGTCTTCTGCCACAACTTCGGCAAAGTTTTTATAATTAATATCTTAACATATAAGAAAAATTCTTACCTGAAAAGAGTTATTCGCATTAGCCTAGCTGAAGCTGACATTAGAATTCAAATAGCTAAAACTAGCATTAGAACTGTTATTCGAGTTGCTGCTAACAATCAGACTACCATAAAAATAATAACTATTTTCATATTATAAAAACTTATCTTTTATTTTATTTTGAACTTATTTCTTTTGCTAGAGTTTTACATTTTTCAACAAAAGAATTGTATTCCTCAAATTCATCTTTCTTTTTACTTGCTTGACGTATAATACCAAGTTCATCGGAAAGAGAATACTTTGTTCTGATTAATGCGACAACAATTTCTTTATATGAAATGGGATTGTTAACTATTATTTGGTCACAAATATATTTTGTCCCATTTTCATCTTCAGATTCTTCGATATTATAATTTATTAGAGTTTGATATGAATTATATATTTCAAATCGCTCTGGCTTATCCCTGTATTCTGCTTTCATTTTTATATTTATCTAAATCAGATTTTAATCAAAATATCTCTTTAAATCCAGCTTGCTGTCTTCCTTTTGGAATTAATCCTTGACTAACATAAAGATCAAATGTTGAACGTTTCATTCCCAAATAATTTATAGCCTGATATTTGCTATATTTTACATTAGACTGAGACATAAAATTTATTTCAGTTAAAATGTCTTCTATTTGTTCATTAGTCATTGTTGAATTACCAGAATCAATATTCTGCACAATTGCCATTAGGGAATTTCTCAATGGCTTTAAAGCATTTTCATTTGTTTCCATACACTTATATTTTTATTAATAATCTTTTATTTTCTATAACTCACCCGAAAAGAGCGATGCGCATAAGCCCCGCCGAAGCCGACATCAGAATACAAACAGCCAAAACCAGCACCAGAACCGTCAGACGAGCTGCCGCCAACAAGCAGACCATAATTAGTATTGTTTTCTACATTATTTTTCACACAATCACAAAAATATGTTGCTGAACTAGCTCCTGTAGCATTTGTATAAATTAAATCTCCCTGGTCATTTCTAATTATCTCTTTTCTATAAGTTCAGTTAAATTTTGGCGCAGTAACCTTTAATTCGTATCCAGAATTTAGTGTATTACTATATTTTGTTTTGTCTCTACAAATATAAACTTTTTGATTAGTTCCATCTCCAACGCCAAAAAATCCATCTACCCATACTCAATAGCCTCAAGGAAATTCTATACCTCTATAAGAATTAGGATAAGTTGTAAAACTTGCGCCATAAGCATTTGCTTGCTCTGTAGATAACGAGAACGTTTTAGTTCCCGAGTTGTTACCTAAAGAATTTGTGTATCCACAAGGAAGTATTGGACTATTTCCATTGTATGTAGTTCATTTTGCTCAATCTATATTTGTAAATCCAGAACCCAATCCTCCTTGTTTATATCCTTCAGATGTTGGAGTAGAATTGAAATTTAACTGACAATTTAAGTTTGCATACTCCACTACATATAATCAATATATTACCATATACGTATCTCAATCCAAACAAGTTCAACCAGATCCTATATTTTCAGCATACGTTCTACACTGACTTATATTTATATTAGAAGCATGTAAACCTAAAAACGATCTATACGTACCATCATACGATGAATTGTTATTTCCTCCTCGGTATTGCGCAGTAGTATTAACTACTGAAGCGGCTTTATTATTAGTTCTATCTATTGTACACAAATAAGCTGATACATATCTTTTTTCTTTATGAATACAATTTGGAAATGGATATAAAGATATATTTACTTGATAATACTTATTTTGTGTATTATCAGAAAATGATTCATAATGCTCTGGGATTTCTACCATTACATTTCCATCAGCTCCTGTTAAATTTGCAGCAGTTCCATCTTCTTTTTTAGTGCTATCATTAGCGTTAAGATAGTAAGCGACTGTTCCATCAGGTTTTAATACACATCTTCTCATTTTAGACTGTACTGGAAGAGATTTATGTAATGACATGTTTCCAGTTCTTTCAAGTGCTGAACTAGCTTGTTCGTAATAATGTTTTACGCCATATACCATATTGTATTCACTGGAGCCAGATACATCGCCTGTTAATCCTATTATTAAACTCATATTCTATATGTATTATAAATTATAATCTTTCTTGCAAAGATATTAAAAAATTTCTATAAAAACAAAAAAGACCCGCCATATAATATGACGAGTCTAATCTATTATTTATCACATATAAACTTTTTACTAATAGGATGCATTTGTTCACCTAACTCTCCACATAAATATGTAAAGTCTTCACTATGTAAACTTATGCCATTAGCTTCGGCAATATGTAATATTAAATGTAATTTTTCGTGATCTAGAGTATTTCTAAATTCTTTAGAAGAAGTTGTTTTACGTATAATTAAATCAGAAAATCTGTGTTTCATATCCGTATAAGTGAATCCAGTATTTTTGCTCCTAATTACTCTACGTAATTCATAAACTAACCGTTCTGGACAACCATCCCCAGTTAGTTCATCTAAAATATCTTCTATTTCATCAGAACTTATGTCATAAAATACTCTAATGTACCATCTTCACTTATCCAAATAAATATTCTGAAGTATCATTATAACATATCTTCTCAGTTTATAGGATTACCAGATCCTATACAATCAGCATAATATCTTGTAAAAACCATTCCCTCATATGCGTCTGGATCGTCAATATAGTCTTTAATAAATAAAGCTAAATGTTGCTCATCCATAATAGAAGAATTCATAAAATCAGCTAAAGCCATATTTGCTATATAAACGTAATCGTAAGCGGTTTTATTCTCTACTTTAATATTATATTTATATAGTAAATTATCTACACTCTCTTTAGATCATGGAGATATATATGATTTCTTCCCATTCGAATCTTTCTTATACATTCTAGACGCTGCATATTCACACATCTTTTTACTAAAATGCCAACCGTACTGAGATAAATAGTCCTCCATTCCTGAAGGGAACTTCTCCCTTGAATCCAGTCTCATTACCTATATCTTTTTTCAGCTTCTTTCATTGCGTCTTCATACCCATCTTCATAACCACATTCGTAGTCTTTAGATGTTGAGCGCATTCCATATCTATAGTCTCTATCGTCGTCGTAGTCTCTACTACGCCTTCTACGATCATCGTAACCTTCTCTAATTTCTCACATTTTCATAGCGTTATTTATTATTTAATTGCTCAATCAAACGTTTATTAGATTCCATAAGGTCTAAAATACTTTTAGACATATCGGAAACTTGTTGTTTAAGTTCTCCAATCTCAACTCTTTGAGCTTGTTTTTCAGCAAACTCTGGATTTAAATCAGCTAGTATTTTTTCACATTTAGTAATAAAATCTTTATGATATTCAATACTATTTATAATCTCTTCGCTTTTATGCTTAAGACTAAGTATTTCAGCATTCATAGATTCTTTGCTATCAGAAATGACAATACTATCACCATTTAAAGTAGCATCTGCAACACTTGATTGTGCTGATAATCCATTATAATTAACCGTCTGATCTCCAATTTTAACTGTTATATCAACCAACATTTCTTGGGGCTGATTAAAATTAGCTGGAACTGGATATTTAGGTCTTGGTGTAGAGACTGTAGAAACATATCCAATTTCTAAATATGGTTTATCTCCTTTATGAAATATATAAACGGGATTACTATTCCTTAATGATTGAAACATATTTTACTAACTTATATTACCTGTTAATAATCTCAAAATATTTGTGGTCCTATCATAGAAGAATATATAAATTCCATCTCCTGGCCACGTAGCTGTAGTTAAAGCAGTTCCTGCCGCGTTTGTTACGGCTATAGAAGAATTGCTAACTCCAACACTATCAAAGTAAATCGGAACAGCTGTACTAGGTGCGGTTGGTGTACCAGATACTTTAACTATAAATATTCCTTGAAAGAATAAATTAAACGAAGGGTGTCTATTAAAAGAATATGTAGATCCAGTCGTAGTTAAAGTGTTTCCAACAGTTTCTAGTGTAGGAATTCCTCTTTGATTTACAAAGTTTAATCTTGTTATAGCCATATAATTAAATTATTATGACCAAATACTTGTTGCGCCATAATACCCGTTCATAAGGTAATTAGGTACCGCTGTAATATTAGGCCACTGTACGGCAACTGTAGAAGGCTGAGCTGCCTTAATAGCTGCAACATCTGATGCTAGAGGATTAACAACGCTAGCTATATATGCTTGAATCTGAGATGTTTGATTAGCATTAGAAATAGTGTTCTGAAGTGATGTGTTCATCGCAGTTAAACTATCAATTTTACTTTGAAGTTCCCTCTCTTTAATTGCACAGAACTGTTGATCCATCAATGCGGTTTGATCTGCAATAGCTCTAGTAATCGCTGATGTGTTACCATCAATTTTAGAACCAAGCTGGTTAGTTTGTTCAAGAGTCCTAATCTGAGATTCGTATCCCTGAGTAATTGTAAGCTGTTTATTATCACAGCAACACTGAGCTAGTTGTGCGGCAAGTGTTTGATTACCGCTCTGAATAGCATTAATAACCTGCATGCCAGACATGCCAACCTGATTACCAACACCTTGTACACTAGATTGCACAGCATTGATAGCCCCCTGAATAGCATTAACATCACAATTAAGAGTAGTTGCTAACTGAGAGATTGCTGTCCCATTCCCATTAATTGCCTGCAATAACATAGTACGGCCATAATCATTATTAATTTCATTTCCAAGGAAGCCGTTTCCGCGTCCTCCGAAACCATATCCATTACCTCCTCATCCCATAAGAAAAAAGAGAAAGATAACTCATATAAACCATCCTCCTTCTCCACCAAAACCATCTCTATCTTTCATAAGAGCTAAAATACCAGGATCTACGCCTTGTTTTTGGAAAAGCGGAATTAAACTAGATAATATACTATTATCTTGTCCAAACACATAAGTTTTTGAATCTTCTGCCATAGTAATAAAATTTTAAATTAAAAATCTATATTTTGCGATCGCAGAACAAATATACTTATGTATTGCTTCAAACTTAACAACTTTCTAAAAACAAAAATAACTCCTTGTAACTTATTGGGTTACAAAGAGTTATTAAATTAATTAATATTTATTTCTATACCTTTGCCTTGTTTGGCGTTCTCAATTATTGCTTTTATTCTATCTATAGTATAAGAATATGAACCTTTATCTGTTATAGTTCCAATATCACATCCCTCTCATATTAATTGAATACCATCTTTTAGATCACTTATTGTTTCTTGATTTGAAAACAAATAAACTTCATCTATTTCAATCAAATCAGAATAACTAGTAACATCTCCATATGTTGTGGCATCTACTTCTATTTTAGAGGAGGATACTGAAACTATTTTACCAAGACACATAAAAAATGCATCTCCGCTGTCATTAATTGTAGTTATATCTCCATAAGAAGCATAAACATATTCTCCTACAGCTATAGAAGTTGAGAATGCACCATTTAAAATAATATTTTTTATTTGTGTTGTAAATTCAGATTTTGTTGGTAGCTTATCTGAAATTTCGCTAAATTGAAAACCAATTAAATTATTAATATTTTTTTTGCTTGGACAATATCATGAGTTATAGCTATTTCCAATTAATATTTTTCTATCAATTTGATTTCCGATAACAATTTTTGGTAATATAAAATTACTATTATTAATATCATTGTTAAACTTGTTGGCACTATCATATATAAAGTCATATCTTGGACAATCTTCAGAATAAGTTCCTAATTTATAATTAAAATAAATATTTTGATTAGCTATTGGAGCTGCAAGTTTAGGTAGAGATGTATTACAATATCTTCAATATCCATTACTATCAGTTATTGCATCTACATATCCAGATTGATTTGTTATTCTAATTGTTTTATTTGAAACGCCATTATGTGATATATAATCTATTACATATCCATAAACTTCATACTGTTTAAGGTATAAGACAATTTTTTTTGTAAATCTACCAAAATCATTAAAATCGCCATCTTTAAATGTATATTCGAAGTTATTATATCCAGATTTTACAATTGTAATATTATTTGGAACTACCGCCATGTAAAGCGAGCTACTCATTTGCCTTACCGCAGGGAAATTACACATAAGATAATTATCGGATTTACTAAATTCTATTGTTCCGACATTAGTTTCTACTGCGCCACTACATCCGGTTAATTCTGTTATTGTTCCGTTATTATCATAATATGTGTATATATCTACATAGTATTGTTTAGATGTAGTTAAGGCTATTGTTATTGTTGTTCCAGATGTTGACCCATAACTCGTTCTAGAACTACCATAATATTTGTTTCCAGATGTGTCTGTTATAACAATATCTACTTTTATTGCAGAGATTGTTGTTAAAATAGTAATTCCATTAGAACTTGATAGTGGGTTATTTAATGTTATTCAACTTTCATCCGTGCTTGAAACATCTTTATAATATACAATTGTAGATAGAATAGATGTTGGACCTCCAGTTGTTTTAATGTAATATTTATTTCTACCTGTTGTGTCTGACAATCCGCCAGATTTACTTTGAAGATACGAAATCGTTGCAATTCCGGAAGAATCATATGATAAAGTATATGTATTTGCTGGAGATAAGTATCCATCTCTTTTAACTGAAATGGATACTTTTGTTGGATATATATCATTATTCCCAACTTTTATTTTTTCGTTTGCGTTTCCCGTTCATGCAACAGTTCCTGTAGAGTATCCGACTCCTGAAATAAGAGTAATCGTAACACTTCCGGACCCCTTCATTGTTCAAGAAGTATCGTATACATTAACCAAAATATATCTATCCATTTTTTAAAGCGCTAATCATTGTGTATAATTTATCTATTGCAGCTAAAGCTATTATAGACAATTTAGAATAATCTACACTATAATATCCGTCTTCTCCCTTTGATACTATTTCCGGATATATTTTTAATACGTATTGTGCAAAGGTTCCTATATGCCTTGTGTCCGTTTTATCATCTCTATACGAATAATATACTTTTGGAATTGTTGAAAGTTGCTCAAAATCAACATCAATATCATCTATAAAATGCTTAAGTTTTAGATCAGAACTTTGGTAAAAACCACCACTCGATTTAAATGAACCGTTAGTTAAAGTAATATCTCCATTTGCATCTAACAACGTTAAATCAGAATTTGATACTTCACTATGCAATTTCAATATATCTTGGCTTGCAGTAAATCCATATATACTTCCTAAACTATTTATAGAATCATTAATATACAAACAAGATATTTCTTCATCAACTGCTGCACCATACGAAAAATTATTGTTGTTTATAGTTAAATAATCTGAACTAATTTCAGAATTGCCTAATATTAATCCTCCTTTATCTATGCTAAGTATATTATTTTTTCATACATTAGCGATATCAGTTAAAGTAAGCGTGTATTTATCTGGAATTGTTAAAGTTACATTTCCTGTTTTTCCATTTATTGATGTTACTCCACTATTATTAATTTTAATTCCGTTTATACCAGATGAATGAGCTGCATATTCTGTAGATATTCCAGCTCCGCCAAATATTATAATTCCATTATAAGATTCGCTAGCAGAATGTAACGTTCCATCATCTGCACATAATGCTGAAAATACAGTATCGCTACTAGCTAATCCATAACTAGTAAAATCAGAGCTTTGTATAGCTACGGCTTTTGAAATATTCCCGGAACCATCTACAGTTATTTTATATAGCCCTGAATCGTAAGTATTATATACTGGTTTATTTTTTACATTAGTCCAATCAATAGAGCCATGAATATTTGTCGCATATAAATCTGTAAACGGATTAGAAGATTTACCTAAATATGAAGTTTTAGATTCATTTGGATATATTCCACAAGTAGTAATATCAGATGGCGCGCTAATCATATATTCACTAGATGTAAACTTATGGCATATTTGATCTGTTAATGTACCTGAATCTCTGTATAAGGTTCATGCAAATTCTATTGGGTCACTATCATTGTCTGAAATGTGTAATCTAAGTCTCCCGTCATCTTTAAAATTTGGTTCAACATAATACATTGAAGCAGAATCTGTTACACCATTAAAAGTAAATCCTCTTTTTACTCCAGCTCCAGACGGTTTACTAAATACAATATTACCAGTCATTTCTTTACTCCCATCTAGAGGAAGACAAAATGTTTTTATGTCGTTTTGTGTTAATATACTTGGTTTATTTGTTATATATTTTCAATCCAGATTTCCTTCAAAGCCTCCGTCTGCATGCAATTTATTAGTAAGCATTCAATCTCCGGTTGTAGTGTTCATATAAAATGAAGCATCCTGTCTATTTTCTGTAGTGTCTTTTAAATATAATCCAAATCCAATTCTATTATCAATTTGTCCAAATGATACAACATTCCCATCTTTATCACCCATTGCATAAAATGCTTCATAAGACCCTCCGTACCCTTTTAATGAATCATACACTATAGCCGCATTAGTCTTACCTCCAATTCAAGAGACGGAAGTCCTACCAGCATTTATTTTCCCATTTAAATCTCCAGTAATATTTCCCTGTACATTTCCAGACAAATTACCATTTAGATTCCCATTAAATGAATTTGCATATCAATTTCCTGTTCTAGCATCAAAATACGACGTTGTTTTTTCAGCATTAAAAGTAGTTCCAATACTTAATGAATATCAAGTATTAATATGTATATTACCTTTCCCTGTTGAATTTAGAGTTATAGAAGAATCTCCACCTCCAGATATATAATTGTTATGAGAATTGGTTGGTTCGTTTGTGTCATATAAAATGTATTTATTTTTAGCAATATTTAAATTTCCGGTTAAAGTTCCTCCGCTTAATTTTAAGTATGTAGAAACAATATTATTACCAGATCCATCATTAGTTGCTTTAGATGCCTCTGCTGCCGAATTTGCTGTTTTAGCATTGCCTTCAAGATCGCCAATAAATTTAGAGGCGTATACATCACCTAATAATCTAGTAACTCCATTTACTATTAAATTCTTTAATATAGCCATTATATTTCAATTAATTCTTTAGTTCATAAAGCGTTATCAAATACTTTAAATTCATCTATATTTGAATTATTTAAAGTATTATCTATTCTAATATATAAATCTGCGTATCCAGTTGTAATGGCTTTATTTACATACGGTATTCCGCCTAAATATTCTGTTCAACTACCAGTAGCACCAAATCAATTTCCTTTAACATTGTTATTTAATATAAGTTCTGCTTCTCCGCCTTTAGCATACATACCTCCTAAACGATATTCCGTATACCCAGTATTTACTTTGGTTATTTTACTTGGAACGGTATCTTCATATGTTGCTAAATATGGATTTATATTTTGTATAAATCTGTATTTCTCAACATTAGAATCTTTATCTGCTTTTTGTTCTATTAAAAATTCTCATGAACTTAAATAATTACAAATACTAACGCAAAATCACCTATCGGAATCTTTATACACTCCGGTATCAAATGTGTCATTTTGTGAAAACAATCCATTAGATGGATTATTATGATGGAATATTTTAATTCATTTAGAATTATCAGATTCAATGTATATAGTTTGATCGTATAATGATAATTGCGACTCTGTGAATAATTCAGATAAAACCAAACCACGTTTTTCTATATGCAACATTACTCTACAATCTCATTAGTTAACAACATACTGTTAGAACTTACTTTAGTTGAAACAGAATACATATCTTTAATTTTTGATTCAGTTAAAGCAGATAAATATACTCTAAAATCACTTACTTTACATGAAATGCCGGATTTAGAATCTGATGATATTGCAGCACCTTTAATATATTGTAGATCTGAAGTATATGCTTTAGATGCTTTTAATTCTCCGTTTACATATAATTTAACAGTTGTTCCATCATATGTCCCGACTACATAACATCAAGTATCTATACAAGATACAGAACTATTTAAATCTCCAAATGTGCCTACCAGATGAATTACTCCTGCATTATTTACATATATATTAATTCCGTCTACATCTACACTAGGTTCTGTTACAGACTCTATTGACGTTGCTTTAACTCATGCTGATATAGATACATTACGAGTTGGTTTAATGTGATTAGTGGTACTAATTATATTGCCTGCTGTGTTATAATTATAACACCCGAGGTACTTTGGGGTATCTGACGATCATTCTGGAATCAAACCACTTATGAGTGAGATATTATTTATACTTCCAGATACATCATATTCTATTTCATCATATCCTTTTCGGCTTAATTCAGATGTGGTATCTTTCTCTGGTTGATTTAAAGGATAATGATAATATAATCCTTTAGATAATTCTACTACTTCAGAAGCAGATAAACAATGATTATATACACGATAATCTCGTAAATAACCAGATAAATAATTCAATCCAAAATTGGATTTTGTACTACTGCATCCAATACTTGCAATTTTATTTGTCGGTAAAGTAAAATCAGTAGATGCAATACTTTGCTTTAATTCTCCGTTAACATATAACTTACAGTAACTTGCATCTCTTGTAAGAGCTACATGTAATAAAGTTTTTGTTGGAATTATATATGAAAATTCATGTTGATTTCCATCATCTAATCTAAACTGTTCATCTATTATAAATACTGCTATACTGCCTCCAGCTGTATCTCTTCAATTTCATAATGAATATGTATCTAAACTATCTACATATATTCAAAATGAAAATGAAAATTCTTTATTAAAATATCCTCCAGTACTAAACTTTATATAAGAATTATTAAAATAAGTCATTGGAACACCATTAATACTTTTTATATTAATGTTAGAACTTTCTGGAACCTCTGTAAATATTCCTTGATTTTTAATAGTATTATCTAAAGGCAATCAAATTTGTAAAGCCATTATTTTCTATAATTATAAATTTCTTTAATATCATCAGCAGATAAAGCTGATGTATAAAATCTAAAATCAGACATAGAATTATCTGAATTTTGTTTATTTATATTTCCAAATCTACCATTACCTAAATATAGTGTTGGATTTATAATTGAATCGTAAATCATATCATAAGATTTTATTAATTCCGCATTTCTATAAATATAACATTTTTTACAATCAGAAACAAATGTAATCATTTGTCAAGTATCAACATATCATGTAAAATTAATTTGAAGCGCTTGACTAGTTCCATTTACTTGAAATTGATGTCTTATATAAGGTGTTGACTCTTTACCCCTATCTGTTCAGATCCCAATCCCATTCCCATTCCCATTCTCAGTTCATTCTGAAAACGTACCTAAAGTAAACTGATATTCAGAGCTTAAAGTAGATTTTGGTTTAATTCAAAAGCTAATAGTACATTTATCTACAGTACAATTAAAATTATCGTTTTTAATATATCCAGAGTTATTAAAACTATAAGCTAAATCATATCTTGGAGTTGTGAAATCTGTTGTTACAGAACCTATTAATTGCCCGTGATTACAAAAACCAGAACCATCATATTCAGTATTATCTCATGTAATAGAGTCTTTTGAAGATGGTGTTCATTGTGGATTTGGGTTTCAGCCTTTTTCGAGTTTTACATATTTTATAGAAGGTATTTGCCCAGAACCGTAAGTATAATATATTGATACATTCGGCATTATATTGCAATTTTCAATATTGTTTTCAAATTGCAATCTGGCTATTACTTTTTTATATTCTGTAGATAGTTTTCCAGATTTAATATCGTCTGTATATATTTCGGGTATAGAATATTTATATTTAGAATCATAACGGCCGTCTGTGTAGTATATATTAGGCATTGGCTCCCCTTTTGCAACTTTCATGTAACACGAAAACGTATAGTCACCCACACCTAAATCCTTATAATCCCCATTACTTAAAATTCGTAAAAATTCGTTTGTTGCAGTTATTTCATCTAAAGTATTCTTTAGACATATATTTTCACTTCTCTCTGGCTGATTTAACTTATAATGCACAAATAAGCCCCTAGATAAATCTTTTATTTGTTGCTCTGATAGCACTTCGTCATAGATACGAAAGTCTTTAATTTTACCTTTTCATGGATATATTGCAGTATACGATCCATAATAAAAGCATCCAAGACCTAAGCCGCAATAGCCTTGATTTCCTGCGGATCAAGCAGGATCAGAATTTAGCACTTTTGTTCCAATTAAAACTCCGTTTTTATAATAATATCCAGTTGTTCCATGTTTTGTAAAAGTAAAATTATTTCACTCTTCGTATTCTGTTGGAATTGCAAATACTATTTTATTATAATATACTAAAAATTGTTTATTGCTAAATCTAGCGCCTATTCCGCCCTCTCCTACATCAACTCTTCCAATCGTAAACGAATAATCTCGTGAAGAACCTTCAGTATTTAAATTAGTATTATAAAATCATCCAGATATTGTAAAATTATCAGTATATGCTAAATAAAGCTCTTTTTCGGGAAATAATAATAAGTTATTAGTGTTTCCAGTAAACTCTATACCCCCCCCTATATCTGTATTATATTTTGGCTCTTTACAAACTTTGATAGAATCTAATTGATGTAAAGTACCATAATTATTAGTATTACCATTTAAAGGTAATCAAACTTTTAAACTCATATTTTATATATTTTAAAATAAAAAAATCTAGACTAGGCGATAAACCTAATCTAGATTTAAAACGCCTTAAAATTAAGGCAAATATACAAAAAAATCTAAGCAAATACAAACTTAACACATTGCTCTGTAGAATCATATTGTAAAGTACATCTAGAATCAATATTAATAGTTTTACCTTTTACTTGATTTGTAGCTGTAACATTTTGCGAAGTAGTTGTAGCTGCAACATTAAGATTCGAAGACATAACCACATCTCCAGTAATACGAGCAGTTCCTGTGACATCAAGTTTATATGCAGGAGATTGATTCCCTATACCTACATTATTTAAGAAATAATTAGTAGTCCCCAACAATACTTGTGTTGTATTAGTTCCCTCTTTAGATTGTATAAACCTCCAATCTCCTCCATATTCTTTTCACTCAACATAATCATGCCCACTATACCCTAAACATAATGTATGATTAGTATTGCCTGGTTCATTATTTATTTCTCTAGCCCCAGAAATCATAAACCCAGAACTTAATGTAATATTACCATTAATATCTTGAGTTCCATTAAAAGTCTGCCCCCATAATGAATGTGATGCTATCTGACCTGCTGTAGTAGCAGACTCCGCTGTTTTTGCAGATGCCACACTTTGACTGGATATGTTAGCACTAGTAATAGGTGTACCACCATTAATATTAGATACAAATAAATTTTTAGTGCTTGGATTATATTGGAAATTAGTATTATAGCATATTTTTGAATTATCTCCAGCGTATGCAAAAAATACTGGGCGATTAGAATCTGCTGAAGCCGCTACTGTTGTAACAGTATCTGCTTTAGTAGCTAAATCTGCTTTAGCTGAATTTTGTGCATTAGTAGCTGTATCTGCGTTACCTTTTAAAGCTCCAGTAAATGTAGTAGCTGTAATATTAGCATTACTTGTTAATCCAGATACAAATCTTGCTGAACCATTTACAATCAAATCTTCAGTAGTTATTGAATCAGACTCTAATCCTGCTGTAAATTTATACTTGCCTGTAATAGTATCTCCGGCTTTTAAAGCATACTGTTTATGTGTATGAGCGGGAGAATCTCCTAAATCATCTGTAAGTTGAGATAATTTAGTTGGAATATCAGATTTAGATGCAAATTGAGATCATGTACTTCAAGAGTCTTTACCTTTACGATAATAAATATTATTATCTCCAAAAGCTAATTGATAATGATAACCTCCAGCTGTATCAATTCATGGGCAGAGACTTAATAACCCAACATAAATTCCTTCACTAATTCCTACTGTAGACGATTCTTTTAACTCATATCTCAATTGTTTTTTCTGAGTATAAGGAGCATCATTTGCTTTTCTTGTGTCTAAACAATTTAAATAGTTAGAATTAGATGTAGTTCCATTAATAGTCCCTGTAACAGCAACTGGTATACCATCTTTAAAATATACTGGTTGTGTATCAGAACCAGCGTTGGTGTTTAACTTATTCGCAGACCCTGCATTTCCACTAATATCCTTTTGGTCGGATTCTGTGCCAGTGCTTAAAGATGTTACGTGTCCAAAATCATCAAGTTCTATTTTATTAATATATGTTCTACCACCAGTTGTAACACTTGCTTGTGATGATGTGTCACCATGAGATATAGTTCTAGTGTTTTCTAGAGTACCACCACCAGATAATCCGCTTCCAGCAACTATTTGAACAGATTTTAATGCAAACGATTGTTCAGAACCTAATTCCTCTCATTTGCTGCCAGTTCATATATACTCAGAATGAGAATATAATACAACATCTCCTTTAGATGGCGTAACACTTTTACCGTCTACAACAATAGATGTTAGTGTGCTTCCTTCATTTACATTTGATGTTGTAACGCCTAAGAAATGCATAGCTCCGCTTAATCCTAAATCAGCAGCAGTAATAGTTTGTTCACTAGATCCATCGTATGATTTAGATCCTCATTTAAGAGATTTAGCAACTTTATTTGCAGTTGTGGCTGTAATAGCGCTGGTTGCAGTCTTTGCGTTACCATCTACATCTCCTTTAAGATTACCATTTATAGTATTTAAGAATTTAGATGTACCATTAACTATAAGACTACCTAAAGTTGCAGAGTCTGCATTTAGTTCACTTGTAATATTTACAGATGAGTTAAATGTTTTAGCAGCAGAGATAGTTTGCTCCGTATCTAGAGTTACTAGGTTTGGTTTATTCTGAACTCCAGACCAAGGTACAGATGCAGCGTTAACTGCATTTTGAACAGGACTAGAAGAAGTTCCAATATAGTCTTTTCAATTATTTTGGTCTATAACTCTATATGCACCTTCATTTTGATAAAAGAAACCGTCTATTTGTACGTGCAGTTGTCCATTTTTTTCCGCGAATGCAATATCTCCAAAATTTTTTGTTTGCAAGTCTGTAATATATGTATACCCATTTGATTCTTTTAAAACTCCTCAAATAATACTAGTATCTCTTTTTGAAAAGCCAGCAAGATAATCAGATTTGGTTGCACTATCAGATAGGGTTGATTTGGAGGATATTGTTGCCGTCGCTGCATTGCCTAAGATATTTATATTTATTGCCTTGCTTGTAAAATCTACATTGTATTCTATTCTTTCATATCCTTCTGGAATTTCTGCTCCAGCATTTATTGTTTCATTAAAATTAAAATTACTATTTACTCATCATGCAGTAAGGTCTACATTTGTTGTATCACTTGTTGATGGAGTTAAATATAAATCAATGTATTCTATATCTCCAAGCTTGCGTACATATCCAACTTTTTTTATGCATTGATAATTAGTTCACGCCCCTGGTATTACGGTAACTACATTCCTGTCTCAACCATTACCGTTACTATTTAAACTTACAGTAATAGAATTATATAATGGATTTGGATGAGATTGACGTGTAATAAATCTAATATAACCATTTGAATAAGATACGTCTTGTTTTGTAGAAACTATTCTATATCATCCCTCGGTTTTTATTCCGGTTCATTTTTTACTAAAACTTCTAGTAAAATCATTAGTTGTTAAGCCACCAAATTTATCTGAATTAGAAGCATTGTCAGCTAAAGTTGCTTTAGAAGCTGTACCATTTACATTACCATTAAAAAGTCCATAGAAATTAGAAGCGTATATATTTTTCCATTTATAATTATCTGAACCTAAATTATATGTACTTGCATTTGCTGGGGTTATATTCCTATAAATAGAATCGTCAGACACGGTAGACATATATGTAGATCTCAATCCAATTCCACCATAATTATTTATTCCAATTGCGAATATTCTATTTCACTTAGAAGCTACAATCCTAATTTTAGTAAAATGACAATCTATTATTGTAGAATCTTTTGGATTAATATATGTATAAACATTTTTATTATTATTAGAAACTCCCTTGTACTGTTGCACATACTTATTTATTTGTGGAAAATACACATATATTAATAATATTTCTGGACGTCAAACCCCAAATGAAAGAAAAATATTAGAAGTTCAACTAAATCCATCTTTCGGAAGATTTAAATCGTATACAGCATATTTAGTTCCTTGATAAGAATTAGATGCAGTTTGAGAAGCGCTACCGTCAAATGCAATGTCAGGAAATTGACCTACTGTTGTTGTAGTTTTTTTACTAGACAAATCAATATCTGAAAAATCAGGAATATTGTTAGAATCTACAGTGGCATCATATTCATACGCATCACATGTGCCACCCCTTTTGTAAAATGCATAAAGGCAATTTCCTCCGTCTAGAGACTGCGTGCAATCACCTTCCATTTGAGTATCAATAAAGCATCCTTTTCTATAAAATGAACTAATATCTTTATTATCGAATTTAGTTGCATTATCTGCATTATACGCCCTATTAGAAATAGTTGCTGTAGCTGCGTTAGTCGCATTAGCAACAGGGTTAGATGTGGTACCTATGTATGTCTTTCAGTTATTTTGATCTATTATACTTATTCAGTTAGACCAACTGGTATTATATGTTCGCCATTGTATTGATGTATTTTCATAATGTGGTACAGATATTTGAGCTCCGATATTACTATTATCTCAAGCTGTATGAATAATTTGTGAATCATATGCTGGTTTTGCTGTAGTACAACTGCTAGTAGCTAAAAAGTAATGTAGGGCACCGTCACTAAACAACTGGTTCATAGATGTTAATCTATGAGACATATCATGATAATCAGGATGTCTTATAGCATCTGCATATTTGCTCCTATCTGTTACAAGCGATGAACCTGGAATTGAACTTTTGTCCGCTTTTTGTGCTAGTATAGCAGCTAATGATTCGTATGTATAATTATTAGAACTTGTTCCTAAATGTGTTGAATATTTACTAGTGCCTTCAATTTCATTTAAGAACCTTGCTTGTCCGTTTACTAATAAACTTCCAGTTTGTAAATCATCTATATTAGAAGTTCCAACAATAGTTAAATTACCATTAATTGTACCTCCTGTTAATTTAAGATATAAATCATCATGATTATGTTCCACATCAGATTTCTTGGCAAGTATCGTTGTAAGAGAATCGTAAGTATATCCTTTAGATGAATTTCCTAAATATGTACTATTTGTAGAATTAGTTGCATTAGTTGCTGTAGCGGCATTTCCTGTAATAGAGATTTCTACTCCAGTTTTATTTATTGCAACTGGAACTCCGTTAGAAAAATATACAGGTAAAGTTGCAGAACCAGCATTAGTGTTTAGTTTATTTGCTGAAGCAGCGTTCCCAGAACACTCTTTAGCTACATTTGCCGTTCCCTCAAGATTGCCTTTAAATGTTGGTGCAGTTATAGTAGTGTTAGAAGTTATACCTGAGATAAATCTAGCAGCACCATTAACTACTAAATCTTCTGTAGTTATACTATCAGAAGTAATTGAACTTTTTACAGTTAATGCCCCAGTTAAAGTTCCGCCAGAAAGTTTTAAATAAGTAGAACTAATCTTATTACCATCAGAATCATTAGTAGCTTTTGTTGCATTAGCAGCTTGTACTACATTATTAATGGTAATAGACTGCTCATTAGCATTAGATGGTTTTATTTTAAGTGTATTAGTACCATCTCCAGAAAAAGTATAAGTTGTATTAGTACCATAATACGGCTCTAATTCGATATTTCCTGATTTTATGGTCACTATATACAGTATCTTTAATTCTGCATCAAATACTACATTTCCCTCCTGCAAAGACCCACTAGCCTTTGCAGTATTGAGAGAAGATGTAGTGGCATATCGTTTAAAAGATAATTGCGCCATATTATGTTATTTTATACTAGATTATTTAGGCCATTCAGCCCAGTTAAGTGAGCTTAGATCCGATATTGTAGTATTTAACGTTGACACTTCAGTCTTAATTCTTGTATCAACCGCTCCAGATGTTACAAGTATACTTGAGCCTGGTGTTACAGTAGTATCTTTAGATATTTTTGTTGGAGTTCCGTCTTCCGCAATATATACTGGGGTTTCTAAACTTCCTATATTTTTATAAGGATTAACCGTTGCTGTGAGGGTCCTTCCATCAGTTCCTCCCATTGCAAACTTAACCCCCATTGCATTTGCGTTACTACCATCAATAGCAATTGTGCCAGTCTTACCCCCAAATGATAAAACTCCGGCCTTAGCGTCTGTTTTTGCTTGATCAACATCTGACCTTAATCCAGCAAGTGTCGCATCAAGAGTGGATTCATTAACTGTTAATGTAACCTCACCTTTTGAGCCTGTCGTAGGAGTAACGGATATTTGTTGCGTCTTTCCACTTGCTACAGTTACTGCACCTTTTACGGTTTTAACATAACTATCCTCAATTGTTTTTACACGAGTTGATACTCCATTAACAAGGCTAGTTACAGAATCGGTTGTTGCGTATGCACTCAAATCCGTTGTGCCGCCAAGTACATCCCATCCTTTTGCTTCTGCGTTATAAGCTACATTATCACCAGCTTTAATAGCAGTACCAAAAACTCCAATACCTCCAGCATTTTTAATATTATAGACATCACCATTTTCAGGATTTGTAACAGCGTCTTTTAGTTTCGCAAATGTATCATATGATCCTTTGTACTTCAATGCTGAAGTCATCTTAGAATCAATTTGGGTCTTTGTATAAGCATCAGTAATACCGTAACCAGCTAACGTAGTCGCTTTGTCTGCTTTTTTGCTTTGTAAATCAGAAATATCGTTTTTATTTTTATCTGCAATTGCTTTAGTAGCAGCAAGACCTGTTGCTTTGTCGTTTACAGTATTTTCAAGATTAGTAACTCTTGTTCCAAGTCCGTTAGATCCAGTTCCCGTAACATTCTGCAATTCTTGAATAGCGTCTGCATTTTTCTTAATATTACCAGTGTTAGTTTCTACTTGAGATGTAATGGTAGTTACACTTTTATCAATAGCATTTATACTATCTCTCAAAGAACTTAGAATAGTTTGTACATCTGATGCGCTTGGTACATCATTAAAATCAAGTTTAATACTAGGCGCAGCATCTGTATCTGAAGCCTTTCAAATAGTAAGTATATTATTTGCTCAAGTTGCATTTCTTACAAGGCCGTACTGTTCAGTTGTTGTAGCACTTGTTGCAACTTCGATTATATGTTTATCTGTATTAAAATAGACTGCTCCCATTGTCATGCCAGAAGTTGGCATACTTGCATTGGAGACTCTATGAAAACTTAATCGTGCCATTAGTCTTTTCAAATTAATTCTAACTCTCCTTTTTCGTTAATATGTAACGAGGAGCCATCTTTTAAATTAAGTTCAAGTTTTTGATCCTCTTCATTATATATAAGACCATTCCCAATTTCATCTTTTGTAATTCCTTGTTTAGATGCTAAATCTAATATAGCATTCTTTAATGAATTTAACGAGGTAACATCTTCGAGCTTATCGTCTTTAGAACCAGTTAATTGCGCTCTAACTTCTTCTGCAACTCCAGCAGATTCAAATTGTACTGCTTTAATTGTTATTCTATTAGATCCAGGTTCTATCTCAAAATATTTAGGGTCTAACTTAACCTTACCTACAATAGAATATGTAGAATCACTTAAAGATGTTACTTTAGATTCGTCAGACTCAAGAAATTGGAGTCTTTTACCTAAAGTTTCAACTTGATCTACTTTTATATTAATATCTTTATCAAGCTGGGCTTTTAAGTCATTATATTTAAGAGAAATTTCTTTTGCTTGATAATTTACGTTAATGTATTTATCTCCAGTATAAATATCCATTAAAGCATTGGCAGGAATATAAATATGAGTTCTAGATATATCATTTAAGATAATATCTATATATTTATCTCCAACCACAGCTCCAGAATACGGATTACCATTACTAGTTACTGTTTTAATTGCCCCGGTATCTATAGTGGTATCCTTAGGTATATTTATAATAGATCCAGCAACATTCCCATTCATCTTTAAAGCATAAGATGCATAGAAATTACCTACTGGAGTATTTAATTTTTCTATAACGTAATTATCTCTAGCTATATTTATATTAACAGATTTTCCTACTACCTGAAGTGGACTGCCATTGACTTTAATTTCTTCAATTACATTCTCTTGAGCATTTAAGGAAACTGTTGCTAACTTAACTTTTTCTTCAGTAGTATAATCTTCAGTAGATAAACCTTTACCATCAATCTTATCTACTTTAGATTCCCATAATTTTTCAACCTCATTTCCAATAACAACTCTTTCTAGCTGTCCTTCGCCTATAACTATATATTCTTCTTTTGAATCATCAACATATATTAAAGCACCTTTATTATCTTCTGTAGCTAATAATAAAGCCTTACTATATGTAGTTACTCATAATGAGGATTTTCCATCCTTACCTTGGATTGAGCCACAAATAAAGATTCAATAATCATTAGGTTCAATTCCTATAATAGAATTATCTTTATATATAAGATGAGGTTGATTATTTGTACTATTAGATTTTATATTCCCAAATTTATCTAACGGATCTTCTGAGGATATATGGCTTTTTTTACATCCAAGTAAAGCAGATCCTTTAGATTGATCTTCAGAATATACTACAAAGTTTGTGGTAAATTCATCATTAAAATATCTCATTCCAGGCAATCAAACACCTGCAAAATCTAATGATTTACCTTTATAAAAATCTTTTGAGTGTATTGTGTCTAGACATGCATTATTCATTTTTTATAACTGCTATTATAGCTTTAGCAAGTGTTCCAGACCAATCTCGTCATTCTTGCATCTTATTATATTCCTCTAAACTTTCATCATCTAAGTCTTTATTTAATAAGATAGCAATTTGATCATCATTACTATATCTTTGTTTGATAAACTTAGCTTTTAATGATTCGTAAGTTGTAGAGTTATTAATTACTTCCATCAAAGTGTTGTTATTATATCTTAGGAATTTGCCGTCATAATGCATATCCTTATAATTAACTGGAAGCTCATAAAAGTCTTCTTTGTTACCAGATAACTGGAAACCTTTTTTATTTTTACCTATTAAAAGGTTCCCAGCTTCTGCGTAAACAATATTATTTTTAGTAAACATTAAAGCGTTGCGCTAAGAGTAAATCCCCAAGGCTTACTTGATGAAATCAAATCTGCCCATCTAACATTACTTGTATATGCCTTTTCTGCCTCTGAAGGTATATAAAGTATTTTTGTATCTGAATCTTTACCCATTAGGTTAGAACTTTGCCCAAGGGATTTAGATTCATCTCCGAAAACTTCAGTATTTGAGTTATCAATAGTAGGTGGAGTTGCATTATTCATATAAAACTCTCCTAATTTTGTACAACCAGCAAATACATTGTTTTCAATATTATTTAAATCTCTAAAATATATATTTTTTAATGAATAACAGTTTGTAAACGCACCTCACTTAATTGATTTAATTGCATAAAGGTCATTTATATCTCCATCATTCATTGTTATTTTTTCCAAATTACCGCATCATCCAAATACGCTATTTGTTAATTCGGTAATACCATCATGTAATTTAACGCTACGTAAAGAGTTGCAACTATAGAAAGCTTCTCTTTGTATTTCTTTAACATTAGTAGGAATCGTAATAGATGTTATGCTTCCATTTACAAAGAAACATTCTTCTCCAATAGCCCTAATGTTATCAGGAATGGTAAATTCGCTAATTCCTGGAGCTACACTTAACAATACATAAGTAACTTGATTATTCTCTGTTTTTGCATCAGTTATAAGATATGTAGAGCTAGAATTCCTATATTCTTCTGGAATATACTGTGATTCTCCAGTAAAAGATATTAAGCTTGAATTTCCATTAAATACACATTTACCTAGTGAGGTTAAAGTCTTTGGAAGTTCTATTGTTGTTAGGTTACACCCGTAAAAAGCGTTATCTCCAATAGTTTGTACTTTATTTAAATCTATAGAAGCTATACCGCACGAAGAAAATGCATGATCAGCAATTTCTATAACATTATCAGGTAAAGTGATGTTTGTTAAATTTCTACAGAATCAAAAAGCAGCTTCATATATTCTAGTAAATTCTGGATTATCTGGAATATGAATTTCAGTTAATTGGTTACAGTTATAAAATGCATAAGTACCTATAAATTTAATATTGTCTGTAATATTTATAGATTTTAATTTTTCGCAATTATAGAACGCATTACTTCCTATTCCTGTACATTTGTCAGATAAATTAAAATCGGTTAAAGCAGAACAATTATAAAACGCTCTTGGATTAATATAAGTAATTAATTCGACAAAATCTAATGATTTTAATTGACTTTTAGGAGTTTCTTCTTCATCATCCTTTTTACTTATATTAAAACTAAATGCATCTATACCTATTGTAAAGCTTTCTGGAATATTGGTTAAATCCAATTTAACTTCTTCAAGAGATCTACAATTCTTAAAACATTCATCCGGAATTCCAGGTTTTGTAGCTTCATATATAATAGAGCTTGGTAAAGTAACCGATTTAAGTTTTTCTCCAGCAGTAAAACAAACTTTCTGCATAGATGATATTACGGTAAAGTATTTAAACTCATCAAATGTAACTATATTTCCAAGTTTACTAAAATCCATTGAGGTTACTTGAGATGCATCTTTCTTTGTAAATGCAACAGTTCCATTAGCAATTCTTTCGTCTCAACCAGGTACCAAACCATTTTTAATTGACTCTCACAACTCTGGATTAGATCCTTCAGAAATAATCATACCTTCCATTTGACTAATAGTTATAGGTTTCGAATAAGTATAATCGGTTTCTGAATATGGATTATCAATATCTAAATATAGCGTTATATTATATATTGATTGGAACTTTTCTGTTTCAGTATCACCTAAATGAATTGTACAGGTTTTTTCTGTACCATTATTAATAGTAACAAACTGAGTTCCGTCCTCGTCCTTAACATATCAACGATATGTAGATGGAAATCCTCTAACATCATCCCCAATATTTAAAGTGTATGTAGAATCTTTGTCTGCATAAATAGAAGTCAAACCTTCTATAAACGAATTCGTTAAATTAGGATATATTTTATTCTTTATAAGAATTGAAATATTTGTACTATAAATTCCTCCAGAAGCATTTGCTAAAATATTTACTATAGTATTTGAATCAAATTGTTCTTTAGCGGTAACAACTAAATCATCGCTTAAATCAACTTTAGCAGAATAAGTATTTTCAACAAATATATCTACTTGTGGCGCAGAATCAAACCCTACAGTATAATAAGTAATTTGGGATTTACCTTCATCAGTATCCAATCCTTCTATGATAGAATCTTTAGATAACTGAAGATAAATACCTTTAGGTAGTTTTACGTATAATTCATTATTTTTATTTAGACATTCTTTTCCAAATCATTTAGAATAAGGACCATCCATTAACTCGTAAATAATATTATTTGGGAGATTGTCTTGAACTAAACTAATAACTCCTTTTAACTTACCTGTTTTATTATTTAAGAATGTTTTTAAATCATTTCATTCAAGACCAGACCATTCAACTTCAAGATTAATAGTTTTAAGGTTTTTAAACCTATTAATTCAACTCCAGGAGTTCTTTAAATTTTCACAATGTTCTATTGTTATATTTGTTACAGTATTATATCCGCCATCGTCAAATACAATTCCCCCGGTTTTTAGAAGTGGCAGCTCACTTAAAGTAAGTGTCTGTATTGTATTTGGTAATTCCAACAACTCAATAGGCGCCCCTTTAGCAAATGATACTCCAGAAAGCCCACTTTGACTTGCATATAGCTTTCTTAAATATTTAAGAGTCTCAATTCCGTCAAGAGTTGTTAGTTTTGTAAATTTTTCAATATTTATTTCTTCTAGATTTTCAGCTGAACTTAATCCCTTAAAATCAGAAGTGTTATCAAAAGTAGAATTCTCATCTCCATCCTTAGATCCTAGTATAAGTCTTCTTAATTTAGAACCAAGTATAGAATCGTATGCTCCAAGTAATTGTATCTTTTTCAAATACTTAGACATTATAGATGTATTGATTTCAAGAATATTATGTGCTCCAAGTAACACGAAGTTACGTCCAATTTGAGCATCAACTTCAACTGGAAATGAATAAATTTCATCAGCATCTAGTTCCGCTCTACCATATATAAGGCCATCGCCATAAACTCCATAATAAGCGTGCTTTCCAGCAGTTATATTAATGTAGTTTTTGCCAGATACTACGCCAGGGCAGTTAACAAGGCATGCTGTTCCTGCACTATATCAATTATTATTATCGAATTTACCATCATAATAATCAAATCGTTCAGAAACCCACCAACGTCTATGAGTTTTTCTAGAGCCTTGCATAGAACCTAAATAGTTAGTACCTTTTCTATATGATTCTATATATTTATATTCAGCGTCTTTATTATAAATAGTTTCACACCATTTATCTGAGCCGTCTGTTTCAAAAGTTTTAAGTATTCCTTCATAAGTAAGCCCAGCATTACGTAGCATATTATCAACTTCTATAACCTTATCCATAAAATCCTTATCATTCTCAAGACAGTTTCATAAAGTTGAATTTCTACCTGCATAACAGTAATCGTTACCGCCTTCTACATACGTATTTCTAGTAATCGTTGGGCCATAACTTAGGTTACCAAGGTTATCAAGTCCTAAAATTGTATCGTTATCATAATTTATGTAATACCAACGTCTACCATCTTCGGTAGTAAGCATTGCATTTTTTAGAACCTGATCGACAGCGCCAAATCGAATAAGATATATATAATAAGCTGCCATCTTATATACATCCATATATTTATATTTCTCCTCACTAAAACGAGATGGATTATATCAGCTTTGTATTCTTCCATCAGAATCGTAAGTTATATTAGCTTCGTTTCTTATATCACACATTCATTTATAGAACGGATATACAAAAGCTCATCAACGAGCATATTCGGCGGTTTCTCCGGCATCGTCAGGATAACGTGCTTCATAACCCATATCAGCGATAGTCATTGATCTCAATTCGTCTTCAGGAACATCCATAAACAATGCTACCTTGCTCGCAGAGTCAGTTAACTCCCAACATTGAACCGTTTTCTTATATTTATCGCCTACTTTTTCTTTAAGCTCGTAAACAGGGTCAGCATCAGTTCCAGTATTTTCAATATAACTTCATTTAATTGGTTCTTCTCCAGCTCTTAGAGGAACAGAATCATCGTCAAAACCAGGAATATCAGTAAAACCAAATACATCCTCATTGCTCTTATCATTATTGAAATTATATTTTCCCATAAAGATAAGATCATCAGATTCTTTTAAATGATAGAACATTACAATAGGAAATCCGTCTACAGTAGTTCTAACATCGTATTCATATCCATTTTTTAATGCACATTCTTGCGCATGTGTTCTAAGCGGATATTCAGAACCTTTTTGAGCTTTATACATGACCATATTTCACAGTCTTGCAACTCCAGTATTATGTGTACTAGAAGATTCTGCGAAATCAGCTTTAATGGTTCATCTACTTACTCCAACTGGCTCCCCATTTTCATAATCACCTTTTCCTTTAAAAGAATATAATATTTTGTGTTTCCCGTCTTTTTTACCAGATCACGGAAGTTCATATCAATTATTTTGATTGTTTATATCAGATGAGTCCATACGCCAAAAGCCAGTATGCTCTGAATTGTATGTTCACGTGGTTCCATTAGGTCAAGTTGGCTTAGAAAGCTTCTTCTCTTCTGTATAAAGTCTATAATTCTTTCTAGGATATGTCATAGAGGATGTACCCTGACAAGACATTCCTGCATTATAAAATACAAAAGATCTATTATTAATATAGTCAATATATTGAACTTTATCCATAATAGTAATATCTGCTTTTGTTCCGGCACCTTGATCATCAACATGTGGAATATCTCCAGTAACAATCATAACTGGAATTACTTCTGCAAGTTTATTTACAGATATTAACCCGTCTTCATATATATTATTTCTATTATATACAGTTTGCATCTCTGCAAATGTATCTCTATAAAGTGTAAAATTATTTAAAATTTCTTCAGAGCTTAAATCTCTATCATATATTCTAATTTGTTTTAGAGTAATAGATGCATCATCAGTTCCTTTAAATGAAATGTTCTTTTCGTTTAGTAAAGAATCATTTCTACCCCAAGGACAAGCTCCGGATATAATTCCGTCAATATAAAGAATAATTAACGGATTTTCTATACTTGATTTTTCTATAACAAAACTAATTCTAACTCTTTCTCCACTTTTAAATTGACGACTAACAACTTGCTTATTCTCTGTTATAAGTTTAGCCTCTGTTGCAGTTATTAGTATGCCTGAACCATTAGAATCCATAGTACTACAAATAATAGCGTCATTATTAATTACTCTATTAGTACTAAATTCAAATTCAAGCGTTTTTCCATTTTCGTATGGATTTGTTTCAAAAGGTAAATAATTAGTTATTTCCAATGATGCCCCTTCGCTAATTGCAAGACCCTTAGATGTTCAACCTGATGTATCCGTTCAATCAAACCCCTTAAATACTGCTTTAGCATTACCAAATGATCATTCATCTTTGTTAGTAGAAGAATTTGTTCTTCCATCAGAGCTAAAGTTTAATTCAAGTAAGTTGGTATTTTCAGAAAGACCAAGCCTATTCTTTTGAATAGTTACTGGAATTTTTCTAGAGACTGGACCACTTTTGATATTTATATTAGAATCACCACTAATCGATGGGATTATTTCTAGATTAAATTCAGAACTTTTACTAAGATTTATATTATAATTAGTTTCCATATTGTCTATAGAAACCTCAGTTTCAATATAGGCTGATGTTCCGGGATAATATGTAGCAATAGATAATTTATATGGCACATATTGTTCCATTCCATATAATCTAAGCTCCTGTTTCGGATCTTTAAAAGATTCTTTTGGAATAGTTGTCTTTACCGTAAATACTTCAGACTCAAGTAAAGCATCAGAATTATTCAATATTACTTCTCTATAAAAAGTATCTGAATAAAAGTTTTGTCCATTACTTATTACATATCCTCTAAACTGTAGTGTGTGAACCCCAGATATTAATGACAACTCTGTATCAGCACCGCGTAAAGTAGATAGATTAAATGTTCTTGAAGTAACTGTAGATCCACTAGATATACGCTTATCATCATTGTCTATATGCTCCAACTTTATTCCATCTCACCACCATTCCATATAAGACATACCTTGCCCTATAAGAGTGTAGTTTACGGTCATATTGCAAGATTTTGAATCAAGAATATCGTAAACTTTAGATATGTCATAAGTATCTGTAATACTAAAATTTACATAATCAAACTGAATTGTTTTTGAATCTCCAACTTTATGTGTTTGACCTGTTACGGATACATTTATAGTATTCATACCCGACAACAAATAATCATCTACATTATATGAAACTGTAGTATTTGTTGAAGCTAAAGGAAACGTAATTGATTTTGTGGATGCTCCATTGGTAAAAGTAAGAACACAACTAGCATCTTCTATAAGAATAGATCCATCATTCTTCTTTACTTGTCATGTAAAATCAATTGTATTTCCAGTTGAACCATAAGCAGCTGATTTTATTGGTTCCGAAACTATTACCTCCATACTAAATTCTGTAGGAGCAGTAAATTGCCCTATAACCAAACTATCATATTTGTCTTTATCTGTAAGCCAAGTATCGTAATCGGATTTATTTGCAAATACATAACAAATACCTGAACTTAAATCATGATAAAAATAACCAGCCTTATGATTAAAATTATCTTTAATTCATTTTTGTACAACAGCACCAGATAAAGGAAGATTTCCTGTGGTGTTATCGCCTTCCCAATCTATATTATTAGTATATGAAATTGGTGTATTATACGTTTTCTTAGCCATTAATTTTTTCAACCATCAGTATTTGACCAAGCTTTTGTATTTATTCAGTATCCATTACCAAAACAAGAACTAATTATTTGTCATACTAGTTTAGCTCCGTGGTATATAGCTACTATAGGAATTTTCCCATAATAAATAGCATTTATGCTTTTATCATCTTTCTTTATCATTATTCTTCTTCGTATAAATAATAAAACTTGTTTGGATCTATTTCTGTAATTGCAGCATACTCGTCTTCTGTTCCAATTCATGGATATGAAATATTACCATCAAGTTTTTCTTTAATTGTTTTTATATCATCAGAATTAGTTTTTGTAGTATCTTGTAAATCTTTTATATCTTCTTGAGATCTTCCAAGACTTTTACCTACAACACTAATTGTTTTTTCGTTCTCAGAAATATTTAAAGCATTCTTTCTAATAGAAGCTTGCAAATCAAGGATTTCTCTGGTTATATCATCTACAGACTCACTGTTATTTACTCCAGTTAAAACCAAACTTCAAAATATATTTTCTACAGCAACTGGTTTATGTGTATCATCATATTGTATTACTGGAATTGATTCTTTAGACGAAACATGAGTTTTATTACAAGCTAATAAACAATTATTATAACTTATAAAAGTAAGTCTATGTACATCATTATAATATATTCTATTTTCTTCTCAATAGCCAAGGTATTCAAAAGTTTTACCAAAATATGGAGCTGAATTAACAAATTGAAATGATGTAGGTTCTTCTGGCTTTTCTTTTATATTTAATATAAAATTATTTATTTCTTCTGGAATACACTCTTCTTGTTTTTCCTCTGGTTTAATATTAAAGAAATCATAAGGAATATTAACTTTAGGGTCTTCCTTAGGTATTTCTGGAGTGTTATTAAATATTTCTAAAGTTGCCATAATTCAGTAATATCTGGATGTTTACATAAATCTTCAGCAACTAAATCAATTATATATTGAATTCTTTCGTTATTAAGATTATGACCAATCATTAAATCAGAAAGCTCCTTATTATATAAATTATATATTTGATTATTTTCCACAATTACATCCTCCTAAAGTTAAGTTTCCATAATACTCTTGAGGACATAAAAATCCATCACAAGATGTAATAATATCTAAAATTCTTTGAGCTTCATCATATTCTTCATTACAGATTAAATGATTCAGCACATATAAAGAGAGTATTAGTAAATTGTTTCTATTCTCAATATCTTTGTCTGTATGACATGAAATCCCACATCCATTTTTTAAAAATTCATTTAATGAATTATATAGTCCATTAATATAGCAATTTTTAAAATGGCAAAGATTAAAATATTTAATAGAATCAACGGAATTCTCGTCCAACTCTTTATTTATATTAAACGCCTTAATTATATCAGTAAGTTCTTCTTCTCCAGACTCTGAGACATATATTAACTTCCCGTTATTCAAATATATTCCCTTATCTGGCTTGGTATTATAAATCCACATTACATAATATGTAAACATACCATCAGGAGCATCATGATATATATAAGGCTCTCTTATTGATTTGTCAATAGGTTCTGAGACCAAATTATCAACAACAGTATTGTTCTTTACAATAAATTCGATCCTAACCCTATTGGTAAATTGGTCTTCAACTATAAAGGTTAAAGAACAATCTTTATTTTCTAAAACATTTATCATAACTATAAAATAAAAATTGTTGCATATCTACACTTTTGTGCAAATATACAACAATTTTATAAAATTTCCTAATACTACTTGGATATTACAGGAATTTTTCTATATGGAATATACTCAAAAGTTTCTTCAACTTTTGGAATATTATGAACAACGCTATGAGTAAGTTCTTCTGGATTATCAGAATCTTCCTCAAGCTTATAAAATATATGATCACTCTTTTCTAGATCTATTGTACTTGGAGCGTCAATAGAGTTTACATAAACAGAACCAGTGCAATATTTATCAAATATCTGGAATGTACCCTTCTTCTTTTTACTAGACATTCTAGCTTTAAGTTTAGAAGCGATTATTGAACCAGAAAAATAAGTATTATCAACATCTTTAGATTCTGGATCCCCGCCAATATAAAGCTCTGAACCTTCTACTCCAGCATCAGTTGTATTAAATATTATAGAACCACTAGAATCCGTAATAAAGAATTCTGAACAAGTTAAACCTTTAGATGCTTTTGTATTAATAATAAGATGTGAATTAGACTTAATTTCAATTTGAGCATTATTAGAACTCATTACAACTGCTTCAACACCATTACTAGTAAGAATATTAATAGTATCTTTTGTAGCTTTAAGTTTAAGTCTACTTTTCTCTGCTTGGTATTTAATGCATGTTAATTCTGCGTTTGTAATTGAAACTCCATTTAATACTACATCTACCTTCTTAACATCAGTATTAAACACAAACGATTTATCAACAAAATTACCAGTCAAAGTAAGAATTACTTTATCAAGCGGGTTATCTGTTGTAAATGATTCTGTAGGATTACTAATTGTATATGTATTATCTGATAGTACACATCCATTATATACATCTCCTGTACCATCTTCAAGTTCGTATGTAACTACAGCTGTGCCTTCTACTGAGTTAGAATATTTAGACATTCCGCTAAATAGTAAAGCATTGTCTACATCTGTACTTATATCTAAGTCATTTAAATAATATCCTGCTGTTTTGGAATCAAATACGTTCTGCTTAATATTATATGCATAGAATTTTCCTCCAAATACATTAATAGTACCTGTAGGTCCACTTCCAAAAGCATCATTAGCTTTATTAATAAAGAATACACCTTCATCAATATCAAGTAAAGAACCTCCGTGAACACCATCGTGTGAAGCTTCGATATATACGTGATTATGCCCCGATAATAGCAATTCAGAAGCCTTGATTCCATGTCCTCCTCTATTTACAAGAGTCAAATAACCACACCCGGCAATACGCATATTATTATTAGACATAATACACGCCTCTTGGTCGTCTGCGATTTCAGCATCCTTTGTAAGCAGTATTTCATTAATAGAATCTCTAGAAACTATAATGCTAAGATCTTTTACTCCTGTTCCCGTCGGCATATAACAAATACCGTGAGGTTTATCTGTTTTAATATTTACTCCGTCTAGAATAACTATAGTATCATTATCTGGAGTATCTGAAACCAAACCAATTTCAATACAACCATATAAATCTCCTCGAAGTTTATAACTTCCTCCAGAACTTAAAGAGATGGTTCCATTTACAGGCTTTGTAAGTGTATCATTTACATAAAATTCTGATTCAACGGCATTTCTGGATATGATTGAATCTTTAATAGGTTTTAGTTTTGATTCTAAATCTATTTTAGCTATATGGCCTTCTACAGTAGATTCCCCATCTATTAAAACATCTGTAACGGCGGTTGATTCTGTTTTAGCGTTAATAGCATCCTGAATATCGGAGAAGACTCCATTTCATTCTTCGTGTGAAATAGAGTCTCCCGATTTTTTATTTATATACTTTGATATATCCATATTATGTTAAATAAATAGGGAATGAATCTCCAAATACTCAACTAGAATTATATTCTAAGTCATCATCTTCGATCGTATCTTTATAAAAAATTGTAAGATAAGTTTTATGTTCTCAACAAGGACATTCTGTATTATCTTTTATATTTCCAAGACATCCAGAACTTTCAATACTTAATAGTACATTATCTGCCTCTGTGTACATATTTCGTTTTAAATATTCTCGTACAAGTAATATAGATGATAATACAACGTTTCTTTTATACCTAAGACTTGTATCAACATTTCTGCCTAATGTTTTAGAGTCAGTGTATTTATCCTGAGAATCTACAAAAAGCTTTTTAAGAAGTTCGTAAGAAACAAGAGTATATTTAACATATAAAGCATCATTATCTCCTTGCTCTCACATTCCCGATTCTAGGGTTGAATATAAATCTTTTAAATCAATTTCTATAAAATTGTCTGGATCTAGAGTTTCTTTTTCAACATAATAAAAACATTTCTTATAATAGAAAATATTATTTGGTTTTATTATTCTTGATTTAACGTACTTTTTAACCCTAGGGATCAATATTCTATAGTACTCATGAATTCCGTCCTCTGCCAATACGAAATCGGTTTCCTTTAATTGATCTTCAGATTTAATTTCTTCTCTAATAACTGCATTGCATAGATTTGAGTTGCGAATTATATAATCAACACAAACATATTCAGACAAATCTATATTTTCATACTCTGTAACAATATCTGTTACCACAAGCTTTCCTCCGACAAAACTAAAACTTAAATCGGGCTTATTATTTATATTAGCTGCCATTACACGTCTTTAATTTTATCATTATAAGGATTGTTGTCCATAGTCTGTAACGCTTCTATTTGAAGTGCTCTTTCCTTAATCTCTGCAAGCTTATCATTATTTTCTTTAGAATCATTAGCTTTTTGTTCTTCGATTTTAACTTTTCTTTGTTCAATAGCTAACTTATCTTGACTATTCTTTTCAACTTCTTTATTAAGCTTCTGGTTCTCTTCTTGGAGTTGATTGTTTTGTTTTTGAAGCTCTTGTGCTTGTTGTTGAACTTGCTGCAATTGTTGTTGAAGTTGAGAGATAACATCATTTTCTTTCTTTTTAGACTCTACTGCTTCATTGATATAATCACGAAGTTCAGTAATATTCTTAGCTGTCATAATATTGAATATCATAGTAGGATCTGCCTGTCCTGACTTAATAAGTTCAACACTGGACGATTTAAGAGTTTCTTTATCTTGGAAAGAATCTGTGCTATCTTGAATATGTATATCAAAATCAGTCATAGTGTAATACTCAGGCAAAGAAGTAAATATTTGATTTAATTTAGTTCCGTTTATAATAGTTCCTGTAATACCGTTTTTAAATACTATTTTAGCTAGATTTAACAAATCATAATTTACTTCCTTATAAAGTAAGTCCATAGCTGAAAAATATTGCTTTGTAAGAAGAGTGGATTGACGTAATCCTACTTTAACATTAGATACCGCATCTCTTTGTTGTATTCCTCCTAATTTCTCTGGGAATACACCAGTAATAGAACATGCTTGATTTTCTATACTATCAAGTACTGCTTGGAATGCTTGAATAGTTTGAACTTTAATTGTATCATCGTATCCATTAAATGCTGTGTTAATTACTTGTGCTCCATCTTGAGCTGAGTTGTATCAGGCAATACCTTGCTTCTTATAAGCCATTCATTTTTGGGCTCTTTCTGGCATTTCCTCCCCTAAAAACTCTGGAAGTGAAGCTGCGTCAAGCCAATCACCAAGAGTACCTGAAGAAGCAATAAGGCTGTCTCTATAGAAAAGTGTAATATCGTACTGATCTTGTAAGTTAATGGTATTCAATACAATACTAAATGGTTGCCCATTCTTATCTGAGAAAAACATTCCATTTATAGATAGAGTACAATCTTTTGGATTAGATGCGCTTCTTATGATATTTTTTGATTCTCCTCTTACTATATAAATTTCCTCTCCAATTTTAACTCCTTCATGCCTTGTAAGCCTATCATTCTTTTCATCATAAACCAACCATTCACATTCATACACACAAATCATATTATAGTTGGTATTATAATATCCGGCCGTGGTTGACATAATTGGAGATACTTCCAAGCCTGCTATAAGCCCAGGAGTTGGAGATCCTGCTGTAAATGGCTCATAGTTTGTATAAGTTTGAACATATACATCATTAGTTTGGTGAGAGTTGTAACTTGTTTTGGTTTTAAGAATTTCTTTAGCTTCAGAAGAAAGTTCTTTACCATATTTAGCTAGAATCTGATCTTTAGTCATTCATTTACGAGCTACAGCTCTTGGTGAACGATTGAGATAAAACGAATTATTATTTCTTTCAACAAAGGTATCAACTGGATTAAGAATTTCCAAATCAAGATTTGAGTTGCTTCCAGATGGAGATGTTTTATAGTAAGCAAGACCTCCTATTAAAAGGTCTGTAAACAAATCTCTCATTTTATTCTTTATATCCAAATCTCTAGAATATTTAATATAATTTAATATATTCTGCGCTGATTTTTCATATTCAGACACATAACTCTTAGATATATCCTTTTTAATCCTTTCCACCTCTGCCGCGTAATAAGGATCATTAAGAACTTCTTTACCTTCTTGAAATATCTGTAAAATCGCATTCTGTAATTTTTCCGTAAAAAACTTATAAACTTCAGAATGTATTTTAAGCTGCTTATCTCTCATTATATTAGTTACTGTTTTATCGTCCTTACAAGTAACCTGAAGATCTGGATCGAGTTCTAGATATTCTCCAACTAGCACATCAATGTGCTTTTTAATTAATGGAGTAAATCCTACTGATGTAGGAGTTCCTATACCATAGTTTTCTTCCAAATGCCTAAATTGCTCAGGATCCCTAACACAATGATAATAATTATAAGCTTTCTTTAATTGCGTCTTCTCGTAAACAAGATCAGAAATACATGAATTTATCTTTTCTATTTCTAATTGTTTATTCATCATCGTATTCTTTTACTGCTTTCCAAAACTTCACAACTTGCATTTTTCTAGATCTCATTTCTGCCTTAATAAAATCCTTAAATCCTTGTTCAGAGCCTTGATAAGCTAGTACAATAGGAGATAACTCCAAATCTAAATATAACATCAATCCTCATAAAGGAGGATTCATATCTTCTTTTTCTATATTTAATTTACCGACATATTCTCTTCCTGTTTCAGATTTGATTATATCTAGTATTTCTTGTTTTAAGTTGCTTTCCATGATTTAGTAGGAATAGTTCCAAATCTTCTATATCCTCTTTCATCAACATATCAACCAAAATCTTTTCATTGGTTTTTAGTTGTATTTGTTTTAGGGGCTACACCAGCCATATCTTCATCGCCAATTTCACATTGTCCCATAGCTGCTATAATATCAAATTTACGTTTATTCTCATAAGTATAATTCAACATTTGATCTAGCATATCTTCAAAGTCAATAGTATGTCAATAATCTGCTATAAAATTAGCAATGAGTTCAAGACCATGTCTAATTACAGCTTCTGTAGCCGGTAATCCTATTAACTGTTTTGCTCCTCTAGACTTTTTCATTCCCCCAGACAAAGCAATTGCTGGCCTAGTCATAAATAGATTAGATTTTCCTTTTTCTTTAAAATAGGTTTGAATAGAGATTTTTGTGTACTCAAGCATTGCTTTACAATTATATCATGTAAGCAATTTCATAGTTAGATCATAAGCCTCTCTAATATCGTTAGGTCTATATTTATACATGGCAACATATTTAGAATCTTGCATACCATAAACTCTCTTTTTGATAACGACACAAAAATCAGACACGTCACTATCAGTTGCAGAATCTTTTCTTCCCATATCAATTGCATCTATACCAGCAACATACAGATTTTTAACTACTTTTCCAGTTTCATCTAGTTGAGGGGTTTCAACTACTAATAAATGAGATGAAGGGCTATCTTTAGCGATAACTCTTTCATGCCCATCACCATAAGACGGATCTCATAAAAGCGCCATTTTTCTAGGTTTCTCGCCCTGTCCTTGGACTTTAATTTGAACCATTCTTTCTGCAATTGCGGCAGCATCAAATACGTTATCTCCATGTTTAGAAAGAGCTTCTCTTGGAGTAAAGCAGTGCTCAGCACATTCTGTTAAATAGTCTTTATCAAGTAGTTTAGCTCTTTGTGCTTCAAAATGTTCTTTAAGTTTAGGTCAATTTGTAACGCCTCTACTATCTAAATATTCTGAAGTTAAAGCAAATTTATGAGCAGGTAAAAAGAATGCAGTTATTTCTGGCCTTCCATCATCTGAATCATAATTCTTATAAGGTAATATATCATATGCTTTAGGATTAAGAAACATTGTCCTAAGTCCTCCTAAAGCCATATCGTCGCCCCCAGTATTATGCGTAATAAAATTATTAGCTAAATATGTATGAGCCCCTGCAGCTGTTAAATTATATACAGGACGATTTCCTATATGCTCAACATCTATTACATGAGCTTCCCTAATTCCAATATAAGTATAATAATGCTTATAAGAATCTGATTTCATGCTATATTCTTTTGCTTGTTGAAGAACCTCTTGTTTATATTTTATTCTGATCGGAATTTGTTCTGCAAATTTAACTATACTTACCGCATCAGAAATTTCAAGCTTATAACATGGATTTTTATCTTTTCTATTAGGAGCTATTCGCGGTTCTATTTTATAAATTTTACCGTAAATGCCAAGCTTTTTTAATAGAAAATCAATTTGTCCAAGTATTTCTTTTGAAGATTGTGTAATGGAAATCCTATAATTATTTACTTTAGTTTTTGGAACTGTTCCATCTGTGTCAAATAAACCTGCTAACATCTGAACGGTATCTTCTTTTGTTAGTTCGTTATAATATGTTGGAAGACGTTTATTTGTTTTGACTTGGCCATAAATTCCAATTTCTTTTAATTTAGGACAAAGCTTTTTAATTCTAAGCTCTTTATATAATTTCCCATCAACAGTTAGTCTTGATGGCCTATCCAAAGAGGTTTCGTAGTTAGATTCAACATAATTTAATACTTCTGGATCACAATTTGATATACGGGGAGTTTTATCATGGCCATACGTACCATCTCCTATAAGGAGTCCTACTAAATATGGGTCAAATAATTTTTTATCTCCCCATATATCAATCTCATTACAGATTCCGATAACATTATATTTTGCTTTCATATTAACTTCATCCGCTCGAACCCATTCGTAATTAAATCATCTAGCACGTTTATTTGTTCCTTTTTCAATTCTAGATGAATGCCTAATTCTTGTAAATATCGGATGATCTGCACTACATTCTAAAATTCCCTTATCTGTAATTATTCTTACACACTCTTTCTCTTTCGGCTCTTGGAACGATTCGATATCTTCTTGTAAAAACTTACCTTCGTGGAATCCTAAAATTCCGTCTTCTTTTTTAAGATCTTCAATATTAACTTGTTTACCAGATTTTGTTCATACTTTAGTTCCAGCGCAAACACAACCTAAAGCAACTCTTAATCCAAAGTGTTGACCTCCGAGCTCTACAAGTGCTTTACCTTTAATTCATGATTCTGTCAATATGTTATTAGACCCCGCTTCTTCATATACAAGTCTATCTCGTCTGTCGCCTCTTATTTTATCTGATGTGTTGGCAATAATTGAATCTATTTCAGATCCTCAACCATATTCTGTTCCATCGGCCGATTTCTTTGTAGCTCTTTTTGTATCTACATTATTAACAGCAAGCCTTACGTGTCGCATCCCTCTATCGGTATGAGTATTTAATCAGTCAAGATTAAATCAACATTTATTTTTTAAAGGAGTTAATTTAGCGTCATCTATACACGTTAGTAGAACTTTATATTTACGCCTAACTGTATAAGGGCACACAGACATCGATGCAGTCATTTCTGACCAACCTACCCCTCTCGCTTTTAGTGCACAAGCATCTAGATGCAATTTTGAAGCCATTTCTACATAATGGAATCATTCGTATTGTTTAGAAAGAAATTTAGGAAATGACTCTGCTCGACCTTCTCCTCCTTCATTCCCTTCAACAATAATATCCATTCTATAATAATTAAGATAGAAATAATTATCTCCAGTTATGTGATACTTTCCAACCGTATAACCATTAATACACCTGTCAAATTCTTCCATTCAAAAGTCTCTATACTTCTTAGAACCATAAGGGAATTGTGTGTAATGTCCAGTTTTTGTATATGTATCAGCAGCTACAGTGAATAAACTTGGTTTAAAATCAAGTCCTTTATCCATAGTTATAGGTCTATATCCAGTTAATTCATAAGATAATTCAGGATCAAAATATTCTATTTTTTCTGTAATAGGTACATCTCATTCCTGATTAGGATGAGGTTTATGTATAGTAGTAGAAGAGTCTAATATATTATTAACTTCTTCTTCAGTATTATTTTCAGATTCTTCAAAAAGCTGACGTTTAAGATCTTCTTCATATCTTTCGCTAAACGTCATTTTCTTTTCTTGCTCTTTAGCTTTTTGAATAGGAGTTTGCATTCTTGGTAATTTTCTAGGCATAACTAATCGTCAAATAATCCAACTTCTGCATCTCCTCTAACCTTTTCTCCGCTTTCTGCTAAATCCTTTTTATGCATTATTTCAAGTTCTTGTAATTGCTTTCTGCAATCAGAAATTGATTTAATATCATTAATAACGTCTTTAGGTTTATAAAGTGGTCTACCGTCAGCATCAAGATCTAAATTAAAATCAATGCTATCCAAAAACACTTGCATCTTATGCAATGTTTTAAATGCAGTCTTTATAAGAGAGAGTATAGGATCCGATTCCTGTATTTCTTGATATTTATGATATGCTGCTAGAAATTTTTCGTCTTTTAAATCCTCTTCTTTCAATCCAGAATCATCTAAAGCAGCTTCATGCTTATCTTTTTCTAGATACTGAAAATACGGGGATTTATAATCCAAAACCAAATATATATATGTAATCTCTTTATAGGCTTTTAATCTTAGTTTGCCCGTCTTATCTTCTTTACACTTATTTCTAGTTATATCTCACAAATCCTTAAACTCTTTTACAAGAAGGATACTATACTCATCTATACTTAATCTATTCTCTGCATTATCATATACAAAGAAATTCATTATTTTTTCTTAACTGTTTGCGGGAAATTAGCGTGTGTATAATTAAGTATTCCGGTTTTTCTAAATCTATCCATAACGGAATTATATTCATCGGAACCTCTCTTATAAGTCTTGTCATAATCTCCACCTCTTCCAGAATATGTTTGCCGAACTGTTGTATCTCCAGGAGTAATAGTAATCGTAGATGTTGGAGATACGCCGCCGTATATCTCATCCATTATATATGTTTGTTTACCATTAGGCTCAACATATCCTTTAATGGATCTATTTGTGGCTCCTTTATAGTCACTTACAGGAGTTCCTGAAGTAAACCATTTTGTAAGCCAATCAAACATCCCAGCTGGTTTTACCTTATAAAAAGGACCGCCGCTCTGCATCTTCTTAATAAGGTAATCAAATTTACCGCCTTCTTTAAACATACTATTCTGTTGCATTGCTTGAGTTATTTGGTCTTGATATTGAGAATAAATTGTAACTACATTTTTAAGCAAGTCTTGATTCTGTTCAAGCATTTGCATAGCTTGTTCTGGTTGCTGTTTAATTTGTTGTACTAATTCGTCTGGAAAATCTTGTCCTGCTTGTTTAAAAATTTGCTGATAAACCTCAGGAACTTTACAAAACGACTGAGCCGCCGCTTGAATTAATTGCTCATCCATATTATTAAACGTGAATTAAATCCTTAGTAGAGAATATTGCTTCGTGCATTACTTGATTCTTATCAAATCACCTTGTTTTAATACCGATAAATATACTCTCTTTTTCATCTGAATCCTTATTAACAAAAGATTTCGTTACCTTTTCAACTACATACATAGTAGGCTTATTTTCAATTGCATCATGCCTAAGTGTCACTATATCTCCAGGCACATAAAATGTTTTTAATTCATCCATATTACATTACTTTTTAACGAATCTACAAAGCACATTTGCTTCGTCAATCATATATCAATTCTTTTTTCTAAATGGAACTGGAACTGCAATATGTCTTATCAAGCATACATCTTCGCCTGGTACACAATTAGTGCAATTAGGACCAACGGCAATAACTTTAGCAATATCAATGTATTCTTGAGAATCTTCCATTTCTCCAGTTTCATTAGATTTATATTTCTTTGTACTTTCAACTCCAAGTATAAGCCCTGTATCGGTAGTCTCTATAGTCCTGTAAGGATTCTCCGGATAAAATTCTACCAATATATTCCTATTACAAGGAATGATGTCCACATCTTCTGTTTTAATATTTTCCATACTTCTTTTGAGTATGTTTGCTGCTACATTATTCATTTCACTTATTCATTAAACATTTTTCATCTTCAACACTTGCTTTAGCTTTTAATTCGCATCAACACATATTACAAAACGATACGTTTTTTGTTAATTGAACTTTATGCTCACAAGTATTACATATCTTTAATCTTTTCTTAACTAATTCTGTATTTTTATGAGTTAGACGATAAAACCAACCCTGTATAATATTAATCAGATTTACCATTTTCCAAAAGCACAATGATTACTTGGATTTGCGCTTTTTTGGCGTATTAAACATCCGCAACCTCGCTTAAATCCATCTTTTGGTATATATGATATTTCTGACTTATTATTCATATATTTATTAGAATCACAAACTGGACCAAATGCAGATTCCTTATAAAGAGAACATTGCTTGCATACCGAAAGTCTTACATCAACTATTTCCATATTATATAATATAAGGTTTATCTCTATCAAGTTCTGCTTGAATCTTCTGCATTTTCTTGTAATGGGCTAAAAGTTTTTCTATCTCCTTCTTTTTATATTCAATAGGGTATAGAGTTTCTTTCCCATTTCTGTCAATATGTATTATCTCTAATTGTTTTATATTAAAATTAGGATTAATATACTGCAACATAAATGCATAGAGTGAAAGTTGGCACGTATACCGGCCAATCGAACAGTCCTGTATTGTATTTAATGGATATTTCATCATTACGTTAGATTTTGTGCGTTTATCGTAATAAGAAGTTGTCTTTAATTCTGCGTTAGTCTTTCAATCCCCAATGTATATATCATTTCCATTTTTAATAATTAAGTCCGCTTGCCCGCTAATTCTTAGTCCGTCATAATCAATTGCAATAAGAAATTCTGGGTATATTGCGCGTTCTTTATCTAGTTTATAATAATTAGACGTACAATTATAATCTCCAACACAATCTTTAAATCCATATCTAGACAAATCGAAGTGTTTGTTTCCATAAAATGACAATTCTTTTATTAAATGCTGTTCGCTGCCATGCTGACAAGCTTCGTCTTTTTTATCTTTCCACTCTTTTAAAATTTGGGTTTTAGCTTCATCAAATTTTTCTAAATCAATGTCTAATTTTTTTAAGAGTCTTTTATCAAATGTCTTTGTGGTTAAAAGGGTTTTCTTAATAATAGAAAAATTTTCTGAATCTAGTACTCTTTCAAGAGCTTTATAAGAAGCCCAAAAATCTTCCTGAAACGGTTGTTCATAAGCTGCTATTAACTGTGTAACTGATATATATGGCTTCATATCCTGCTTGTTATAGTACTTATGAGACTCGTCATTAAAGAAACATACATCATTTTCTTTATCTACTTTAATTCCGTTTATATACTTTTCTTCGATTCCTTGTAATTTCGGCATGGTTTATTCGTTTTCTACATATTTCCATTTAAATCCTCCTGCGGTTTTTCTAGCTCTATTACCCTTTGCAAGGGACGAAATACTACTGGCGGAAATCCCTGTCTTTATAGATGCGCTTTTTACGCTGTCAAATGTATTTATTACGTTTCCAAGCAAATCTAGTTGCTGTATTGGCTTGTTACTTCTATCGATATATTTCTCTACTTTACTTGTTTCTGTAAATGATCACATATATTTTTTATAGCTATATCATCCAGGTTTGTTATTACAGCAATTAGATATATTTATTGGATACCCATCCACACTCTTTGCGGCGTCGTGAAGAGAAGCATATTTTTTAATAAAGTTTCCATTTAAATCATATTGATAAACTTCTTTTCCTAATACATCCTTTAGTTTTTGTTTAACCTCGTCAGATGTTACATTCCCAACACCATTCTTATTTCCAATTAACGCTTTTGAAATTTTCTTTTTTGTTTCTTCAGTAAGTTTAGGATGTTTTTTGTGTGTAGGCTTTGATTTTTTAAAACTTTCTACTCTTCTTGCTATTTCTTCCGGAGTTTGAATATGGCCTTTTCGATTAGCGGAGCCAATCCCTCCTTGCATCATATTCATACATAATTTATCTGTTTCCCATAAATTCCCTATTATAACTTTTTCTCTTTCTAAATTAATTACGTTAGATGGATTTATTTCTAATATTTCTTTAATGTAAGTAATTCCAGAAATTGCTCCATATTTCTTAAAATATGACTTACAGAAAATTCCAGATCCAGTATATGGGTCGTTATTAATATTATTTCCATAATAAGTTCTTTTTCCTATATAATATCTTCCTGCTGGGAATCCACACAAAAAGTGAATTTTGTATATATAAAAAATTTTATTAGTTTGTCTTGGCATATTAACATATTTTCATTTAAAACATCTATTAATTTTCTTCTATTGAATCAAAATCTCTATGAGCTAAAATATATTCACATTTAAGAGGGTCATAATTAGGGGACACTTCTCCTTTTTTTAATTGTTGTAACCACTTTTCTCCACTTCCTCTAGATGGTGGGAGTCTTTTAGAACAACCACAATTTGCACAAATATATGTTGTGGCTAACGAAAGATCTTTTTGACATTCAAGTAATTGCACTCTTAAGTCTTCAATTGTCTTTTCTTTTTCCGCGTTAATTTCTTGAAAATGATCATTACTTTTTCTAATTTCAGCAATCGCGTCCCGCATAGTTTCTACGGCGGTATTTTCATTTTCTAACTCAGGCTTCTTTTTAGCAGCTTTAGGATTCACTCACCAAACCACCCCACCACAAGTTAAGATGCTTATAATAGCTGATATAAGTATTCCTCAATCCATTATATACTATATTTTATGTGTAATTTAAAATTTACTTATTAATCCAACTGCAAATATACTAAATAATTTTTATTATAAAAAATTATTTTAAAATGCAATATTTATTTCGTATTTTTGTGGAAAAATAGATTTTTAACCTAAAATAAATATATTATGCCGAGCAAGATAAGATTAGGAGTCCCATATACTACAAATGAGGGTGGTTACAATTGATTTGAAGCACAGAGTTTAGATACAAATCAATCTGGACACGCATCATCCAGAAATCCTACTACTGGACGAATATTAAAATCGGAATCACATCCAACTTTTCCAAAAACTGTAGTTGGGGAAATAAATGCCGGAATGCATTTTTACAGAGATCCTCAAGGAAATCTATATACATCAGAGCAACCAATGTCTGAAAAATATCCATATAACATGATATTTCAAGATGTTAATATCCCTATTGATATGGATTGATTAAGAAAAAGACAAGCTTTTGCTGAAAGCGGCTTTAAGAATAATACAACAAATCATAAAGAGGCAAGTGGGCTATTTCAAATAAGACCAATCGCATTAAAAGAGTATGTTAATGCTACTGGTGATAATGGAGATTTATCAGATCCGAAGTATAACAAAAAAGTAAGAGATTGATATTTTGATTTTATTTATAATAATAGAATTACCCAACACGATAATCAAGTTGAACATTTAGCCAGAACTCTAGCAGCATATAATTGAGGTCTTGGAAATTTGTCAGCTAATTTAAAAGAACATCCAGACAATTGATTACAATATGCACCAAAAGAAACTAGAGATTACGTTAATTTTATTTTATATGGCGATGATATTGACTCTCGCTTAAACGAAGACCAATATCAAAAAGCAGTTGCTATGCAACAACACTTAAAATCAGGAGGAATATTACTTGCTAAATCTGGAATTCATATAAAGCCAGAAAACCGCGGTAAATTTACAGCTCTTAAAAAGAGAACTGGAAAAAGTTCTACTTGATATAAAGAACATGGAACTCCATCCCAGAAGAAGATGGCAACTTTTGCTTTAAACTCCCGGCATTGAAATCATGACAAGGATTAAAGGCTCTAGATTTGGTACTGTGTCAAATCGTAAAGCAGCTAAAGATACAGCTGCGGATGTCGTATTTTATGGAGACGATGATTCTGGATTAGAGTTTAAAAGACCTCGTTTAAAACGTGTATATGATCGAGCTAAAGAAAATTACGCGTTTACAAAACAAACACAAGACATAGAAGCTGCAGCAGAAGCAAATCCAACTTCAGATATACAAACATATATACATAATATACAAAAGCCTATTGGAAAAGCAATTACGTATGGATTAATGGGAATTGGCCCGTTAGGAATTACAACAATCTCATTACCTGAACTGATTGGCGGAACCGCATTAGGATCTATTGGATATAATTACGGAGCTAAAAAAGGTGCAGAAATTGATAAAAGAAGACATGGCTATACTAATAACGAAGAGGCTTTGGGATTAGCTATGTGAACTCTTACTGGTGCAGCAGGGTCTCAGCTTGGTAGGCTTGGAGAAACTGTAATATTAAACCAATCTTATAGAGCCATTCCATTTAATGTACAAAATTTAAAAGAAGGGTTATCCGATTATAAGTTATATAAAAATAATCCCGAAACTAAAGTTGTTTTCTCTCACAATAAATTTAAATCTGTTGTAAAAGGAGTTAAACAAGATTTATCCGAATTTATTAAAACAGAAACAACCAAAAGTGATGGAGCGTATATGACTGATGATTCTGTAGGAAAATTAACTGTTAAAAGAGGAAAGGCTTTAGGTGTTGAAAATATAATTGGAGAAGGCAAAATTGCATTTAACGCACCTGACCAAGGAACAAATATTACAACAGCAATTCCAAATAAAAGAGCTCTTAGATGAGTTGCAGATAAACTATCTCGTGTAATACGCTCTGGAGATTACATAGGAAATGATAGCCCCTATCCTCCTCTTGGAAGAAAACTTTTAAAAAATATAAAAGTTACAAATAATGAAGAATCTTTTGGGTATTCTGTAGATGCCTACAATCAAATATTAAAAGTTGGAAATAAGCCTAATGGTAAATTTGAAATAAGATATGCTATAAAACCATCTTCAAAATTTAATAATCTAGGAACTTCTGAAACATCCAAATCTATTATAAATCAACAAAATAATATACATGATATTTGAGATAAACGAGCTTTTGTAGAAAATATTAATAAAATAATAGGAAATAGAGGTGCAAAAGCTTGAATAACAGTAGATGGAACAATACAAATTCCTCATCCTTATTTATTGGTAAAATAATGAAATTAGCTTATAGTAAATGATTGCCATTTGAAGGATTCTATGCAATAACTTTATTTGGATTCCTTATAAGAAGAGAAAGATATAAAAACAAGCCAATAGAACCTGTTGTTTATAATCATGAATCAATACACGAGGCTCAAGCGTATGATTTTGGAATAGGTTGATTTGGATATTTTATATTTTATATATGATATATAATAGAATGATTAATAAGATTAATAATAAATCCAAAACATGCTTACAGAAATATAAGTTTTGAACAGGCTGCTTACAAAAACCAGCGGAATTTAGACTATTTAAAAACACGAAAAAGATTTGATTGATTGAAATACATATAAAAAATAAACCCTTGGTACTTTAATTAGTATCAAGGGTTTTATATTATCGTCTTCCAAATATAACGTCTCAATATGTTCAAGGCTTTTCTTTTTGCCCAATACTTGGATGGTTTGCTACAAATCCAGCAGTATCAACTACAACTGTATTTGGATTTATTTTATTCGCGTTAATAGCAGCTGGAGCTATTTCTCCTCCGTTTACAGTTAAAGTATCTGGAGCATCTGCAATAACAATTGAAGGAATAATTTCTCCGGCATTAGCTGTAGTTGCTTTTGAAGCAGGAAATGTAATTGGGGATTTGAGCGACTCAGATGCTAGTCCAGTATTATAACTCTTACCATTTCAATCAAATACCTTAAGCCCTTTGTTTCTAGCGTCTCTAAATGCTTGTGCAAATGTCATAGGTTTAACTGCTGGTTGAGCTACTACTTGTTTTCTAGCTACAGAAAGTGGGGTTGCTGCAAACTGCATTACAGGCACATTAAGTTGTGCTTCTGATGTAAATACTGGCGATTCAACAGCTTGTGGTAGAGCTATATTACCATAAGTTTGCTGTCTTAGATCTCTACCTCTAAGATCTGTATTATTCTTAAGTGCTTGCTTTTGATTATATCAAGCATTAGAAGCTTGTTGTCTTGTAAAACCTCTTTTCTTAAGAGATTGCGTTGCTTGTTTTCTTACGGATGTCATTATACGTTAATATTAAAAATCATTTTTCTTTGTTGTCCCATATTATTATAAAGTCCAAGATGAATTCATTTAACAATTCCTTTATTTGATGACTCTATAATACATTGATCAAACTTTTTATCTTTTAAATATTCTGCTATAAATTTCTTGAATTTATCAAAACTGCCTTGAGCATTTTGCATATCTACAGCTCATCCAAGCATGTGTGCAGATGTGGAAGATCCTCCGACCTTTTTATTAAGTTCCGGACATCTATATCCAGACGTAATATTAATTGGCGATCCTCATGCTTCTCTAATAGGATTAATAAATTCAATTACTTTTTCTAGTCTTTGTTTAACTTCCAAAGATGGAGTATTGTCTATATGATTAGCTATTGCCGTATCTGAATGGCACAGCTCTTCTAAAGTGAAATACTGTTTATACACTATTATAAACTCTAAGTATTTTAGTAAGATAATTAGGGTCTTCAGCGTATCCTCCTTTAACTATACGAGAATAGAAAGTCCTAGCATCATCTGTATTATCTGCAAATGCATTATATCTCTTACCATTTAAAAGAGAAATTTTAGCATTTACATAATCATCTATAGAATCGTAATTTCTAAACTTTTGTATAATCTTATTTCCTTTGGAATCGTGGTCAGATCCTTCGGTATATGAAGCATTCTTATCTGATCCTATAGTAATATTACCAAAATTATAATTACCTACATATCTAGAACCTCATCCAGATTCAAGAGCGTCTTGTGCAACTAAGTATTTAGCATACCTGGTATCCATTCCTCTAGCTTTAAGAGCTTTAGTATAAGCTTCTGTAAGCTCTTTTTTAAATTTATTAGAGTCTTTATATTTTTCACTTTTAGATGAAGCGGTTTCTATTGGTTCTGTTTGATCTTCTATTTCTACAACTTCTATAGGAGGTAATTGTGGTGAATATCCTCTTATATATGAAGCGTCTACTTGAATCGGAGTAAAATCTATATCTAGATTAGGATTCCTAATTTCAGTAAACTTTTTTGATATTGTTGGTTTATAAACTATTGTATTCATAATTAAATATTTTACAAATGCAAATATAATTAAAATTATTTTTATATACAATAAATCCCAGGCTTAAATAGTCTGGGATTTTGTGTTATAAATATTTTGCTATTTGTTTAAGATTAGTAAAATCATAAACTATAGTTCTTGTATTGCCTACCCTACATCTTGATTTTGTGTAATACTGAGAAATTAATCCAATCATAGAATCTGCAATAGCTTTATTATTCATACATAAAGGTAATGTTATATTTAAAAGCTCTTGATATGTAACAGTTAAAGATTTCATACTATGATAGATTTTAGATAGTATTTCTTTGTTTTCAATTTTAACTTCGCATTTATTTTGTTCTTGAACATTCTTTATTACACTAATCGTATCATTAAATATTTTAGTAATAATATTATAATTCTGTATATCTATCTTTTTTAGATTTGGATCATATAATACTTTATTATTTTTTGAACCAAGATATTTAGTATGATAATTATCTGGATCTCCACAATATAAATCATATTGTTTATTTTGAGTTACAATAGAACTCTTTTTTAAATCCTTTGTAAATATTTTTGCTTCCTGCTCTAATTTATCTGAATCAGCAATAAACTCGGATTCTTCTTTATACTTCATATAACGGTGATTAGACGTATTACATATAAAAAGAACTTCATCTTTATAAATAGAATCTCTTAATCTTCCGCAAATTTGTATCATAAGTGTAGAAATATCTACTAGTGTTTGAGAGATGTGAGTATCTGAAATGATAATTGTTTTTCCGATAGGGTCATAAATATCAACACCTTCAAAAGCTGTGGCAGTATAAAAGTTTATTTTTTCAACAGAAGAGTTAATAGAAGATACATGTAATTGACCACCTAGTCTAATATCTTTACCTGCAGATTCTTTAGAGCAAATAGTTCGATATTTTACTTTAGGTTTAATCTCTTTTATAATAGAACGAATTGTTGTTATTGAATTAATAAAAATATGAAGATTATAATTTTGATTATAAGATTTTTCTATTTCTTTGATAACCTCTTTAGATGTAAAATAAGCATTACGAATAGTTATTTTCATTTTAACAGCTTGAGGTCATTCAAGTGTAATCTTTGGTAAGTCTTTAATCTCATCTAATACATTATTCTCATTTAAAGGAGTTGCTGTCATAAAACAGTAATTTTTAAATTTATAATAATTGTCTAATATAAATTTAATAGGCTTATATCTAAATGCATAACTATTAAACAATATGTGATATTCATCTATTAAAAGAAAGTAATTATATGCTTGCTCTTTTAGAACATTCAGTATTTTAGATAGAGCATCATAGGTTGCTATAATTTTTTTATATCCTACAGCGCTTTGTAAAGAGGATGATAATTCCGATTCTGTTATATCTCCATATACTCCGATTAAGTTTTTATACACATTACATTTATTTAATACCAGATTAATATTTGGAACTAAAATAATGCTATCTCTTTTTGCTTCAATTTCCAAAGTAGTTCCTCCGCACCCGGTTATACCTTTGTTAAAAAGGCAATTTGATGGTAATTTTGAAAATTCGTCTGATAAATACTTAGATTTTGGATTTACTTTAATTGTCTTATTCATAATTAGTTATATTAAAAGATTTTGTATGGTACAGGGGGGGTACAAAAAAAGCTTTATTACATGGTACACCCCGGGTATCCCATAGCAAATATAGTAAAAATATTTTAAATATAAAAATGGGTATGTGTTGAGAGAGGGAGGACACATAGCAAAAACGGCCCCCACCCCTTCGGGATGGAAAACCGTTTTCGCTTACAGACTTTTTCCAATATTTAGAGAGAACGAAAAGTAGAACACGCTCTCTCCCGCAAAGTCGTTAAGACAGCTTGGGAAACCGAGAGGAAAGGATGCGGATTAATTGCCTGGTACTGGGATTACTGTACCAACAGCAGGCTTTCGCGGGCTTGCGAACTTAGATGTGCATTCACAGGCTAAGAACCCAGTCAATTAATATTGTTCTACTACTCGAGCATGTCGCTCACGGCAAGGGGATGCCTTAGTACCCGTACATTGATATGATCGCTTCAAATCGTATCGCGTTTAACAATGTTAACTCCATGACAAACAAGGATCTTCTTAACAAGATTCTCAATGCCGGAGCCAATAGAGGGTTGGCATACTCACTTCCAACAGAGGGGAGTATTGAATTTCCGTCCTCTGATAAGGCGGAGTTATCGTGGTCCTTATATAAAGGATCGCCTATGCTAGCTGTGTCTTGCAAAGTAAACGGTAAGCAACAAGACTTACCGATTTACTTGTTGAGACACACGGCGTCTCATCCTGTCGAGGCAGAAGCTCTTGAGGCTTTTCGTAAGTCTCATGAAGCTTATACCGATCTCGCGTGGAGACGAGGTATAGGTGACCTTGAATGGGTCGCCACATTTCTAGGTAAAACTTGGGAGCTTCATACCACTGACATCACTGAAACGGTGACGCGCAATGGTATTGAGAGGCAATTCTCTATGAGGATTGCTGCTCTTGAGGAGCTTGGCACTCCTAAAACATCTAGAAGAAGATCTTCTAGATAATCAAATTAAACCCAGCGAATAATAGTAACTGGGTTTAATTTATTTAAAGTGGCTAGATCTGCGCTACGCCACTTTTATTTTTTTGTATGAGCAGCTTCAGCTTCGCCTCGCTTTGCTCGCTCTACGAGGTACAAAGACTAAATCCAATATGTAGTATAAAATAATAATATTAATTTTAAAAAAGGAGATAAAGATTATGGCAATAGTTCCAGATCTTAATAAGGTACCTACAATGTACCTTCAAAACGGACTTTCAAAGTCCAATGTAAAAAACGGAAGCAAGACCGTGCTTAAAGATAAGCACGTCTCGTTTACAGGGTACGGTATCTCGAATGATGAAATAGTCGTGTTTGGCGATTCAGCATTCTACGATAAACCTGGAACAATTAAACTTGTTCCAACTTATCCAGGCTCTCGTAACGAGTCTGCACTTGTTCTTGTCACCCGTATAAGAGGCGATAAGCACAAGACCGATTGGTTTAATCTTGGTACGCTTAGTCGTCAGATGAACCAGGCCGATGGTAAATCAATAGCTATTGACGAATTTCGTCAAGCTATGATTGACCTCGGTAATGACGAGGCTCGTCTTGAAGCTGTAGCAGGAAAGGCGATCGCTGTAACTGGATCAGTAGACGGATATGTTCCTAAATTTAATAGGAACAGGGATGCAAACGGTAGGTTATCGTTTGAAGTCGTTAAAGACGAAAACGGTAACCGTGTAATGGAATCACAGGAGTTCAATACGATTGACTTCTGTGATGTACCTACAGAATAAAATGCAGGTACTTACATTACATGGTAATCACTGAGATAACTATATCATAACCAATATCGGCAAAATTTATGTTGATAATGGTTATGATTATAGGAATCTTAGTGGTTATTGACTTTTAGAATTTAATGGTACTTTATATAGTATCATTAAATTTATTAATCCAGAGTAGCTTGATCGCTTATCTGGGTTCTCTTATAGGGGATCACGCGTTTCTTCGTTGGTCATATTTTGTTTCTTATGATCCCCTAAATCTCCTCAGCAGTGATGTTCAGGAGATTTTCTTAATCTACCATTCCATATAAATGAGGTATAGTATGATTTGGTTTAAAACCTTCCTGTGTACAGGTTAGTAACAGGAGCCTCATATGTTTTTTTATTATGATTGAAGATAAGTGATTGTACTATACTTATTTTCAGCTGTGTAACTCAGCAAATTATGTACGTAATTTTCCAGTTTATATAGTTCTGAAACTGGTTTAATAGTAAGTTCGCTATTAGTAAAAGGCATTAACAGAAATGCCGAGATTTATATTGAGTGCGCAATCAATATAGACATACTTCTTTATATGGTTAGTGTAATGCCTCCACTAACATCGCGACGTATATTGAGTATGCAAATAAAGAGGCAATTGGTCACAAGTTCTATACCTTTCCGTGGTGTGACTATAAGTATACCTATATATTATATATAAGTAGAAACCAAATAGAACAAACAGTCTTTTGAAATGAGAAAACTCCTACAGCAGTGAATGCTCTAGGAGTTTATTAATTTGTAAACAATTA
>ERZ808277.12-NODE-12-length-165579-cov-7.774504_pt1 | contig 165579 bp, 241 predicted proteins | sample MGYA00521240_ERZ808277 | MGnify/ENA primary metagenome ERZ808277 (study PRJEB31516, sample SAMN03275599) | gut metagenome | biome: mammalia-associated habitat; material: feces | host: Papio cynocephalus | place: Kenya | collected 2012-07-17 ... | reverse complement strand
TGCGTGGGCAGAAGACCCGAAACATAGGACTTTATCTTCTTCACGAGGGCTTTCAACCCCTCGTCATTCAAATACTTATTTGCCATAATATACTCTTTTAGTTGTTGTCCCAAATGTCATTCACCTCCGCGTCAGTAAGGAACGCCGCCTTGTCGATGGTGTTGAGTATCTCCCGTCCCTTCTCCTTCTCCTCGTCGGTGTATATATCTTCAGCTACGGCTAGACAAAGAGGGCGGCAAGCCTGAAGAGCTGACATTACGTTATTCCTAACAAATTCTGCCTCTCCTGAGCACCATATAGCAATATCCGTAGATTCCGCAGAAGGTGTTGATAATCCAAAACCGGTACCAGCCAAAGAGGCGCCATAATCAAAACCCTTAACCAGGTCTTGTTCAATGAACAATCCGCTATATGGATTAGAGAATCTTAATCCCCACTGTGCAATGTCAGTCGATGAAAGGCGCAGGACATTGTCTGCATAGAGACTAATCAATACCCCGTCTACCTTTGTCGTAAGTCTAAAATGCAAGGTGTGGCCGTATGGCATACAAGCAAATGCTGAATTTTCTCCCTCAGTGTGGAGAAGGCCCATTTCCGTAAGTTTATTGAATATATAATCCATTACAACCTTGCGTTTGGTATCGTATTTAGAATCGTCTAAGTCATTATAGGGATGTGCAAAATCCGTAGGTCCAAAAGTATCGTCCCACACACCCTCAATCGCATCAAGGTCAATTGTTATATCGGGCATCGCTTCAATATTTTCCCTCGCTTGCTGCTTCTGAGAGTCTGTGAGAGCTTGGGCTTCACCGTAAGTAACACCATTTGCCGCAATGTTATCAAAAGTCTGCGTATACCAAGCACCACTTGTTCTTGTATAAACATATCTAAGAAGTTTAATTGCTTGACTGCTAACGACTTTAGTAGTAGTAGCAGCAGTAACAGTGTCTTTCTTTATTTCAACAGGCAATAAGAGGTTGTCTGACGGTATCCTCATATAGAGAATGGACTTGTTCTGGTCTTTCTCAAAAGTGTCTATTATGGCATTTGTATCGATCTTGCCTGCTGCATACGTGATTACATACGCCTTTGTCGCAGCGTCAATGTTTTCCCTAGCTTGTGCTTTATATTCACTTTTTATATCCTGCGGCTCAAAAGAAACGCCACTCCTGACAACATTGGCAAATGTCTGCACATACCACTGCCGATTATTCAGATTATAGCCGTATCTACTTACATTAAAAGTGCCTGGTGTGGTAGTTCCAGTAGTAGTAGTAGTAGTAGTAAGAGTGTCGCTTTTCAGATGAGCAAAGAGAAGCGCTCCATCATCCAGCCTTATAAAGATGCTACTCTTGTTAGGGTCGCCTTTAAAGACATTTATCACATTTTCTACAATATCTGAACTACATCCATAATCCACAACATATGCCTTTGTTCCAAGATTATCCTGAAGTTCCCGTGAAAGCTTCTCTTTGGTAACAGCTAAGTTGTTTATCTTACCGGTAGTTACTGCCATATAGCCGATTTTTTCAGCCGTTACTGCCCTATCGGCTATTTTCTCGGTAGTAATAACACCATCTGGCAGATTATCACCATTTACAATAAAATCAGTATTAGGTAATATTGCTATTTCCCAATATGCGTTCTTTTCTAGTCCGATTGCGTTATTCTTTGCATCACTTAATATTACAGGTTTGTTTTCCTCCTTAGATAAGTGATTAGCTTTACAAACAACAACAACCTCATCTATTCTACAAAAATCTTGAACAAACTCATCGTTGAAATAATGTTGGCCTTCTTTTCATTCTCCAGACCAACGAAAGGATTTTCCTTTTTTATTTATATTACTCTGTATCATTATTTTATTGCGTTATATATATCAGTTGTTGTTAAGGATTCCACTGTTGGTATCGCCGTCTTGAGGGCGTATTTGTTGGAAAGGAGTGCTCCGTTTTCCAAAAGACTAGGAGCGTCCACAGCGCCAACAAATGTACTCTTTGCATTAGCATCAATAGTGTATATAGTTCCAAGCTTTGCCACACTTGAATATGCGCTGTAACACGTTTCGCCAAAAGCAAAAAGTTTACTAATGTTTAAACTAGAATATGTTGGGAATGCAATTGTGTCCATTCCAAAAATAAGCTCTACTCTCTCAGCTTGACTGTCGGCATTGCAATGAGTGTAAAAAAGTGGAACATTAATTACATTTCATCCACTTCATCCAGATATTGGCTGCTTTGTGGCTAGTTCTATAAACGTATCTTGTGCTCCTCATGTGTTTCTTCTAATAGTACATCAGCAATTTTTACAACTATTTGTTGTTACATACATTATGAATTTTCGTATACCAGTATATAGATAACCATTAAAATTATATAATGTAATCCTTAGTCTATCTTGTGTTGTTTTTGTATCTGACACATCTTTTTTACCACAGCGGAAACTGGAATTATAGTATGTTGTTGAAACTAAGTTTGTTTTGTCTGCGTCAGAAGCATTGTAGTCAACTCAGGTTGTGCCCCCATCTGTTGAATACTCAATTTTAATACAATTTGGATTAAGAAAGTCAAGACGATTTGCTGTTAATTGTGTAACCATAGCTGCGTCTACTGGGGATACGGCATCTGTTATGTTTCTACCACCCCACTTTAGATTTGCCTCATATAATCCACTGGTAAACTTGTCGTTAAGTATCTTCCCCTGTGCAGCATCCAACGCAGTACCGGTACTTGTTGTGGTAAGGTTGTTCGTTATGGTTGTTTTGTTGGCTCCAGTAGCAATTCCTGACAGTTTCGTTTTTTCCGCCGTAGTATAATCGTTTGTGGAAAGTCCTTTTCCAGATTCTTTCTTTACATAAGTATCAGCAATAACTGCCCCATTTCCATCTTGTGTTGCTTTTTTAACACTGAGTTCAGATTCTAGTTTACTACCACCACCTCCCAAGAGGACGTAGTCATCTGTTAAGTTATTCTCTATAAGATATAGATTGTCGGGATCGTATTTATAAGTAACTCCCGCTTTTGTTATCTGTCCTTGTTCTTTCAGAGTAGCAAAATCAGTGCTACTAATTTTAAAAATTTTATTTAACTTTCCCATATTGTTTTATATAAAAAACCTCCCTCCCGAAGGAAGGAGGGCGCCGCAAAACAGTAGTAGTGCACTAGCACACGGCCGAAGCCGGATACTTCACTCAGTGATATACTAACGGCGAATATTATATTGTTATATATTTTTCTTGTGTTCTATTTAGAGTACGAAATCTAAAAAGTCCAAAACAAAATCCATCTGAGAGTATTTCTGGCCTAATTTTTTCCAGATACGTCTGATCGTGTATTGTGTTATCAAATGGTATGGCGTAATCGCATATATACTTACTAAGATATGCTTGATTAAAACAAATAGCAATCCTAATTTTAATAAATGGAGGGTAGTCTTCATTAAAACTATTCTGTGTATCATTATTATAAAAATAATTTCACATGTTTTTTTTGTGATTTATTCAGCTAAAATGTGTGCTGGCATTAAAAATTGTATCTTTTATATATTGTATTCCAAAATCATACACAGATTTTTCTGGAGTCATTTGCTGGATTAAAATCGTTTTTCAGGCAGTGCCACCACTACTCCCACTATATTCTAATCTACTATTTTTTTGCCTGTACGCATCTGTGTATTCAGGATGGCCTGGTTGCCTATCATAAGTTATTGCAGATCTATTGCATCTAACTTGCAAACACAGATACATATTATTTTCTAATAATGTTTTATAAAAAGGTAAGCTAACGTTGCCTCCATTAAATTCTGAGCAGTCCTCTTTAAAAGAATCAATCGTTACTGTAATTCTATTTTTATCAAACGTCACAAATTTAATAAATTTATCCGAAAATTCCAAAGGTTTTTGTCTAGTTTTTGTGTCAATTTGTTTTCCGGTCTCTAACTTCACAGAAGACCCACCTAAACTCATCGTAAACATTATGTAAGATCTATTATTTCAATTCCACCCTTGGCTATCTGTACGCCACCTTTGTCTGTACCAAGCCAAACGCCCTCTATTCCATCTGTGTCAAAAAATAATTGCCCTGCAGTAAGTTTTTTAACTTTTGTTTCTGTGTAGGGACCTTTTAAAAATTGTACTGTTTCCATATTTTAATATTTTAAGAAATTGGAACTCTACGTTCCGATCAAGGAGCGTAGAGTTAATTGTTTTAGATTTCTGTCCAAGTAAGAGCATCATCAACATATTTTTTGTTAACTGCTGAATCATCTCCTTCTGGTGTTGCTATTCCGATGAGTTTAACGGAATTTGTTCCATTTAAAATCCGCAAATTACCGCCAGGAAGATACTGTATGTAAATATTTTCCTCGCCCGTTCTCTGTAACACAATTCGGTCTGCTGAATCTGCGTCATTTATAGCAATAGGAGCATCAACTAAAACAGAATCGTGTTTGCCGTCCTTTAAACTATATTTAACAATATCATCAGAACTTAATGCCGCAGCTGTACCTAACCCAGCAACAGTACCAGTAAGTTTCTTGTCTGTTCCTACGGTGAAATTAACTGCTCCAGTTGCCGTTTTTCCAGAATCAACAGTAATTGCACCTTTTTGCCCACCAAAAGTTGTGACGCCAGTGTCAATTGCACCGACTTTTGTATCAACATATGCTTTATTTGCTGCATCGGTATCAACTTCTGGGGAGGCAATACCCATGAGCACAACATTTTCTTCGTGTTCTGGATCTGCATTAAGTAATAATGCCGAACTCCCATTATTCCTTGAGGAGGATTTTTGGATTGTTATTCCGTTTTGTCCTAACTCAATTTTTCCATTTTTTGTCTTGAAGTTCCCCTCAATGTCTACATCCTTTCCATTCGCTTCAAACTGTACTGAATTATCTGCCTTTCCAAGCGACGCCTGTACATCAGTTGCCAACTTAGCCTTAGTTACTGCGCCATCAGCAATATTCGCCTCAGCGATTGCCTCGCCAACAATCGTTGCTTTAAGTTTTGCGTTTGTATCAGAAGTTCCCTTAGTAATACTAAGCTGTACACCTTTTTGTACAGTCTCAAAACCAATATCACCTTTTTGGGTATCAATAGAAGTAACACCAGCAGCGGCCGCAGATGAAGCTGCACTTTTTGCTTCGGTTACACCAGCCTCAAGTTTTCCAAGAGCTGCACCAAGTGAATCAGTGGTTTTAACAGCGGTGTATTCATCTGCCTTACTGTAGTTTGAAATTATTATATCAGCAATTACGCCGTAGCTTGCGGTAATTTTACCATCTGTTTGCGAAACACTTTTTACAATATAATTTGCTGATTTAGGCGGCGTCCCGACGTTCATATCAGTCTTTAATGCATATCCAGAAAGATCAACCGTACCACCGAGAGCGTCCCAGTGCGCAACTTTATGTGCTTCAGGCGCATCTTCAGCCGTTTCTGCTGGCGCCCAAACAACATTTGTTCCTGCTGGGTAAGGTTTTGATTCGAGTGTAAACGCATTTTGAACGTTATAGACATCTCCAACTGAGTTGTTAGCAGCAGCAGGAAGATCTGCGAAATTTGCAACACAGCCCTTTACTTTATATGCAGAAGCAACTGCGGTATCAATTGCAGCCTTAACTGCGCCTCCTGTTACGAGATTTGCATCACTAGCTTTAACCTCTGTAGAAACACCCTTGTAAGCTGCGCCTGCAAGACCCTTTACGGCAACATCTGTTGCTGCTCCTGTTCCAGTAGTTACTGAAATTGTACCATTAGCAGTTCCCGATGCAACTTTACGAACTGCATTTGTAGCGAGTGTCCCTTGTGCTGCAGTAGCGAATCCCTCAGTGCGCTCTTTGAAAGATTTAAGATCAGAAGCAGCCGTATCAGCGGTGCTTTTTACTGCAGTAATCTGCTCCTGAAGGTCTGAAATATCCCCAGAAACATCACCAATCTTTTTCCATCCAGCAGCTTGTGCTACCTTGGTCGTATCTGTAAGTACATATATTGCATGTTCGTCGTTAACAACAACCATCATGCCCTCATATATTGCCGTACCAAAAGAGTTGTACAGATCTGCTACAGAAGCAACTACTACCCTATCATCAAGCGGCTGCGCACCGGTCTGGTTAATTGCGGACGCTAACTTAATATTTCCTGTAAACTTTTTACTCATATTCAATTCCTCCTATAATTAACCAATTGTGAAATTAACTCTATTCGAACCTTCGGTACCCTTGTACTCCCAAGCGTAATAAGTTGCAGTCGTATCTCCTGTAGCTTTTGTTATTGCAGTTGTATTCTTTACAAACTTAGAAAGTACATCGATATCATACTTTGCAGTAAGTCCGTTAAGTGCTTTTGCTGATTTAATTGATTTGCTTGAGTGTAACAGAATTCTGTAACCAGTTCCACCAGCCACTTGTGCAGCGAACGCTACTCCAAAAGTTGTGTTATTTGCGACAAGAGGAAGCTTCGTAGTGTCGGCAGTAGCAGTAACTGTCGGGGTCGATGTGTCTGAAGTGCCTGAAGAGGCTCCATTTGTATATATCGGATAATACGCTTTAACTGTAGCACTCTTTGTGCTGGTAAGTGCTTTATTTGAGAAATGTGTAGTCTCTACCGCTTTGCTTGTTCCCTCTACTTTTTCCTTCGTGTTAGTTGCTGCATAAACTGTCTTTGCTGTAAACGCAGTAGGAACAGCAGTAACTCCGGCATTGCTAACAGAAAGAACATTATCACCTTCTGCAGCAGCATATGCTGTACCACTTGTTGCAGCTACAGCCGTAGCAGAACCAAGTTTTATTGTAGCAGTAGCAGCAGCAGTTCCAGTAGTTGTACCAGCCTTTGTTTCGGTGTAAGCTCCGGACTGAAATTTGTTGTCTACGAAAACACCGTATGTACCAGAAATAGTAACCTTTGATGAATTTCCGGAAACGGCAGTACCAGCAGCAAAAGTAGCAGTAAGGTCCTTTCCAACCTCGACTGTTGCTGAACTACCAAGGGAGGCAGTAGGTGCTGCAATAGATGGGCTCCAAGTATAACTTGCAGAAAGTGTACCATTCTGCTTCTTTAAGAAAAGACCTTCAAGAATTTCTGCAAGAGACTTTCCTTCAGGAATAATTTTATTTCCCGCGTCATCAGTCCAAGGCCAAGTATCGCCAGTCTCTTGTACGTTATTTGCAAGTGGTCCTCCAGCAATTGTAATTGCTTTTCCAAGAGCGACATCCACATGTACCTTCTTATCTACAATTTTTGCTGCTGTATCAGTACCATCTTCAACTCCTGTAACAGGCACCGTAACAGTAGGGATATCAACACTTGCAGAAAGACCAGTAGCAGTCTTTGTGAGCACCACGTTTCCCGCATCGTCTCCAGATGCGATATCCAATGTAACCTTTGCTGCTGTCCCAGTTTTGCTAGCTGAAATCGCGTGCTTTCCGTCTGCTGCATCACCAGAAATTGTTTCGAGCTTCTTTGCAAGCTCGGCTGCCATTGCAGTTGCAGATGCAACATCAGAAAGATCTACTACAACATCTGCTGTACCATCACTAAACTTAATTGTAAGCTTTTTGTCTACAAGTGTTGCATCAGCAACCTTTCCTCCATAAACTGTTGGTGTCGCTGTACCAGCTCCCAACATTATCTGTTTTTTGTTCTCATCGAAATAAATCGCACCGGCTTCATAAGTACTAGGGTAGGTAGGATTTTCTTTCTTTGTGATTTTAATAAATTTTACGTTTGCCATAAAATAAATTTAAAAATAAAAATATCTATTTAACAGGTTTCCCTGTTTCGTCTGTCCATGTTAAATTTTTATCAATTTCAGTAACTCGCGCATCTATTTTTGTAACAGCTTCATCAACCATTTCAAAAGTAGTTTCAAGAGGAGTTATTCTAGCAGAAAGACTATTAATTGCTTTTGTAATAACTTTATTTTGTACTGCTTTCTCAGATGTTTCAGATAATTCAGTATCAAAAGTTATTTTTGCCTGTAAGTCCTTGCTAAGTTTAGCCTCAGTAACAGCATTGTCGACTATTCTGCCAGTGTCTATTGTAAGATCCCCAACGGTATCTTTTAGCTCAGTTAACCTATCATCAACTCTCGTTATTTCAGCACGTAACGAGCTAGCCGTATCGTCAACATAACCTTTTATAACTTTATTTTGTATTGGGTTTGTCGACGTATCACTAACTTTATCATCCGTTGGTAAAATCTTTGCTGAAAGCGCAGAGACAGCCTCATCAACAGTTGCCGTAACTTCTTCCTGCGAAACAGCACCAATATTTATTCTGGCTCGCAATTTTTGCACATCTTCTAAGTGCTGCTCAATATCGAACCTAACCGCACTGTTGGAGCTACCTCCACCACCAACTAATGAAATCTGCCAATATTTCGTATTTTCTAGACCTATGACATTTCCTTTGCCGTCATATTTAAGAACTGGCTTGTTGTTCTCACTAGAAAGATGCGAAACTTCACAGATGCACATAGCACCTTCAATTGAAACAAAATCAACTATATATTCGTCATTAAAATAATGCTCTCCAGCTTTTCAATATCCGGCTCATCTAAAAGATTTGCCTTTGTAGTATTTCCTGGTAACATCATTTCCCATAATTCCAGAAAGAGCGGTACTTTTATTTTGTGTACTCCTTTCTAGATTGTTATCGATTTTAATTCCATTCAACATTACTTTAATAACTCTACAAGCATTGCTGCTGTCTTTGGATCTGTTGCGTTATTTATATAATATATAAACGTAACAAGATTCATAATTCGATTCATTCGCTTTTTGTTGAACGGGTATCCAATTAAAAGATCATTCAGCTCTTCAGAAAAGAGCTCCTCAAACTCTTTATATATTTCATTCATTATTTTCCTCCGCATCCACAATCAGAGGCAATCTTATCGTTATCACCACAGATTCCTCCGCAAGCATGTAATCGATTTAACAATTGCACTGCTTTCTTTATTTCCCCACTCTGCGTGTAATAGTCAATAACTAACATTGCAGACAGAAGAAAATCTCTTTTATAGTTATCAACACCAGTGGAACAAGTAAAATCACAACCCTTTTTTAAAATATCATCAATCGATGCTTTCTGCGCAGCGAAAAGGCATTTCTGTAACTTGCAAGTAACAAGACCGAGTTTCTCACCAATAAAAATTTCCTGGAATCTATCGTGTGCACTATCATATAATGCCATATAATCAGTAATTTCAGTTGGTTCAGATTCTGGAGTTTCTTTCTCCCAAACTCTATAAACACCGTCTCTATCTGCTGCTATATAAGCCCCAGAGTCATCCTCTTCATTTGGTAATACCAATCGCCTATATACATAACAGCCGTCGTGGTCGACTTTGTACGGGAGGGACTGCTTTAATGCAGGATCCCCCTCGTCCATAAAAAGTCTAATATTTACAAAAATAGGTTCAGATTCATCACCGTTCACATCAACTTCTGTAATAAACTCACAAAAGCCATGGTGTTCAAACACTTTTATATCAAGAGAGTCATAGTCAGTTTTATCATATGCAATCAAGTTGCAATCAGTGTCTGTCTCAAGCTCAAAAGAGAGCTCTGGGTACATATCGTTATTCATAACTATACTTCTTTTATTTTGTCGTTATATGGGTTGCCGTCATATAATTGTGCAATCTCAGCTTGGGCTTGCGTTTCTTTTATTTCAGCAACTCGCATATCATAACTGTGTTTATCGGCAGCAATCTTTTTATCCAACTCAAGACGATCACGTTCAAGAGCAAGTTTTTCGTTATTTGATTTCTCAAGTTGTTTTTCCATTTGCTGCATCTGTTCCTGCATCTGTTTAATTTGCTTCTCGTACTCTTTAACAGTTTGCTCGGCTTGGGTAGCTTGCTGTTGTAATTGCTGCAATTGTCCAGTTTCTGCCTTTTGTTTTTCAAGTGCGTCTTTCACAACCATTTTCAGTTCTGTAAGATTTTTTGCTGCGCTCATATCAACAATAAGTTCTGCGTTTGCTAAGCCTGCTTTTATAAGTTCTGCACAATATGCTTTTAACGTCTCACGAGTCTGGAAAGCTTCTGTACTATCCTGGATGTGGATATCAAAATCTGTCATTGTGTAGTACTCAGGTAAAGCTGTGAAAATCTGGTTCAATCTGGTGCCGTTAATAAGCGTACCGGCAATTCCTTTTTTAAATACGATTTTTGCTAAATTAAGCAGATCATAATTAACTTCCTTGTACATCAAATCCATTGCAGAAAAATACTGCTTGGTAAGTAGTGTAGATTGCCTAATTCCAACCTTCACATTGCTCACTGCATCTCTCTGCTGGATTCCTCCTAACTTTTCAGCAAATACTCCGGTAATCGAACTGGCTTGTTGTTCAATACTTTCAAGTACCATCTGAAAGGCTTGGATTGTTTGTGCTTTTATCGTGTCATCATAACCGTTAAAAGCAGTATTAATCATCTGTGAACCTTCCATTGAAGAGTCAATTCACGCAACGCCCTGCTTTTTATATGCAAGCCATTTCTGTACTCGCTCGGGCATTTCTTCGCCAAGAAATTCAGGTAAGTGCGCTGCATCAAGAAAATCTCCAACTGTTCCAGACGATGCTATAAGGCTATCCCTATAGTAGATTGTAAGATCATATCTCGTTTTTGTTCACGTAGCTTCGCTAAGACTACGCCGCTTTCGCTGCTGCATATTTCTATGCAGTCCAGACTATATCATAACATTTCTGTTTCCCGTGCTTCGGAACGCTTGCTCCTACATAATAGTCGTTGAACCTTCCCAAAAGGGCTCGGCTGCTGGTTGTCTTCGTCTTTCTCGGTAAGAGTTTCCAGCAATTCTCGGGATTTACCCAGGACTAGATAAGTCAATCCTGCAAGTCCATGGTACTCAATAAGATAGAGAATGGGTCTCCATTCTTATCTGAAAAGAAAAGCCCATTTATACTAAGCGAGCAGTCATTTGGATTTGAAATGCTCCTCGTAATGCTTTTTGATTCACCACGAACTATATATATTTCTGTACCTATTTTAACTCCTTCGTGTCGAGTAAGTCGTTCTTTTTCTTTATCATATTCGATTCACTCGCATTCATAAACTTCATATGTATTCTCTTTTGCAATCGCAGACGCTCCTCTATTTTCCCTAATTGGATGTGCTTCCATCCCTCCGAGGATTCCAGGAGTTGATGTCATTGCACTAAACGGAGCCATATCTGTTTTCACATAAACGAAGTTATCATTTCTAACTCCTTGATCTTGGTGTGTCTCTAGTTTTTCTTTTGCTTCTTTTGAGAGATCATCGCCAAACTCGTCTAGGATTCTTTCTGCAGTCATTCATCGTCTAACAACTGCACGAGGAGATTTGTTAAGGTAAAATTCGTTAAAATTTCGCTCTACAAAAGTGTCTAGTGGATTTAATATTTCCAGACTAATTGTGTCACCTTTTGGGCGTGTTCTATAATAACACATTCCCCCAATTAACAAGTCTGTTAATAGATCCCGCATTTTGTTTTTTAAGTCAATATCACGAGAGTTTTTAATATAATTTAAAATATTTTGTGCTGCTATTTCATATTCAGAGACGTAACTTCTTTCAGCGTCTTTCTTTATTCGTTCCATTTCTTGCTCGAAAAGAGCGTCAACAACTGGTTCTTTTCCGTCTCCAAAAACTTGTAAGATAACGTTATTTAACTGTTGTTCAAAATGCTTGTAAGCAGCCTCGTGTATCTTTAATTGCTTGTCTCGCATAATATTCGAGATTGTCTTGTCATCCTTGCAAGTAATCTGTAGATCCGGATCAAGCTCAAGATATTCACCAACCAACACATCTACGTGCTTTTTAATCAATGGAGTAAACCCAACCGATGTTGGAGTTCCAATTCCATAGTTGTCTTCGATGTGTCTAAACTGTTCTTCGTCTCTCGTGCAATGATAGTAATTGTAAGCTTTTCTCAACTGAACTTTATCATAAACTAACTCGTTAATACACTTGTTAATTTTTTCAATTTCCTTTTCTTTATTCATTGCATTCATTTTTACACCCGTTATAAACGAGATCTATTTTATAAAAACCAACCCTTGTTAATTGCCTGGTTTTTAACTCTTTAATTATATATTTTTTGAACTGTTCAAAATCACCCTGGTAGGAAAGTATAAGTGGTACTAACTCGCGATCCAGATAAAGAAACAGACTTCACATATCCGGCTCGTCGAACCTAACTTCAATCTTGCCTATATATTGGGCTTCAGTCACCTCTTGGACTAGTTCAACTATTTGCTGCTGGTATTGTTCTATATCCATAATTTTCAGGTATTACTCCGTGTTTCTTCCGTCCATATTCATCAGTATATCAACCAATATCTTTCCACTGCTTTTTAACAGTATCGACCTTTCCAACAGTAAGACCAGACATATCTTCATCGCCAAGCTCGCACATGCCTAAACTTGCGATAATATCGAATTTTCTTTTATTTTCATAAGTATAATTCAACATCTGGTCCAACATTTCATCAAAATCAATTGTATGCCAGTAGTCATTTATAAAAGCAGCAATAAGTTCCAATTCATGTCGTATAACTGCTTCAGTACCAGGCACTCCAATAAGTTTCTTTGTATTTGGCGATCTTGTGGTCTTCTTGGTAATTGCAAAATCTGGACGAGCCATAAAAAGATGTTCTTTGTGTTTTTCCCGAAAATAAGTCTGTATCGAGATTTTGGTGTACTCCAACATCGCTTTGCAATCATATCAAGTAAGCAACTTCATTGTAAGATCGTATGCTTCACGTATATCTTGTGGTCGATATTTGTACATTGCTACATATTTCGGTTCATTAAGTCCAAAAACACGCTTCTTTATAACAACACAGAAATCAGAAACATCACTATCTTGTGCAGAGTCAGATCTACCCATATCAATTGCATCTATTCCAGCAACATATAAGTTTTTATAAGGTTTGTTTGTTTCTGGATCAATAAGTGGTGGTTCTACAACAAGCAAGTGTGAACTACGACTTTCAACTGCTTTAACTTTGCTCATCGAAACTGCTCCTCCAGCCGTATCTCAGAGTAATTGCATTTTCTTCGGTTTTATCCCTGCCCCGTGTATTTTAAGTTGCACAATTCTTTCAGTAATTGCAGCAGCATCAAAAACGTTGTCACCATGCTTGGACAACGCTTCACGTGGTATAAAACAGTGTTCTGCGCACTCGTTAAGATAGTCTTTGTCAGAAAGATTTTCTCGCTGCTTTTCATAAAATGCCTTTAATTTTGGTCAGTTTGTAACTCCTCGATTATCAAGATATTTCGACACAAGACCGAATTTATGTGCAGGTATAAAAAATGCAGTCAGATCTGGTCGCCCATCATCAGAGTCGTAGTTTTTATAAGGTAGTATGTTATATCCGTTTGGGTTAAGGAACATTGTTCGTAGGCCCTCAAGTTTGACATCATCTCCCAATTTTGTTATCGTAGTGGTTTTTTATCCTCTACTTCTAAAACTTTTGCTTCGTTTTAGTTCAGCGTACATTTTCACCCGTTCTGGGGTCGAGCACTCTTGGAGACATTATATTTATTCAGTCTCTACGCGTTACGGTGCTAAATAACCTTTCGTAATTTATTTAGTTACCTCGGTATTTGCATTCCAGCCTCTACCGATTTTGCTCGATTTCAAAACAGAAGATCCCTCTTCTGCCAGGCAGAACATTTTATAAATGTCATATTTTCTGTCAAGATAAATTGTAGAGTTAGAGTATAAAAGTCTACTTACAGCCCTTGCCTTCCTGCTGTTATAATACAGTGTAGATGCTTTTGATAAATATGCATTACAACTATTATTTCTAATATGTCCAGTAATTCCTAAAAATTGTTCAACGCCTTTTAAAAATTCTTCGGTTCCACAAAAACTTAACTGAAATTTTCTTCCATGTTTTCCAAAGTAGATTCCCAATGAACCATCACCGTCGCAATATCCTCTAATAAAATCATAAATTAAATTTCGATGTTTAAAGATATTCTCCGGAGGAAATTTTAAAATCAAGGATTTTGTGGGAACGCAACCCTTATCATATAAAGCTTGTCACATATGTTTATTTCTAACGGAAAACCTGCATATTATAGAACCGTGGTTATCGCACAATCTTGTTTTTGCTTCCGATTTTAAAAATTTCTTAAATTTATTCATATGATCTAAATCTCCAACAGAAAGATTTATTTCAATTTTATCTTCGTTTTTAGCAATATTACCATCTGCATACATAAAACCTAACCAATACGCTTTCTCCTCTGTGTCTATAACATCAAACATTGTTTGGTCTATTTTAACTATATTTGTATAATTTATAACAGGAAGCCCTTTTGCTTTTATGTATTTTGCAAGAGTTTGTCTTTTAATTCCATACTTTTTATATAACTTTGTCAAACTCCTTTCCTTTTCAGGAGTCTGAAAGTATTCTTCTATAATTTTATCTATCAATTCAATATAACGTTCTCTATCCATGATATTACTAGTTATAAAATGTTAATATATTTACCTGTACCAACCGCAAACCTAGTTCCAAACTTTTGTCCACCCAATGAAACAAGAGCATCACCTTTAATTCAGGAGTCTGTTAAGGCGGGGTTAGATCCACCCTCATCGTAGATCAAACGGTCAGTTCTAGATCCTCTCACCTTGTCTGACGTATCTGCCACAATGCTGTTTATCTGGGACATTCACCCATATTCGACATTGTCCTTTGTCTTTTTGGATGCCCTTTTTGTGTCATTATTGTTTATAACAAGTCTAGCATGCCGCAACCCACCAGTAGTATTCATATTCAGCCAATCAAGCTGTCTTCAGCACTTTTCTCGTAATGGTTGCAATTTTGCTTCAGCTGCACAAGTTATGATAACGTTGTAGTTTGGTAGTACTGTATATGGCCTAACTGCTAGATTTGCCAAAATTTCCGATAGCCCTCAATTTGTTATCCTACCGGCTTTTTATCCGATAGCTCTTCAGATTTCTCTGAAGTTCAGCGCACATTTTCATCCTTTTTAGGATGCTCCGCACTCGTGGAAGGATTATTACTCTCTTTAACGTTCACCTTCTGCGCGTTACGGTACTCAGCGATTAACTGAGTTACCTCGGTATTAACATAATGATTAAATTTATCATACTTTCTTTTCATAAAGAAGTTTGCGTTTTTATATAGATAATTAAAAATTTTTGGCAATTGTGAAGTTGCAGCACTAAGCGTAAACATATTGTCACGATTGGTATGACAAATATTGCATTTTACATTGTTTTTCTCAAGCTCGTTTTTAATATCTTCTAGCATGCTTTTTGTTTTAGAGACAATTGAAAAATTTGCACGAAACCTCTCGTTCTTTTTATATTTCAGGTCTGGTTTTATATAATAACCGCTAACACAACCATCTCCGTCGAAATATCCACGTATAAAATGTGGAATCAGATCTTTTGGTATGTTTGGTATATGATTTTCTGCTCATGTTTTTCTGTAACCGAGCCCAAGAGCAACTAAATCTTGGCAGAGTGTTGTACTGTTTATATCTACACCGTACGTTGTTGCACACTCATAAATTTCTCCATGTCTGCCAATTTTTTGTTTTCCGCGTTCAATAACAAACGTTCTTGCAGTTGGACAAATGATATCCTTAAAATAGTTAACAATATATGCATCGTCGTAGCTAAGATGTATCCTAAACGTTTTTCGTTTTTCATTTATATTTCCATCGGACGCATATAATCCAAGAAGATATGCTTGCATCTCTGTTTCGATCTTTGAAAAAAATGTATGGCGCATATATCTCTTACTTCGTATATGCTTTTCCATAGGATAATTATCCTCTATAAACTTAATTTGTTCTTCTTTATTCATAATAATCGTGATTCAATCACATTTCATTTTAGTTTCTACCGATTTTGCGAAGTTTATTACCTATATATTACTATATAGGAGCACATATTATTTATGCCACGGGCTTTTAATATACAAACATCTTTATGTAGTTTTTCGCACATATCTACGTAATGAAAAAACTCATATTGCTTTGCCAGGAAAGATGGAAATGCCTCTTTTCGACCTGCTCCAGAAACTGCATTTTCAACAACAGTTTCCATTCTATAAAAGTTCAAAAAGAAATAATGATCTCCAGTAATCCTATATCGTCCAACAGTGTAACCGTTCTTACATCGATCGATTTGTTCCATCCAAAATTCCCTTCATTTTTTTGATCCTTCTGGAAACTCGGTAAAAGCCCCGTCACGATCATATATAGCAGCCGTTTCTCTAAAAGGAGTCGGGTCAAAATCGAGACCTTTCTGCATTGTAATCGGTCTGTAGCCAGTTAATTCATAAGAAAGTTCTGGATCGAAATATTGTATTTCTTCGTCAATTGGAACATCTCACTCTTCCCCAGGACGAGCTTTGTGAATATTTGTTTTTGCATTCATCATTTCTTCGATTTCTGCGTCACTCTGTGCCTGTTGCTCATTTTGCTCTTTAAAAAGTTGCTCAATTAATGCAGCCTCAGATTTCATGCTAAAATCGGGGAGTCTTTTCTTTTGATCAACAATCCGCTCTTTCTCTGGCGGTAGTTCTATATTTGGTGTTTTTCTAGCCATACTAATCCAAAAGTCCTAATTTGACATCTCCCCGAACTTTTTCGCCACTCTCAGCAAGATCTCTCTTGTGTGTAGCTTCTAGTTCTTGGAGTTGCTTTCGTATTTCGGAGATGGACTTAATATCTGCTATAACGTCTTTTGGTTTGTATAACGGACGCCCATCTGCATCTATGTCGTTATTAAAATCTATATTATCCAAAAACACCTGCATCTTATGCAGTGTCTTATATGCAGTTTTAATTAACGATAAAATTGGGTCTGACTCTTGTATTTCTTGGTACTTATGATATGCTGCCAGAAAAAGTTCATCTTTCAGATCATCTTCGCATAATCCAGAATCATCCAATGCAGCTTCGTGCTTGTCTTTCTCTAGATATTGAAAGTACGGAGATTTGAAATCCAGAACTAAATAAATATATGTAAACTCCTTATATGCACGGAGTCTCATCTTTCCACTCTTATCTTCCTTACACTTATTTCTAGCTATATCTCACAAGTCCTTAAATTCTTTTACAAGTAGGACACTATACTCTTCTATTGTTAACTTATTTTCTGCGTTATCAAACACAAAAAAATTCATTACTTCTTATCTGCTGCGTTTTTCATTGGGAAACCAGGTTTGATTCCCGCCTTCTCTAAAAGTGCTCCAACATAGTTAACTACAGCCGCAGAGTCTGCACCATGCAGATCATTGAATGGGCCATATCCATTATAAACGGACGTTACTCCATTTTTATCGGCGTTAACATATAGATGGTTATCCAGGTAGTCGCCCATTGCGACATTAAAATCACTATTCGGATCTTTCTTTTGATTCACAGTTAATGATTTACGTGTTGGAGCAGCCTCTACTTGAACGGTCCCGTCCGATCCGTATTCTTGTGAAACATACTTGTTTCTTGAAATTCATTCTGGAACTTTTGTTTTTGTGCCATCCTGCGCTTTAACTAAAAGTTGTTCCAACTTCCCACCCTTCTTAAAAAGACCTGCCTGTTGTGCGGCTTGAGCAGCAACTTGATCGATCTGATCGTGGTATTGTGAGTAGATTGTTACAACTCCCTGCAAAAGCTCTTTATCTTCCTGGAGCATCTGCATTGCTTGTTGTGGCTGTTTCTTGATCTGGGCAACTAACTCATCCGGGAAATCTGCACCAGCTTGTTTGAATGCCTGTGCATATATTTCTGGAACTAAACAAAACGTCTGTGCAGCTGCTTGTAGTGTTTTTTCATCCATATTAAATGTGTACTAAATCCTTTGTAGAGAAAACTGCCTCTTGCAGTTCCCCATCTTTTGAAAACCACCTACAACGCAGGCCAGTAAAAATAGACTCACGTTCGGATGATTCTTTATTTATAAAAGTTTTTGTAACTTTTTCTACAACGTACATTGCTGGTCTATTATCCAGCTCTTCGTGTCGTACCACTACTATATCTCCGGGCACGAAATAGATCTTGTCATTTTCAGTGATCATATTACTTTTTAACTATTCTACATATTATATTTGTTTCATTAATTGCTCGATATCCCTTGTTCCTAAAAGGAATCGGTTGTGCAATCATTTTAACAGCAATAACATCATCTCCTACATTAACATATTTGCATGCTGGTCCTACTGCAACAACCTTGGCAACAGCCATATATTCTTCAGAGTCCTCCATTTCTCCGGTCTCATTCGATTTATATCGCTTGTTCCCTTCCAATCCTAAAATCAATCCACTCTCAGTCTTTTCTAGTTCGCGATATGGATTTTCATCATAAAATTTCAGGATCACATTCATATTGCATGGCGTTATCTCAACTTCATCTGTGTTAATATCTTTTATATTCTTTTCTAAAATTGTTTTTGCTACGTTATTCATTTCACTTGTTCATTAAACATTTTTCATCTTTCACTCTAGTCTTGGCTGACAAAAGGCATCCACAGAGACTGCAGATCGCTTCGTTTTTTGTCAGTCTTATGCGCTGATCGCAGCTAGCGCATATATCTAGCCTTTTCTTGGCTAGTGCTGTATTTCTTTTAAAAAGCCAGTTCCATCAACCGACTATTATATGTTTTATTTCTATAAAAATATTCATTATCAAAATCCTGCTACACAATGACTATCTACGTGAGGTGTTTTTTTCTCCAAAAAACATCCGCAACCTTTAACATATCCTTCCTTTGGCAAAAAGGAGGTCTTACCTTCTTTATTTATATATTTACTAGAATTGCAAACTGGGCCAAACTGGCTCATTTTGTACAACCCACATTTTTCACATATTGCCAACCGTTTTTCAGAAAGTGTACTCATTATATTATAAAAGGTTTATCGCGGTCTAATTCCGCTTGGATTTTCTTTTGTTTCTTGTAGTGAGCAATCATATGCTCAACGTCCTCTTTAAGATATTGGCACGGATATTCAACCTCTGTGCCGTCGTCCTTCAACTGTACAATCATAAGACCTTTTACAACTAAGTCGGGCCTTTGCTGCTGTATCATTCATGCATACAGGCTCGTTTGCAATTGATAATGGTTAAAATTGCAATCATCTAGGTTGTTTAACGGAAATTGCATTTTAACACTTTTCCCTGTTTTTTTGTTAAAATAGCTTTTTTTATCAATTGTTTTAGATGTTTTTCAATCAATAATATATAAGTCTGTCCCATGTACAACAACTAGATCAGATATTCCTGCAAGCATCAACTCCCCGTCATCAGATTGCCATTGTATAAGAAATTCTGGATAAACTCCATTCTGGAGATCAAGTTTGTAGTAATTTTCTCTACACTCAAATTCTCCTTTTAAGTCTTTATAACCGTACTTTCCAAAATCAAACTGATTTTTGTTATAAAAAGACAATTCTTTCTTCTCGTGTGCAAGAGTTCCCTTTATGCAGGCATCGTTCCTTTTTCTCTCGTACTCGGCGAGTATTTCAGATTTCTTTTGTTCAAAATCAGCTAAGTTAACGCCTAATTTACTAAGTAAACGCAGGTCGAACCGTTTTGTAGTAAGAAGAGTTGTTTTAATTGGCAACCAAACTTCCATTGGAAGCAGTGCCTCCAATGCTTTATAAGACGATCAAAAATTTTCATCGAATGGCTGTCCGTACGAATTTACAATGGTTGTGCAAGAAACGTACGTTTTCATTGTTTCTTTATTGTAGTACTTATGCTGTTCGTCATTAAAAAAACAAACGTCGTTTTCTTTATCTATTTTTATATCTTTAAAAAACCTTTCTTTTTCATTGTGTCCTGCTGGCATAATTCATTTTCATTAAACATTAATTATCTTTTAAACTTCTTTATTATATCGTTGTACGGATTTGGAGAAACATTATCATATCATTTATAATTTTCATTGAGCTCTTTTATTAATTCATCTTGGCTCATTTTTGTTTCTTCCAAAAACTCAACTCACGAATATATGTATCCGAAAAAATATCACAATTATCTAATTGCGTTTTTTGTTTGTTGTTTTCCTTTCTACTATAATCATCTGCTGGCTGTATCTTATTCGCCAGATTCTGATATTTCTTTATTTTCATCACTTTTTGTTATTGACAACGTTCCAATCTTTCTAACATCATAACCCTTTTCACGGGCAATTTCAGAAAATTCTTTGTTATTAAACAAACTTTCATTGTTTTCTTTACATCTGGCAAAAACTTCGTCTCCGAAACCTTTCTCAGGTTCCCTTAAAGGACATAATGAATTGATACACAACGCGTTAGAACATTGCATTAGGTCTGATTTTAATCCGTTTATTTCTTCATGAGCCTTTGCATTCATTTCAAAAAGTTCACGATTTCGACTCTCTTGACTCTTAATTGTTTCTTGCATTGCACGAAAAGCATCTGCATAAGATTGCATCTCTGTCTGTTTAGTGGCAGCCTCGATTGCCTTGTTATCTATTTCTGGTTTTCTCTTAGCTGCCTTAGGGTTTAAAAGAAACATAAAACTTCCACCAGTTAATGCTCCTATTATCATTGATATTATAGATACCCAATCCATTCATATATTTGTTATTAGTTTTAGTTTATTAACTTATTGTTCCATTCTGCCGCAAATATATAAAAAATAATTGATTTCTGCAACTTTTGTTTTGTTATTCTCCAGATTTTTTATATATTTGCAGATCATTAAAAATAAAATATTATGGACATATTTAGACTACTTAACTTAGTTGGGGCATACACCCCAATTCCTGCTTTTAGAGATGGCGGTCTTATAAAAGCAAAATCTGGTATTCATATAAAACCAGAAAATGAGGGGAAATTAACAAACCTAAAAAAGAGAACAGGAAAAACAGAGGCTGAACTCTGAAAAGATGGCGATGCATCCGTTAGAAAGATGATCACATTCGCTAGAAATGCAAGAAAGTGAAAACATTAATGAAAGTTATTTATAACAAAATTTTGCCGGTGCCTGGATTTTATGCTATCACGATCCTAAAATGGATTTTTATTAGAGAAGAGTACAGAAAGTACGATGGCACAGAGACTTACAAAAGAATGCTTAGACACGAGGGGGTCCATTATGCACAGATAATGGATTTTACTCCAGATTGTTTTCCAGAATGGCTTAGGCTTTTAATTGGGGGAATTTGTTTTTATCTCCTTTACTTGCTTGAGTGGCTTTGGAAACTTATCCCTTGCGCAATTAAAAAGCATGATGCTTACAGAATGATTTCTTTTGAACAGGAAGCATACGAGCACGAAAATGAACTAGATTATAAAAGAAAGAGATTTGATTGAATTAAAAATATTTTTAAAATATAATTTTTATGGCAACTTATCAACAAGCAAAAGCTTATTATCAAAAGCACGCAGATAAAGATACAATAAGAAAGATTCAGCAGTTTCTTGCTGTAAGAAATTCCAATGGTAATGGGGGCGTGAAACAATCCAATATAGGAGAGTCTTTCTATAATGGAGATTTAGATGGAATTTTTGGACCAGAAACATATAAGGCGATTCTGGAATACCAGAAAGCTATGGGAACAAATGCAGATGGAATGTGGGGGGAATCAACAAACAGTTTTCACCGAGTTTTAAATGCAACTAACTCGCCATATAGAGATGATGCCTCTGGGCCTTCTGGGGCACATTCTGGTTTTGTGAGAGGAGTCAATACTGGTCAGAAGTCACCTGCACCTCGAAAGAAGTGGGCTACACAAAACGATATGTATAGAGATATACAGGCACTTAAAGAAAGATATTATGGCCAGGGGGGCGAGGATTGGTTTTGATCCGAAGATCCATCGGCAACACAGTGGCGGGAATTTTTGGGATCTACACCTCAAGGCCAAGACATTTTTAACGAATTTTATGAAGACGCCGTTTCTAGAGGAAAGAAGCCGGATCGTAGACTTATGACAACTAAACAAAAACAGTTTGCATATAACACTGGCATTCGAGACGCAATTAACAAGGGAGGAAGGACAGTTGCTACTGTCGCAGGAGGATTAGCTTTACCATTGTCCTTCGCAGCAGCACCACTAGCCACTGCGTTTGGTGTTGCGGGAAGCGCCCTTGGTAGTAAAATCGGCGGAGACCTCGCTGCAAATTTACATGAAGGAGACACATCTGGGTTTACTACAGCTGATCAATATTATGGGCAAATCGCCACAGCAATACCTGCCGAGAATTACCATAGACCATTTGGTCAAATTATTGGTGGTACCGTTGGTGGCCTTGCAGGAGGTACGTTTGGTAGTAATTTTGAGCCAGGATTACCAAGATTAGGTTATGGCAGAAATAGCTACGGAACTTCAGGGAAAGTTTATACTACCCCGAGATCTATGTATCGAGATGCAGTTACTGGTAGAGGCGTAAACCCATCAGAAATTTATTCTGTTCCAACAGGCGCAGAATGGCAACCTAGAATCGCCGATACTCCAGGACTTGTAGGAAGTAGCCGATTGCATGTTGGGCAGTTTGCACCAAAATCTTGGCGGAATCCATCTGTTGAATTTGTGAATTATTTAGAAGGTGCCGGTGGGAATCCAGCGTACTCACCAACCGCGCAAACCATGTTCTCCTTTAAAAGGGGAGGAATTTTATGTAGAAATAATTATTAAAAACAGAAAACCCAGGCCTAATGGTCTGGGTTTATTTGTTTATTAAGTTCATTTTGTATATATAAAAAAGTAGGATCTGCTACCAGTGCCTTTTTAGGCAACGGGTCCTCAAAAGAAAGGGCTACTCCCTCTTTTGCTTTATTATAGTTCTCGTTATTTTTATGTTTATTTATATCTTTTCTCTCCAAAATAAAATTAACGTAATCTCTCGTTTCCTTCGGGAGGTGTTCAAGTCAGTCCAGACTTTGATATATATCTTTTCCTGCCCGTTTTGCTTTATTAAGAGCATTTATTGTATTTCTTCTTCCATAATTATATGCGGCTAATGTTTTAGCCCACAAAACTCTGTCAGATGGATTTCCTTTTGTAAAAACATCAGAAGCTATATCGCGACCAATTCTCCAGTCTCGTACTTTTTGATTGTCTTCTGGGTTATCTAGGTCTATTTTTATTTTTGGATTTGCCTGTAAGTAATCCGCTAGTGCAGCCGGCATAATTTGAAAAAGCCCCTTTGCTCCTTTTGGACTTTTGCCAGTAGAAGAAAAATTGTTTTCCATAAAAGCCTGCCTCATTCCTATTTCATTGGCATCTATGTGTTCTCCACGAGTATCTGCCGGCAACAATTTCCCCCATTGAAATTTCGGCAACTTTGTTCCTTTCTTAGCAAAAATACTCTCCTCAGCAGCACGTACCCTTCTATCTAGATTTCCAGATCCCGATTTTCCGTACATCTCCTTGTGTTTTTTCGCATATTTTGCTTCTATTTTTGAAACACGGGCATATAAGTCATCTAGGCTAGATATATTTCTCTCGTTTGCCCCTGTGTATTGCGCATAAGTATATGCTGTCGCATCTTTTGCTGTTTGGGCTTTTCTAAGGTTGTTTAGATAATCACTGTATTTGTTTTGTATCTCGTCTATTGCAAAATCTAGCTGCGTTTTCAGATCGGCAACTCCACCATGCTCTGCTACGTAACGAGCAAAATCATCATGCCTGGATCCTGTTCATTGCCCAATTCCAATTCCGTATTGATTTGATTTTACAGAACTGTTCTTTCCTGCCTTCTCCTCTTTGTTTTCTGCATTTATATTAAACCCAGATTCTGCCTGCCAAACCCCTACTAAACCTGCTGCCTGTTCCTTTGTAAGACCTAATTTCTGCTGAAGATATTTACTAGCAGCGTGCCGCATACCTAGATTAGTAGTATTGGAAAAGTCTATTTCAGCCCCCTGGGGTTTCTCTTGGGAAACCGTTTCTACTTGGGGTGTGTTTTCCTGTGTTTCTGTAGGCGTTTCTACCTGAGTGTCTTCCGGGGTTTCTGCAGATTGTGTTGTTTCTTGTGTTTTTGGTCGGAATCTTGGTTGATATCCTATTATTGGCTCCTCTGGTTCCTGTGTTGAACTTGAAAAGTCTTTATTTACTGTTGCTTGGTATTGTATCATTACTTCTTTATTTCGAATTTCATTTTTCTCTGTTTTCCATCATTATTGAACAATCCAAAATGCAATCACTTGCTCTTTCCAGATTGCTCAATAATGCACTGATCCCAGCTTTTACTAGCGTCCAGATAAGAAAGGACAAACTTACAAAAAGCATCAAACTGACCATTTATTGGTCAGAGATCAACTGCATTTCCTGTTGTGTGTGCCGAAGTCGGAACGCCGCCTACAGCCTTGTTAAGAGCAGGGCATCTATATCCAGAGTTAATTCTAATTCCGGATCCCCATTTCTCTCTAAGAGAGTTCAGAAAATCTATAAGTCTTTTAAGGTTCTCTTCTACTTGCTTTGTAGGAGTATTATCTATGTGCTTTGCTACTGCTGTATCGGAGTAGCAGAGTTCTTGTACTGTGAAATATTGTTTCATGGTAACTCTATATATTTATTTTCAACTAAAAAATCCAGAGTTTTTTTTACATCTGAGTAATCTAAGTTTCTAAATTTTGAAATAGTTTCAACAATGTCTTCTCCATCAAAAACAACTGCAGGAGATACTCCGACAAAATAACTTCAAACAGGATACGCCCAATCTGGTATGGCCTTATCGTGGTTAACAGTTCAAGTTTTAAAATTATTCACCCCCAGCTCCACCATAGTTATTAACAATTACAGTTGTTCCAAAAAGAGTTCCCGTTAGACCGGACCACAGTCTTTTATAATCATCTTCTGTTTGAAGATTGAAATATTTTTTTAGTTTGCTAAGTCTTTCGTTTTTTGTTATGAGTTTTTCTAGCCCATCTTTACCTATATATTTAGAGCCGGGTTTTAATCCTAATTCTTTGCCAGATTGGGAGAGCCACGCTGCGGTCTCAGTTGGGTTTTTTAGATATTTTAGCTCCTCGTGCAGTTGGGCAGGTACTTCGCTGTATGATTTTCAGATTTTATTCGCAATATCTACATTCACGGGATTTGATCCAAGATCTCCATATCCAAGGGTGTGAAGTCGTTCATGAAAAGCAGTTGACTCCACTTTTTCTATTGGTAAGTTCTTATTTATATCAATCTTATTTGAATATCCAGCACGTATTGTTTGTGGGGTAAAAATAAACTTCTCTGTACCGTCTTGTAGAACTCTTGCATAAGCCCCTCTCCCATTTGAAACAACTCCCAGATCAACAAGCTCTATTTTTGGAGACGTATTTGCGCGAGTAATATACTCGCTAGCCTGAGTTGCAGGTCATTGTATCTGCGTTTGCCCAAGCGCTTGTTGTCTCGCGAATCAATCTGTATTTCTTTGTATAGATGCCTGTACTGCTGGGTCTTTAACAAAAGCATTGGCATCGCGCACACCTTTATTTGCGGCGGCCTTCATTTCATTTTCGAGAGCCTTTGTTGTAAACTTTGTTTTCCCAACCGGTGTTGCACTATACAATAAGTCCTCTGTATTTCCGGATATAGCCGTTTCTATAAGTGCTTTATAAGCACCAGGAGCCATAACTTTTGCAAGCCAGCCTCCGGGCTGCGTCCACATAAGAGCAACATCCATTGCAGGATGCTCTTGTTTTAGTGGCTTTTCTTTTGGAAGAGAGTGTTGCCTTTCTTCTAGTTCCCTATCTTTGTCTATCTTTTCATATAGCGCCTGTTCGAGATTTTCCTGATCTCTTTTGCGTTTCCAGTCTATTCAAAATTTTGGTATTGGCATATTAGTAAAACTCAATTATGCTATTGCTTACTAGATATTCGATCGACTCTTTAACAATTTCGATTGGTTCATTTATTTTCTTTGAAATTATTTTTGCCTTATCCTCTTCTTCATAAAATACTGCTGGGCGAATCCCTTCAAAATATTGAAGGGTTTTTTTATAAAAATCTGGAACAGGCTTCTTGTGAATTTTTCAAAAAATTAATTTTTTAGTACAATCCATTGGGAGCATAATTTTCAGAATTTAGAGTTGATACCACTATGCCAGTATACAATGTTCCAGTCAGGCCTTTTCATAATTTCTTATAATTTTCCTCTGAGTCTAATTTTAAGAAATTAAGCAGGTAATTAAGTCTGGTTTGATTTTTATTTTTTTCTATGAATTTTTTAACCCCGTCTACTCCGGGATATGGTGTGCCAGATCTTAATCCTAGTTCGTATCCGGTTTGTGCGAGTCACGCAGCTGTTTCGTGGGGCTCTTTTAAATATCTCATATAATCCACAGCAGCTTGAGAGTGCATATCTGTTTCTGGTTTAAATAAAGAAAGCCCCAACTCCGAGTTAACTGGATTACTAGAGGCATCTCCGTAGCCAAGCACGTGTAATCTTTCATGAAATCCTGTCGACCTAGCACTAGACGCAGTATGATCTAAATTCACAATAATTTCATTTCCGCCGTTTGGAATAGATTCTTTCATTGAAATTAAAAATCTCCCATTGTCATCTACTGCAACTTTTGATTCGCCTCGTTTTGTACCAAGATTTTTTACTTTTATTCTTGGAGAATAAAACGAGGCAGTTTCAATTTCGTCTTGGGAAATTGGAGACCAGTCTATATTTTTATATTTTTCTTTATTCTTTAGAAAAAGATCTATATTTCTTTGAATAGAAGCTCTTGTTGGGTCACTGGTTAAAAACCGATCAGCATCTCTCGCCCCTTTTCGAGCCGCTCTTTTTATTTCGTTCCGAGGAATTTGTTTTAATGCCTTAATACCAGCTTTTACTGGCCTCTCAATTACATTAGGAACTGCAAGTAACGCAAGATTCAATGCACCTTTTTTTCAGTCTCCATTTGAAAAATCTATAATTGCTTGTCCTCCTTGTAAGATATCTCCTACTACCGGAGCATATCCCATCGGATTATCGGTAATATCTAATTCTTGTGTTGGGGTGTATTGTCTAGCAACAATAGTTTCTTTCCTTTGAGGATTTCATGCAACTGCCGTATTATCAGCAGGCATGTAAGGCAAGTCTCCCGAGTTTTGGTATTTTCTAATTTTCATAACGGCGCGAATATAATAAAAATATTTGGATTTTACAAGTTATATGTATGTGTTTCCACTCTATTTCTTTCAAGAGCTTCTTCGCGCTCCTTTCTCTGTTTTCATTCACGGAGTTCAGCAAGTTCTTTTTTCATATCTTCTATATCCGATGTGTTTTGTATAACCTGCTGCGTAACGGCACGTGCCCATAACTCTGCTTGTTGCAAGCTATTAAGATCAAAATTCTTTTGTATCATCGGAAATCCGGCTTCGTCTGTCTTATTCATGGTTTCTTCTTCAAGAAACCCGTGCTCTATAAGGTATGTGTTGTATTTTTTAACGGAAAGTTTACTAATCCCTAACTTTTCAGATAATGTTGAATTACTAAGAGTGCAACGTCCAACTCCGGAGTCTTTTCCATATAAAAATTGTTGAATTCCCATATAATATTCTTTCACGTTAAGCGGCATATCTATTTTTAAAAAGCTTTCTGTAAACATCTCAAAAAAGTTATCAAACTCGGTTCTAACAAACAAGTAAGAGTTGCTTGAACCTTTTCCATTATTTTTCTTTTGTATAAGTCCATTTTCACACAATCTATCTATTGCTGCGAGAACTTTTGTTCTACTGCATTTAAGCGATTTTGAAATTGTAGTAATACTCGGATAGCATTCTCTAGTATCCCAATTCATATATTTTTTAATTGCGGCAAAAATAACTTGATCTCCTTGTTCTAATTTTCCTTGTCTCTTTAAATTAATTAACTCGTTTGGAATTTCTACATGTTGCATTTTTTGATAAATTTTTATATTAAAATATCTATTTTTACAAAGTTAAAAATATTTTTACATACAAACAAGTATTTTTATATAAAAATATATTTTTCTAAACTGGACTACTCCGCTTCCAAATTGGACTACTATTTTTTCAAACTGGACTACTTCTTTTCTAGATTGGACTACTTTTGTTCTAAACTGGACTCTAACAATACTTAATATAATTAATATACTTAATAGACTTAATGAACTAGACTTAAAGCAAAAAATCGCAGCGCTACAAAAGTAGTACTGCGATTTTTCTTATTTCCTTTTTATAATTCCTCCATGTTTTCTATATAAAAGTCCTCTATCTATAAAAGGAAATGTTGGTCTATTTAAATCATATGGCAAAATTGATTTTGCTCCATTTATATTAAAATTAGGTAGAGCATAATAATCATAAGATGTGTGCTCCTGCTGCCTTAAAGGAGAATCTTTTTTCGATAAAAGAAGACCCTCGCCTTTTTGCTGCGCGTCGTTTAATATTTCTTCAATTCTCTTTGCAGCAGCAGGCCTATCAACCCCATCTGCATTTTTAAATTTGGGCTTTCCGTCAATCGTTATAAAGTGACCTCCCATTTCTGGAGAAATTTCCATAGTTGCATCTCTAACATTACCAGTGTTTATAACAAAAGCGTTAATGTCGTTGACACCCGATTCAACTACACTTGGAGATACTTTTCTAATTCTAGTTTGGATGCCGCCTCTTTTTTGCATTGGTTTTATATCATATCCAATAGCACTCTTAGGTAATATAATTGCACGCTCATCAAAATCTACATCCATTCTTATGCCGTTAAAAGTAACCTTATCCCCAGTTGCAGATGGTCTCAGTTGTCGATACCCACTCGGTTGCTCTAAAACATAATTTATATATCGCTCTACGCCCTCTTCCCCCTTTCCTAAATCCCCTAGAAATAAGTTTCCAAAAGCATTATCCATCGAGCCGCGTCCTTTTGCTAATTCTTCTGGAGTGAGTACGGGTCTAAAACTTGGATATCGCCGCGTATCGCCCCTAAATAACAACAGTGGTTCCCCAAATTCATTTACAGCAGCATTTCCAGGCTTAGAAAGAGACATTGCTTTCTTATATAAAGCTCCCGCTATCTCGTCATCCGTTATGTCGTCTCTTCCAACAAGTCCATATCTTTCCCTTGCTTCTGGAACGTATTTTTTTATTCTTTCCATTAAAGGGGATGCTTCTACTGGTGATTGAGTTCCATATTTTTTAAACATCTTAACAGCTTCGTCGCCTTGTTTTCAAGTTTGTGGGCCAAGTTTTCAATTAAAGTCTTTTACAGCTTGCTTTACGGCTAGAGCATATTCTTTTGCCAATTTAACCCCCTGTTTAATTCCTTGGCCTACTCCGTATAAACCTAAGGCTAGGTCTACTGCATTTCCTGGATTTAAAAATTCGGCACCTATATTTCCGGCTACGCCTCAATCATTTCCTTTGCGAACTAGTTCTCCAAAAGTTTGATAATCTCCATTACTTTTTTGGTTTGCATAAAAATCAAGTGGAGTACCAAGTATATTCATAGATCGCATTGTTGTGTCAAACGCATTACTTAGAAACTCCTTTTGACCTTCATGTATTTTATCTTTCATTTCTTTAGTTCCGACTTTTTCTTGTTGATCTTTTGTCCATTTTTTTACGATCTTTCGGCTTGAGATTATCTGGGGTCTCGTCGTAGATCGTATCTATTATAGCACTAGCGCTATTGTTATATAACCACTGGCGAGCTTCTTGTGCTTTAGAATCATCACTCCAGAATCATTCTGGATGCTGAATGGCGTATGTTTGAAGTTTATTAACATAGCCATAGTAGTCGTTGTGTTTTATTTTTCCCATAGTGCAAAGATAATAATTTTTTTAAAATTGTATATATGTTGAGGAGAAATGGACACATTAGAAAATCGTCCCCCCGGGCTGTGCCACGGGAAAACGATTTTCTTTTCAAACTGTTTCTGAAATTTAGGACAAAAGAAAAGTAAAACTATCTTTTGTTCTACGTGGCTGCTCGACGACGTGTAACTTGGTCGGCCGTAACCGTTGGCAACGATATGCTGGCACAAGACCTGCAATATGGGAAATATTCGCAAGTCTGTAAATCTCCTGGCCTTCTACGAGGGTCGGGAGACTAGCGGATCTCGGGATATCGACCTTAGGGCAAGGATCAACGGGCAGTTCCGTGGAGTTTCGTTCTCGTTTCATGACGGGGATGAAATTTCCTTTCCGGACGCAAGTGAGCTTCGCGCTTACTTCGCGGAAGGATATCGGACTGTAGGGTTGGTTGTAGCAGCGGAAGTCAACGGTCGTATGACCGACGTTCCGCTCTACGCCCTAAGGAAGACTCCTAAGGGACTAGTCGATGCTGAGCAATCAGCATATGACGAGTTCCGTGCGAGCCATCCTCTCTATGCAGCGTTGACGATTAGCCCGAAGAGCGATCTTCAGGCATTCGTTGACGAGGACTTGTTTGGCAAGTCCTTCCGCGTGGAAGAGCAATCTTTCACCTGCGGACGCGGGGAGGGTGACGAGTACCGGGAGTTCTCTTATAAGTGCTGGGCACTTGTAGAGGCCTGAGTCCGTCCATCGGCGCAACTCCGATTGAAAACTACGACCTTTCTGCTACCTCAATAAAAGAGATGGTTAATAGTAGCAGTAACTTTTAGACTGTTTCGTGTATATAGGAAACAGTGTCTACAAGACCTAGAACACCACTAGGCAAACCCGCAATGGTTGTACAGTCGTTCGATTCGACTGGCGGGTACTATTCCCGTATATTCGGGCGCAGTTGTGCGTTAAACAACAAAGACGCTTGTAGACGAGCTGGTTGTAGACAACGCTACACAGTCCAGACTGTATCTGGTAATTAGTTAACAACGGTCAACTTGGAGCACGCCGAAGTATAGTAAGCAGCTTGGTTGACAGGCCATGCGGTAATCCATAGCTACGTGCTAGGGGATGAAGAGCCAATGCGACTGTTGTTGAACTATCGTTGGAGCGAGGTGACGGTTCGAGCCCTCGTGAGACCAACACGCAACGAGTGCAGCGTTATGCACTTTTCATTGACTATGGCATCTCTTAAGAAGTCTGTCAATTTGTTTAATTTCTTCGCTGGTTCTGAGACCAGCGGAAATAAGGATCTTGACCGCAAGGCCAAGATCAACGGCCTCTTCAGAGGGGTCTCTTTCTCGTTCCATGATGGGGACGAGATTAAGTTACCTCAGAAAGAGGATCTGAGAGCTACGTTCTCAGAGGGGTACCAGACCGTTGGCCTGGTACTCCAGGACGTGGACCTCAACGGGAGGAAGTCTGAGGTGCCTCTCTACGCGCTTCGGAAAACTCCGAAGGGTCTCGTCCCTGAAGACGAGGCCCGGTACGAGACCTTCCGCAAGGATCATCCGCTTTATGCGGAGATGACGCTCTCGCCGAAGAGTGATCTCTCCGCATTTGTGGATGCAGATCTATTCGGACGCAAGTTCTCCGTCGTTGAGGCGGAGTTCACCTGTGCCCGAGGTGACGGCGATGATCGCCGAGAGTTCCAGCACAAAATCTGGGCTCTCGAAGAGATCCCGGAAAAGAAGCCCAAGAAGGCTTCCAAATAACAAATAGAGGGGTTTAACAGCCTCTCTTTTTAAACCGACGGAACTAGATGCTCCGCCGGTTTTATTTTTTTATCGCGATGCGGGCTCCGCCTCGCATTCGCTCGCCCTGTGGGACACAGAGACTGTATCAAGTATGTAGTATAAACACCATTAAAAATTTTTAAAACATGGCAAAGATCAAGTTCGGGACTGATGTCCCTAATGTGTTCAATGCTAAGGCATTGAACACAAAGAGCGGAAGCCTGGCCGCTCTCAAAAACATCCACCAGGCATTCCAGGGCTATTCCATCTCCGAGGACGAAAGTGTTACACTTCCGTCATGGGCGGAAATTGAGAAGAACCCTGCTTCTTACCTTAAGGAGCAGGATGCCCGCGTAGGATCACGCAATAAGACAATGCTAGTCCGCGTGATCCGTACAAAGGGTTCGGTCCGCAAAGAGAGCTGGCTGAATCTTGGGGTCCTCAGCCGTCAGTGCAACGACGCTGAGGGCAACAGAATCTATCCTGACGAGCTCCGCGAGACGCTTGCACAGATGGATTCTGACTACGAGCGCCTGCAGTACGTTGCAGGGCACACGCTCGTAGCGACCGGTACGTATGACGCGTACCGCCCCGTTTTCGAGGACGGCGCTGTGAAGCGCAACGAAGACGGTGAGCGTGTATACGAGAGCGCTACGTACGTCACAATCGAGATGAGGGATGCTGAGTAGTATCCCTTGTCTCTATACAATCAAAGGTAACCACTGAAATGACTACATCATATATCCCGGAGGTAAACTCGAACTTACTAACGGATATATATGACGTAACGTCAGTGGTTACTGAACGATTGTGAAATCCGGAGAGAAATGAACAATTCTCTCCGTGATTTATCCATAACACTTTGATCGGTGTTATGGGTACAATAGTCTAGGATTGTTGCATCCTAGGCAAGGCAGGGGTCGCGTTATCTGCCGAATGAGAAATCATAGGGTTTAACTGGCCCTCGCGTAATTAGCGCACAATAAAACAAGAAGCGCATCACAAACAAGCTACCATGCAACAAGTAGTTTGTTTGTTTTTATTTTTAACAAGGCCCCCGTGAAAGACTTATATAGCGCACACCTATATAAGAAACTGCAGGCGGCCACTTATTTATTTATTTTTTTAGTGTGCGCATCTACTTATTACAACCTCTTGACGCTAAGCTATTTGTGTGTTTCCAGCGAACCAAAAAGAGTGTTTGTAATAGGTAGATTTATGTGTAAAAAACCTTGAAACACACCTGTAATCGGACAGAATGTGCGTCCGAAGTATAGAGTTGCATCTATACGAAACGTATTGTGGAGTCGCGCCCACTAGGGAAATACGTGTGATAATTCCCCTATTATCACAAACTAGATCGTGTTAGTTACACGTGAATGCAACAAACTCTCTATAGGTGGCCTAACTAGCTGCGTCTAGACTATTGAGAGAACTCCCAAAATAAGCAGTGCCTTTACGTGGCTTGGAAGATAAGTAGGAAACGAAACTAAATCTGCTAAAAAGAAACAATTAAAACAATTTATTATGATCAAAAGATTTTATGTGGGGAAAACCACAAAACTAGTCGCTACGTGCGACTGCCCAGAAGGAGCAGACTCCTTCGAAGTTGGAAAATGCCAGCAGCTTTTTGAGGACGCTCTCAAGAAGTCTGGCATATCAGGCTACACAATGCGCGTAGAAACCGTGCATTGTGGTAGTCTGGACTACAAGCTACTAACGGCATATAAGGAAACTCTATCTATAGAGGAGTTCTAGTATGCTAGGTTTTCTAATCATAGGGATATTACTCTGCATAGTCGGAGTAGTATCCCTGATATAGAGTACAATTCTAAAAAATAAACAACATGAAAAAGTATAGTTTCACAACTCAGGAGGTTCTAATTGCTACAGCAGAACTTCCTGCATGCAAAATAACAAATATGAAGAAATTCATGTCTGCATTCTCTAAAAAGATCCACGAAGATTTCGGGGATCTTAGTTACCTTCATATAACAGAAGGTGACAATCACACCCTTTGTGCATATACCTCAGAGTGGGTGTGTGTAGAAGCATAATACGACAAAATCCCACTAGTCGTGATGATTAGTGGGATTTTATATTAAAAGTTATAAACGGTTCGTTGGGCCATTTGTCGTTTGAGTTCATCAATCTCCCTACGAAGAATTTCATTATCTTTCTCAAGAGATGAGATTTTTTGTTCGTTATTTTCAATACGAGTTTCGTGATCGTTCAGTTTAAAAACAATTGCTTGCCCAAGCTCGTTAAGATGATATATAGTTTCTTTATTCATAAGACCAGTTTGTGGGTCTTTTGTTTTTAAGGAAACTTGTGTTGCAAAACCTTTTTCTACAAGAGAATTATTTGTTTTTGCTATAGCATGTCGATTAAGGCCTGTCTTTTTTGATAGTTCTTCATCTGTATATGATATTTTTCCAACACCATCATCTTTAAACATATATTGTTGAGTACAGAGTATTTGCAATTTCTCCGCCTTTGTAAGATTTGGATTATCTAAAAATTCATAACTAAAAGGTTCAAAAGACTTTTCGTTATTAAAAGTATATGTAACACCAATTCCTTTCTTGGATTCAGTTGTCATATATCCTTTATTAACAATTTCTTTAATTGTTTTAATAACAGTAGCCTTTGAAATTCCAGTATCTTTAACAATTCTATCTAGGGATGGATATGCTTGCATTGTCTTTTTATTCATAAATCGGCGTATTGCAACATATACCAATATCTCGTACTTTTGTAGTAATTCTCCGTCTTCTTTTTTGGGGAGAATAACAAATTGGTTTTGGTTTAAAATAATTTCATCCATAGTTTTTTATTTTTAATAATACAAATATAGTAATAAAAGTTTAATTTTGCAACTTTTTATACAACTATTTTATAATAGCTGTGGCTATTTTTGAACTACCTGTGGCTATAAATGACCAGGCTGTGGCTAAAAATGAACTACCTGTGGCTGATTTTGTACCAAGAACTATACTTATACTATACTTACATAACTATACTTAATGGCGATGACTTTTCTCATATACCGTGGAGAAACTTGTGTAGACCGCAAGTGGTTCTCCGGTTTAGAAAAAGCGTGGGTGTACTGCAAGTACATTGCACCCAACATATATTCGGGTAGTTATTTTTACCCTGTAATAAGCAAATAATGAGCGTAGGATGCATGTAGAGGGCCTATCCTACACTACTTTTATTCAAAAGGCCCTAAAAAATCATCAAAAATCAATTTTAATCTCCCATTAAATGTGGTCATTAATTACAGCTGTAATCCTGCTCTGTGCACTTACGCTGTTCATTCTCTTCACTTGGAACAAGTACTCTGTTCGTGACATTGTCGCACTTGTTCTCACAATCTTTTCTCTTATTCTCACAATTACTGGTCTGGGTCTCTATAAATCCAACCAAGTGAAAAACGAGCAAGAGAAACAAAAAATCTACAACTTTTATCAGCGTGAACTCAAAATCCAGCGTGAAGAAGTTGTACAAGAAACCATGGAGGCATATTACGAAAATCGTATCCAAGAAACCGCTACAGTAGTAGATGGAATCACGAAACACGTAGAATATGCTATCCGCCCAATCACAACTAAACAGTAATGCAAGAAACAAATCTGGGCTCCACTCGTATCGGGTGTCCCAGAACAAAACTCACTGACAAGGCTAAACTTAGTCAAATCGTTCATCAGTTCCATATTATATGGCTCAAATCAAAAGAGGATCCGAATTACTCTACTTCACTCTACAAAGCCTTAAATGGTATAGTATCTCCTACTAATGCCCAAAGACTTCGTAACGAGGGAGTATCTCGTAAAATGCTAATCAAAACAACAAACGGCAAAATTCGTTTTCGTAATGGTATAGCACAACCAAACGAGAAAATGATCATCTCTCTTATAGAGGAGTCACGCAATCAAATATGTGAACCAAAACCAATTGCTGTAGTAAAGCAGACTACTCCAATTGATGAACTGATTGAACTGCTTCCAGAACTAAGAGATCTGGCTAAATTCTCTAAAGCAATCAAAACACTCATAAATACAATTAATTATGACTAAGTTTTTCATCAAGCGTTTTCAGTACAAGCAGGACAAAAATGGCAACCAGGTAAAGGATTGGCAGGTTCTTCCATGTAAGACCAATCTCTTACCTGATCACAGGCTCGTTAAGAATGAAACAAAATGAGACGCCTAATATTCATAATTGTTTTCCTGTGCTTGGGACTTGCTTCTCAGGCACAGGTTTTTTATTCTAATGATCTCACAAATCAAGCGAATACAAAAATAATTTCCGGTTATATCAAAATCACAGTAGATACAGACAAAGAGATGGTCTACGTAGATCGTCCTAATATGAAAGTCTGTTTCAAACTGATTGATGCACAAATCAAGCAAGAGAATGGTTTTACAACTATTACCTATGTAATAGAAGGTGTACACAATCTACGTTATGTCTTTTATGTAGTAGGCAATAGAGTTGATATAGCAATTATCTTTCCCGAGTTTGATATAATCGGACAACACGCAAAAGCAGAAAAATTATGACTCCATTCATACTTGAATCAGGTAACACACATCTAATAACCCTAGATGTGTTTTCTCGGCTCCAAAAAGACAGGATAGTCTTTCTTGGCATGCCAATAGACGATGATGTTGCCAATACAATAATTGCGCAACTCCTCTATCTAGACTCACAATCACACGAACCTATCCAGCTCTACCTCAATACTCCTGGTGGTTCTGTTTCTGCTGGTCTAGCAATCTACGATACAATGAACCTAATTAAATCTCCAGTTAATTCTATATGCATTGGCATGGCAGCTTCAATGGGTTCAATTCTTCTCGTAAACGGTGCTACACGATCCATTCTTCCTCATTCACGGGTTCTTATTCATCAGCCATCTGGTTGGACTGAAGGAAAAGCATCAGATATGCTCATCGATATGAAAGAACTTGAAAAAATGAAGAAAGAACTCTGTCAGATTCTTGCAGATAAAACTAAACAATCTTTTGACCAGATCTGGAATGATTTTGATAGAGATCGTTGGTTTTCCGCAGAAGAGGCAGTCTCTTACGGTCTTGTAGATAAAATTGTGAAATAATGTACGCAAAAATAGTTGGCATAATTATTGCTCTTCCATTTATTATCTGGGGAATTTGTGCAATCCTTGCTAACATAGGCTATGAAAAACCCGAGGAAAAATTCCCTGATGATAATAACGAAACAAAATTTTGAAATAATCGCAATTTCTTTTTATATTTGTGGTTGTAAGTAATCCTTAAACTTACTGTTATTGAGATATGGTGCAATGGGTTAGCACACAAGATTTTGGTTCTTGGAATTTCTGTTCGAGTCAGAATATCTCAACTTTTGCCAAAATGTCGTAATGGAAGCCGAGGTGGACTTAAAATCCACTGGGCCGAAAGGCCCGTGCGGGTTCGAGTCCCGCTTTTGGTACAAAATCCAATTCGTTATATTGGATTTTTAAAATTAATTTTCACAAGTACAGACCACTATTACGAGCGAGGTACATATAGCTATTCCGGACAATGGCTATGTGTTATGAAACCAGTTATAAACCAGGGTTGTCGCTAATAACGTGTTGACTCTCGTGAGGGAGCATATGATGGAACGCAACAGGCTCAATAAGTGAGCTAGTCCGTACCTCGTCAATTTACTTGTTTTTTGGGTTGGTGGCATTTTATTTATGATGCTACCAACCTATTTTATTGCGGGATAGACTGGAGATGGTCCCAGCTCGGTCTCATAAGCCGATCTACGTAGGTTCGAGCCCTACTCCCGCATCTAGTTTTGTATTACGGCGAAACTCTTTAAGGTTGTTTCAGCATTCTTATTTTTACTATTTTGCTATAAAATCATTAAAAAACAACCTGTATTTTTGGAATAATTCAGCATTTTTTAGCTAAAATTCATGATTTCACACTTCCTTTTAACAGACTAGGGGAGGGTGTTTATTCCGTATTGCACATTCTCCCCTAGTCTTTTTTCTTTTTATTATGGATAACTTCATTTCAGCAATCAGCACCAAAAATGCTCACACAGCAAACGGTGCAATCACAAACAGTACAACACTCAACAAATGTCTAGATTTCTTTGCAATTGCAGGAAATCACCAAGATATGTTAGGCTCTTTTCTTTCCGCGTTTGGAGAAAATGAGCAATTAGCAATTCGGATCTTATTTTGGTCCCGTGATTGCCGAGGTGGTGCTGGTACAAAAAAGAATTTTCAGATTTGTCTTTCTTGGTTGCAAGAACATAGGCCTGAAATCTTTTCAAAAATCTTCAGATTAGTTCCGGAATATGGATATTGGAAAGATCTTTACAAACTTCAACCAACAGATGAACTTGTTCGTTATATAGCTAACACGCTTATTAACGAAGAAGATCATTCACTTTGTGCAAAATATTGTCCTCGAAAGGGTTTGTGGTTTTTGAAACTGCGTCAATTCCTTGGATTTACTCCAACTGTTTTTAGGCATCATATTGTGAATAGAACACAAGTTGTAGAACAATTAATGTGTGCTAGAAAATGGAGCAAGATTGAGTATAGTACCGTTCCTAGTGTGGCATCACGTATTTACTCTGGAACATTTGGGAGGCACGATCCTGCTCGTTATTCTGCTTATTTACAAGCAGTTAACAATGGCAAGCAAAAAATTAACGCATCGGTTCTCTTTCCAAGTGATATATATGCAGATTATCGACATGGTACTTTAAAAGAAGATGCAGTTCGAGCACTTTGGAATAATATGCCAAACTTTATGGCTGGTTGCAAGGAGCGCATTATGCCAATTTGTGATGTTTCTGGTAGTATGAAATGGGGAAACCCTGCACAGAAGGTACAACCAATCGATGTTTCAGTTGCTCTCGGAGTATATCTTGCAGAACACAATGAAGGCCCATTTCATAACTGTTTTATGACCTTCTCAGAAAAACCAGAAATAGTTACTCTTACCGGCAATGACATATTTGCAAAATTTGAATATATTAAAAACTATATACAGGGTTATAACACAGACTTGCAAGCAGTTTTTGATCTTATTCTTAGGCGAGTAATAGAATGTCATCTTTCTCAAGAAGATCTTCCTACTAAGTTATTGATACTTAGTGATATGGAGATTGATTGTGTTATGAATCAGGCAGATAAGACGAATTTTGAAGCAATCGAGGAGAAGTTTAAAAATGCAGGCTATGAAAGGCCTGGGTTGATTTTTTGGAATATAGAAGGACGTGGCAATAATATGCCTGTTACTCTTGCTGATAAGAATTGCGCTCTTGTTTCTGGTTACTCGCCAGCAATTGTACAATCAGTTCTTGGTGGAGACGATCTTTCTCCTATGGCAGTTATGCTAAGAACAATAAATTCCGAGAGATATTCTCAGATAATTCTGTAGAATTCACCCTCCCGGACATCTCTTTTATATAAAGTCCCACATAGCTCAGTAGTAGAGCACGTTATAAAATAGCCAGTTTTGGTTATTTCCGCATTATCTTTTAGACTGATAATCTCGGGGTCGTTGGTGCAATTCCAACTGTGGGACCCACTTTCATAATATTGTTTTAATTGTTTGTTTGGGTGGTGAAATTCCGATTTCATCACCCTTTTTATTTTTAAAATTATGAATTACGATAATATCTCACAGGCATATAAGTTAGTACTTGCTATGTCTGATTCTGATGAAAAAGAAAACCTTCTCGATGTTCTTAATTATGCTGACGATTGTTATGTTGATCACTGTGAAGAACTTGGTCATATCGCAATTGAAGAGATAAAAGAATTTGAAAAAGACACAAAAGATAAATGTGTAGAAATTCTTGAAGATCTCCTTGATTCTTGTACTATTTTTGAACCAAAATCTATTTTAGAACAATTTAAAATAAAAGTTTATGGCAGCGATAGATAAGTGCTATGTAGATAGCTATGCTGATTACAAGACTTTTTGTGATTGGGCAAAAGATAGATCTTTTATAACTCCTAGAGGAGCAAAAGTAGTTATCTCTGATTATATCTTTAATTGGAAAGAAGAGGATTTTAAGGATGGTTGTGTACCAATTTTTAATTCTCCCGTGATATTCGACAATTATCTTTATCACAATTGCAACCTATCTTTTATTAGAGAATGGCTTGTTAGTCGTTATACAAACAATCTTACAGGCGATCTTTATGACGAGATAACACAAGTGCCCACTCTTCCAGAGTTCGTGCCTTGTAGGCATGTTTCTGTGCTAAAAAATGGCATAGGAAATATGCCATATAAAAGTTATAACGACTACTCTCGAAGAAAATACGGATATTGGATCGTCGATATTTATCTAGGTAATAGTACTTGTTGGTATAACGAAGAATATGATTTTTGGACAATTCCGTTTGAGAACGACATTCACACTGCTTCTTATGCGGCATTTAAAAATAAGTCCATAAAATCGATTATTAGACGAATTATTAAAAAATGGAAATTACCAGTTGGTTGTAAGATTGAAATAGAAGATCGAACAACAAAATGGGTTTTAATAACAAAATAATGAAAAAGTTTGATTTTAGTAGATTATTCGGATGGTTGAGTATGTTTTACTCGATTGTTGTAACAATTTGTGTGTTTTCATCATGGATGCCTGTTTGGGCCACGATTGCAATGTCGGGAACAGGCATTGTTCTTTTAATGCTTGATATTTATATTTATTTATTTAAAAAGGAAAAATAATGAAACCATTTTCACTTGAAGAATATCTTAAGAATCCAGATAGGAAAGTTATTACCAAGGGTCAAGAATTTGTTAGAATTATTTGTACCGATATGGCAGATAAAAATTATCCTATTGTGGCTTTAGTACGCTGTAAAAATGGAGGAGAAAGACTTTCTATATATACAGCTAATGGACGCGAAAATATTAATTATAATAGTTATGATGATCTTTTCTTTGCTCCAGAAAAGCATGGTATATGGATAATTGTATACAGATATCCTTGTGGCGCAATTGGAACAGCTGATTTTATAACATATCCGGAAGTGGAGCAATTCAAAAATAACCAGCCAAACATAAAAATATTAAAAGAAGAATATCTTGAATGGGAGGAATAGTTATGAATAATCAGGAAATAAGAAATGAAATCAAGAATCTGAAAAGGATTTCAGACCTTGAAAAGCAACCGTTCTTACGCCCATTGGACCCGCTTATGCAAATCTAAAAAGTAAAATTATGGCATGGATAGCAAGAGATAGTGATGAAACTCTCGGAATATTTGGGGAAAAACCAACAAGGGACAATTTTGGCAGATGGAGAACTGACGCTTACATCGCCTTTAATGTGTATGACGATGATTTCGGAATAGCACTCCCTTCAGATGCCGATGAAAAACTCATCGGAAAGCATATCACTTGGGATGATGAATCTGTAGAAATATAGAGCTATGATGACACAGTTAGAACAATCTTTCTATGAATCTGTAACAAAGTATTGTCGGGAGCACTCGACTGATTGTAATTACAACAAGCAGATTGATTGGGAGCAGCGCAGGTATGAAATTGCAAGGGACACCTTGGCTGCCCTTATTTCCAATCCGAACCACTGTGGAAAATCTTATGAAAGCGAGGCGAAACACGCAGTTGAATTTGCTGATGCCCTTATTGATGAATTAAAGAAATAGAGTTATGAAAGCAAGCGAGTTAATGTTGGGTGATTGGGTAGAATTTGAAACGCCAACAACGGAATTTCTTTATGGCAAGGTTATAGGAATTTCTGAACACTATGTAACAATCGGTACATTAAACGACAATGTCTGTGTAGAAATAGATAAAGTCGGGCAGATACCAATCACTTCAAACATTCTTAAAAAGAATGAATTTGAAAAGTACTTTGCGGGATATTATAAGAACCCTAAAGAGCTGCATATTTCATGTGATGAGAATCAGGAGCATTGGTATATTAGCGACAGCCACGAGCAATATATTCACGGTGATTCTGTGGCTTCATTTTCCGCAGTTCGTGAATTGCAGAATATTTTGAGGATTCTTGGATTTAACGATTTAGCAGACAATTTTAAGATATGAAAACAAAGGAACAGATTTTAGGATGGCTCGACAAGCAGCCGTGGAAAAATGAGTTTTACGAGAATAGCTTCAAACAAGGATTGAAGCACACCTCGTATGACGGAGATTTTATAATCACCGCATTTGACTATGAATTGACCGCACAGGGAAACGAGGTTTGGGGCAGGCGTTCTGCTGAATATGCGAATTGGTACAACTCCAACGACAGACCGATGTCTTGGGAGGAATATCTTAAAAAGAGCCGTCCGATTCAAGACGCAAGCATCAAAATAAATGCATATATCGGCAATAACTCAGAATTTCTACAATGCGGAATGTCAAAAGAACTCTGTGAGGCTTTCATTGCCTACATGAAGCTGATTCAGCTGCGGAATGCTTGGGTAAAAGACTGTAAAAGAATGCCTCTGCGCTTTAAAATCATGTCACAGGGCGGCAAGGTAATGGTGAGTGATATGATACTTAATTCGTGCGGGTTGTCTTTTGAATACATGACCACGGCTGAGGAGTTTATCAATGTCTTCAAGGACCTCTTGGAAACCGCCAAACCGCTGTTGTAATGAATTTTAAATCAAACCGAATATGTACCCGATGCCACAAAAGACCTGCTTTTGGCACTGATGGTCTCGGGTATATCACTTGGCGTAATAGACCAATCTGTATAGAATGTCTTGAAGCGCTGAAACGAAGTGGAGAATATGAAACCAATAGAACTCGCAAATAAGTATCTTGTTGAAAATCACTCTGTTGCAGATAACGACTTTCAAAACGCAATGAACATCGCTGTTATGAAGGCTTTTCTTGCAGGATATAAGTCTGCTTCACAAAAAGCTATGTCATGGTTCGAGGGTTATCTTGCCGAAGATTGTCGAATAGATGATTGGCTGCGTGATTCGGATGTTTTACCGAACGGACAAAAGGAATTTATAAAATTTATGGAGGAATAATTATGAGTGAAATTTATTGGATAACAGTTCTTGGAAGTTTTAGTGCGGCGTCGTTCATTATTGCAATTGTCGCGTTTTTTGCGTTCATATTGCTTTCAATTGCTTGTTTTATCATAATTGCAGACGGCAAAGAATCATATTGTTTTAAGACAGTTAAGAAATCGGCAATTACATCCGGTATTACAGCCTTGATTTTTGGTATTTTTTGCTGCCTCATTCCATCGAAACAGGACTTGTACCTCATCTATGGTGCAGGAACAATAGTTGATTATTGTCAAGACAATCCTAAGGTAAAAGAGATTCCAGACAAGGCAATTGATGCTCTGAACACTTGGTTGGATATGGTTAACAAAAAAAGGGAAGATAATTATGTGGATAGCAAGAGATAGAAATGGAGAATTATATGCCTATTCAGTTAAGCCTGTTAAGGATAAAATTGACGGCATATTTACCCAGGTAAGAAAAGGTTCTATCGAACTTGATTTCAATGAATTCAAGGATGTTACTTGGGAAAATTCTCCAAGAGAAATTAAATGTTGCCCAAGTACTCTTGACCAATTAAATTATCATCTAGATATCACTCCAAAAGAACAACTGGATAAGGGGTTTGATTGGGAAAGCATACGGATAAAAGCCGCTATTCAGATAATGGCATCTCTAGTTGGATGTGATTCGGCAAGAGAATTGCGTTCTAAAAATACAGATGAGAATTATTTTTCAAAATCTGCCGTATCTTATGCAGACGAACTTGTAGAAATGTTGAAGAAATAGTTTCTCCATTGTAATGTGTTTGGTTTTATTGGAGAAACTTGGTTGATTCCGTAGCTCAACGGTAGAGCAGCATGGCCTAAGTCAGGGCAGCCCCTGATGATGAAGTCTCAGCAAGTAGTTGGTTCGACTCCAACCGGAATTACAAACACTTATAAATTAAATAGTTATGAAAAGTTGGAAAGTTTATTACAAGGACAAGTTCGGCGATACAAGCAAATGCTGGACTGAAGCAGAAACCCGTGAAGATGCCATTACAAAAATAAGGCATGAATATTGGGATGTTGATGAAATTATCAGCTGTTGCGAAATGAGATAATTATGAAAATAGTTTACACTGAAGGTTGTACTTGTTTTAGTCTTACAATAGACAAAAAAGACGTACAAGATCTTTCTGAAGTAGAAATTAAAAACACACTTTTAAAAGTCATCGAGCACTTAAATAAGGATGATGTGATCCAAATCTTACAAGATGTTGCACAAAGAGTTGGAGAATACAAGTATGTTGATCATTGTGATGAGTGCAATGATGATATATGTGAATATTCAATTAAAATAAAATAATTATGACTGTAAGAGAACTTGATAATGCACTCTGTGGTTTAGATTTTGATGCAGAGGTTATTTTAGTTACTTATGTGAATGGAGTTAAGTATGAACGAGGTATAGAAGATGTTGTAATAGACTTACGTGATGTGGAACCTGCGATTCTTATAACATCTCCAATTGTTTAATTTTTATTATAAATAAAATAAAGGTCGTCTGGAGTCAGCAATATCCTGTTAAAAAGAGTTTCTAATTCCGGCATGTGTCTGTGTCACAGTTGGTTAGCGCACGATACTTTTAATATCAGTATCATGAGTTCAAATCTCATCAGACACACTGTTAAATAAAAACAATTATGGAATATTTTGTTATTGATAAAAATTGGGTGGGATTACTTGTTACAAAGGATCTCATTAAATTAAAAGAGTTTCTGAATAATGATCAATCTTGGGATAAAGTTCTCAAAAGACCAGAAATAGGAGAAAATTGGACTTTTGTTACAAATAAAATAAATTATGACTTACGTAGCTGCCCCCTTTTTTAATGATGAAGAGATTGAAAAATTAAATCTCTTACATGCTTTTCTTATGAAACAATTTCCGGAAACAGACTTTTTCTTTCCTAGAGATCATAAAATTCCAAATGGAGAAATTATGACTAATTCTGAATGGGCTGAAAAAGTTTATGATATGGATGTTGAAGCTCTTAGAAATAGTGATGCTGTTATTGCAATATATTTTGGGCAATATTCTGACTCCGGCGTTTCTTGGGAGTTAGGTTATGCTAGTGCTAGAGATATGCCAATAACATTACTTGTTGTAGACCCTAAAAAGGATCAAAATATTATGCCAATAAATAGCGCAAATTTTGTTTTTGATTTTGAGGAGTTTATAACAAACAACTGTACTTTTGATATAATTAACAAAATAAATCAAAAATAATATGTGGGTAACGTTAACAATCGTAACAACACTGCTTATTATCGCACTAGGCGTAATAGTGGCAATATATCATGACAAACATCATGAAGATGTTTGCCAATTTCGAATTGTAGAACACAACGAGCATTTTTATATTCAGAGACACACAATGCAAGTTTGTGATGATGGTATTTCTCACTCTGTTTGGGAATATGAAGGTTCTCGTGCAGATGTCTTATCTCCTTTTAAAAAGTATGAATATGTAAATTACATAGACGCACTAGATAAAGTAAAGGAGCTTAGAGAAATAGAGCTTAAATATCGAAAAGAATCTTTTAAAGATTATCTTAATAGAAAAAGAGATGATTTCACAATAATTAAATATTTCGAGTAATGCTTAATTTTCTTTCTGCAATTTTTGTTATTGTTGTTATATGTGCAGCTTGTGTTATGCTCTATATACCAATTATAGATATTATAGAAAGTCGAGTAACAAAGCCATATATGATGCGTCTTATATGCGATAAAAAAGAAGCATATACAATTCAAGTAAAAATGACTAGATTTTCTGTTTGGTCTGACTATTATTATATTGGCAAGTCTGATGTAGTTGTAGCAATGGATATTTTTAGAGAAAAACTCAAAACTCAATTTCAAAAATCTGGAGTAATATGCAAACAAAAGATCAAATAATAACTGGATTAATTTCTTTTACAATAATTGCAATTATTACAGTTGCTTTTATTTTTGGGCTAGGACTGATTGTTATGCTTTTGTGGAATTGGCTTATGCCTCTTATTTTTGGTTTAGTTACAATAAATATCTGGCAAGCAATTGGTCTTATTTTGCTCTCTAGTTTTCTGATAAAGTCAAAAATATCTTTCAATGATACGAAATATATTCGGTCACTTAAAGACCGTTTTAATGCATAAATGGTGGGTTTTCTACTATTGTTATCAAGTAGGACTTATCTGGAGAGGTTTAGTACACGATCTATCTAAATTTTCTCCAACTGAGTTTTGGGAAAGTGTTAAATATTATGATGGTGGAAAAGGCTCTCCTATAAATAAATGCAAGCAAGCAAATGGAGGTGTTTCCAGAGCGTGGTTACATCATAGAGGTAGAAATACACATCATTATGAATATTGGACCGATAACTACGATAATGAGACTTTTTCTCGAATACGGATGCCCAAAGATGATTTTCTAGAAATGATCTGTGATTATATGGCCGCTGGTCGGACATATATGGGCAAGAACTTCTCGTTTCAAGCAGAATATGATTGGTGGCAAAATATAAAAGCACCAACATGTAATGCAATGAACGAATACACCAAAAGAAGAGTAGATATGGCTCTTGGTTTGGCAATACAACACAAAAATCTGAAATTTCTTAAAAATTGGAATAGATACAATGGCTAATTATGCTAACGGAAAAGTCTACGAAATTGGAGTAGACTATGGAACTAAAGTAATTGAAAATCGTGGTAGGAGAGATCCCAGAAAAAGCGTAGAAATCCTTAAACAGGAACATAATACCCTTTTTATGACTCGTGCTCAATTGTGTAAATTTTTAAAAATCAAGTAGTTATGGAATTAGAGACTTTCACGAAGTTGCGAACTAGTTTTACGGAAGCATACAACGAGTTTGCTAAAGAAATTTATAAAATTTATGATAAAGTTCTCGAACAAGTAGAAGAGGATGATATGATTTCGTTCGAAGAGCCTACTTTCGACTATGATTTCACATATAGTACACTCGTAATTCGTATAGAATTATATAATGAAGCAACTGATAAAGTTACAATTGTTACTTATAGAGGTGAAACTGAGTCAGAATTGATATCCGGACTTATTGATGCATATAATAAAGCAAGGGGGTAATTATGAAATTTGATCAAGTTTTAAGTGAATATACTATTTCACTACACAAGTTTAAGAAATACTTTTGCAATATAATAAATCAAGTAATTAAAGAAAAAGGTTTGGTTGGGAAAGTAAAATTATACTCTATAGCAGTTGAAGAAGAATATCCGGAGTCTAACGAATACTCTCTCTATTGTGTTTTTACCGACGCTGAAGAAAATGTCGATGATCGATATTTCTATCCAGCTATTGACGAAAAGACTTTTAAAGATGATGTTGCTGAATATCTAGATGAAATTAATTAAATTATGATTAAAGTTATATCTTCCCAAACCACAATAGGAGACGCTGCAATTGTTTGCAATAAAACAATTGATTTCTCTAAACTACTAGAGAAATATCCAGCTCTTACTAAGCATGAAATAGAAGAGACAATTGTACAATCTGGCATGAAAATTGACGAGGCAAAAGTTTCTTTCAGTGGTGCTGTTACTTTACAACAATCTGACAATGTGAATGTCTGCAAACTACTTGCAGAAGCACGTTGCGATCTTAAAATATCAAAATTTATTAAACGACTTGTACATCTTGTCGTAAAAGTGCAAACTAAAAAAGTTAAGCAAACTCGGAAGTAAAATTATGTGCTGGCTATTTTATGTAATGTTTTTGGTTTTATCGAAGCACGATAATTTTAACTATAACGAAGATGAGCTCTATGAATAAAAAATTGCACTCTGAAATTATGAAATTGCTCCAGACTCGCGTTAATAAGGGTGCTCCTTGTCTGGAGCAATTTAATTATGCAAAAGATCTATTAAGAAAAGTTTTAATAAATGAAAAAGATATTGCGTAAAGTAAAGTATTGGTGGTTCAATGTACGAAATATGCCTAATGCTATCTATATGTGCATAAGATTTCCTTTTCTCTATCCGAGAAATGTTTGGTCTGGAAAACACTATACAAACTGGAAAATCCAGACTAAAATGAGCGACCTATATAATAAGCATCATATATTTCGTACAGAAGATCACTCTGCTACTGGAGGTTCCCATTTCGAAGTTGTAGAAAATCGTTGGAAATCTAAGAAATATGAAATATATTATAATTTTCTCGGGTTTCTTGAAAATTTTCTTGGCATATTTCATTGTGTACCAACACATTCCATACATACTTGGATACCATACGGTTGGAGAAAAGCGTTTGGAGTACAACTCTGGGAAGAGATAAGACACTCCCTTTATAAGACAGGTGGTTGGAAAGCAGTTCGTTCTTTTAAGATCCATGATATAAAAGAAAAGTATGGAGAACTCCAGATTTACCCAGCAGTAGCCACTCCCGAAGTATATAAGATTATTAGAAAATATGAGTATATTTCGGGTAGAACTTGCATAATTTGTGGAGAACCAGCTACTTGTGAAACCCCTGTTGAGTATTGGAAGTGTCCGTATTGTGATGAACATGCTCCGAGAAAATCTAGGTTTTTACTCGATTTTGGGTTGTATAACTCTTGGTATGGCGTTTCTGGAAATGTAAATGGCCGCGATGGTGATGAACTCGTAGAACGAGAGCAAATGATTGAAGATTACGAAAAACAACAAAATGATGATTTTTTGGATTCTGATAATTAGTCTCGTTGGACTTGCTATATGTTTTTGGTACATTCGCAAAAACACCATTAAATTCCCTTCTGACGGGTCTTGTCATTTTGCCAATGTAGTTATCATCGACTCGGAGAAAACCCTTGAGAAGTACCTTAAAATCACAAATACGGGAAATCTTGAGGAACTTGCTGGGTACTACGAAAAATTCGGTATATTTGTAATTGATCGACGATGAAAATAGTTTGTATTATCTTGATTATTATCTTGGTATTTCTTGGTATAGAAGTACGAGATATTGATGAAAACTTGCTCGCTGAAAAATATTGCAAAAAACACAAATATGCTGAGTTTAGTTCTGTTAAAAAGAATATCGAGAACCTTTCTATTATAGGCTCTGTTATATTTTTTGTTATTGCATTAATTTTGTTTGTTTTTATTTTTAGTATATAATGAAATACTTAATTACTTGTGAATTAGAACATTGCGTTCTTAAGAGTTTTAGACGCACTTTTAAATGGAATAAAGAAAAACTAGCAAAGTTTTTTGGAGTTCCAAAAGAAAGCATAAAAGATTATAAAATCGAAGAAATATGTACAAGTTTAGAATAATTGAACGCAACAAAAATGGAAGAATCTGTTATGTTGTTAAAAGAAAAACTTGGCTAGGTTGGAGCTCTGTTAAAAACTATGGTGGTTATTTTGATATGGAATACCCATATCTATCCAACGCAAAGGCAGAGGTTCAACGCTTAAAAGAGTATTACTATCCTAAAATAAAGGACAAAGTTATATACGAAGAATAATTTTTTATTTTCCCTAGTTTTTAACAATTATTAACAATTTTATTATCAAACTTAAAATTCCAACTAGGGAAATCTCATCCTGTCGAATAATGGCTAGTTCGCTCTATGAAGAAATTGGGGTTCGATTCCCCACGGGATGACAAATTTTAAAATTTTTTAATTATGAGATATGTTGTTGACGATCTAAAAAGACACACAATTACTCCCAAAGTAAATGGTTATTATATAATGAAATATAGAGTTTGGGATGATGATAATATGTTTCACAATGGAATAGCCACAGTTTATTATCGTGTTGGTAAATATGCTATCTGTACTGAGGATTCGAATAATTTTAAATATTTTGGACCTTGTGATATGGAGCGTTTTATACGAACTATATATCAAAAGTATACTTATTTTTCACAATTGAGCCCAATCGAAACAACACTCTGGGAAAACGAAATTGAAGCAATTAAGGAATATGTTATCAATGGGACAAAAGAAAGCCACGGATGCGTAATTGACGAAAATAGAGGATTATCAATAATTAACGGAAAATATAGAATACCATTAGTTTGGCAATATCTTCATAAAGAGGATTTTATTGATCCAGCAGTTTTAAATATGTTTAAAAAAGGCACGTCTCTATTCTATCTTAAAGATTGGCATAATATAACTCCAGTAGAAGAGGATCTTGGTGAGTATCTTGAAAATAACGGAGTTTTTAATTTTACTTGTCCAATCTGTACAAATGAAAAATCTCCAGCTGGGTTTTTAAAAATGCCGCGTCCTTTTTATGAAAAAAATAAGTCTAGAATCAGAACTGTTTTACGTATGAAATGTACTGCAAAGATTTTAATAAATCACTCAGATTATAAATTGCCGGACTTATATAGTTATATCACTCTAATTGACCGATTATTTCCAAATTTTGTTATGACAGAACATGTAATAAATAAATTATCTAAATGGGCAACATATGTTGCTTGTGTGGAATATACTGATTATTATACAATGTTCAAAGAAATGTACCCGAATGCTGAGCCGGTACATTTTCTCGATATTAAAAGTGAAAGACAAGTATCGGAGTTGCATTGGAATATATTGAATATATATGAAATAAACAAGGACAGAATTTTACTAGAAAAATATCTAAAAATTAAGGAAACATTTCCAAGATATGAATTTTCAGATGAAAATTTTAGTATATTTTATCCAGAAACAGCAGAAGACATAGTAACAGAAGGGAGTACTCTACATCATTGTGTTGGAAGTTATCTGAAACGAATTGTCGAAGGGCGTAATATAATTTTATTTTTGCGTAAAAACGGAGAACTAGATAAGTCGTTAGTAACGGTTGATATAATCCCAACAGGTGATAGTTATGAAATTGAACAAGCTCACGGAAAATATAATTGTAAAATTGACGAAATCCCAGGCGTTAGTGAATTTATAAAAAAATGGGCAGAAAAATTTAATATTATTATAAACAATTTAAACAAGGTTTGTTAATTATGAGTTTCGTAGAAACAAAAAAGAAGATTGATGCTGAAAAAGCAGAGCCAATTAAACAGTATGGAGTAGTAGACACTCTTAATGCAGGAATGCGTCTTGTTAAGATTGCAGATGTTCCTGTGGGTGTTGCGTATAGTGATGAAGATGAGAAAAACATGCAAGAAGCGCTTTCACATTTTGGACCACTTGAAACACGTGAGCAGATAATGCAGGCAATGTATAATATGCAGCACACAACACGAATTGCAACAGATCTTCGTGAATCTGGAATGAAAGTCGAGAAGGAATTTACTAGTAAGGCTGGTAAGAAGACTTTCTTGATTGATGGAAAGATTTACGATGAGTCTGGAAATGTTGTAGCCGAATAATGATAAAATCAATTTATTTTTATGATGGCCCAGTATATATGGCAGCAGGTAAACTTAACGTTAAAAAAGATGCTAAGTTTACTACCATAGATGCTGGTATGGGAACTACATATAATTTAGAACAAGTGCGCTTTTATAGTGCTAGTGCCGATATAAACATTTTAACGAATAATCCGCAGTTACTTTCTTTTGATCTTTGTGATGAGTTCTTTTTATTTGATTTTAAAAATAATGAATTTCGTTCAATATATGAACTCACAGAGAAAGAGCTACATAAGACGCACGATTTGAGAAAGTTATGGATTGGGGGTACGTTCCCAGAAACAAAAATGATTTTTGAAAAACCCTTAAGTTAATGGAAAAGGACCGATTTACTAGACTTACACTAGAACAATCTGATAGAAAGATAGTTATAGAAAGACCATACGAAGATGTTAATGGCGATGATATGATGCAGATGCTAGAAACAATCATGGTTGGAATGACTTTCTTTCCAGAAACAATTTATAGATCGATGAAAGATCGAGTAGAAGAACTTTCAGAAATCTATGAAAAAGATTGCGAAGAATAAAAGTTTTTATTATATTTGTATATCAAAAGATATTAAAATTAATTAAAAACAAGAATGGGAAAAAATCTTTTAGGTAGTCTAGATCGTTATGAAGATGAAGCTACTTTTGAGCGTTTTAGACACAAGTCTGGAGAAAGCAAAAAGAAAAGAATTAAAATCGACCATAGAAAGAATTATGTTGATTTTAACGATATGAATTGAGATATAGAAACAGACGATGAAGAATTGGTTTAGAAAATTTCTAGATTTATTTAAAAAACCAGTTGTTTCTGAACCAATTACTAGTCTTACTCAACTTAACGATATCAAACAATATGATGATGTCCAAGTTAAAATTGGAGAAAGTCTTTATGATGGTTGGGTTGTAGAAAGAAAAGAAAATGTGGTGTTTATAGTTTATACAGATAGTTCTGGAAAACTTATAGACACCACTTTTACAATTACACGTCCTTATAATAGAAATAGTTTAGAGCAGTCTGGAAAAACTCTTATTTTAAAATAATGAAAATACTGAATATAGGTGATGTTCATGGTCGTACTGATGTTTTTGAGATAATACGAAAAGAAGTAGATAATGTCGATATGATTAATTTGACTGGAGATTTCTTTTCGACACACAACCCGAAGATTACACAAGACGACCAGATAATGGTAATGGAAGGCATTTTATCTTTAAAAGAAGATTTTGGTGATAAAATGCACATACAGAGGGGCAATCATGACCAGCAACTCGGATATAGTTGGGCAGATTGTTCTCCTAGAGCCGGAAGTAAGTGTGAACAATGGTTTCAGGAACACAAGCAAGAATGGCTCGATGCAACAGAATGGGTTAATGTTGTTGATAATATCATATTTTCACACGCCGGAGTTTCCAAGACATGGTTTGCTAGAACAGGTTGTAAAAAAGTAGAAGATATTAACAAACTCCCGCCTAGTGAATTATTTGGATTTACTCCAGATAATTACATGGATTACTACGGAACTAGCAGAACTCAGCCCTGCACATGGATACGTCCCCAGACTCTTATGAAGGATGCTCTTGATGGATATACACAAGTTATTGGACATACCACTTTTAAAAAGATCATACACATAATTAATGATTTTGGGGATGTGGAAGGTACGGATCACACATATGGCCCAGATATAGTTGTAAAACCAGTTGATATTTGGTGTTGTGATACTAATTTGGAACAATATTTGCTTATAGATAACGAAAAATTTATAATCAAAAATCTATAGTTAACCACTGACTTTATAGTGGTTTTTACCCTCGTAGTTTAATGCTTAGAACTGGGGACTTCAAATCCTTAAGTGCCTGTTGGATTCGGGCCGAGGGTGCCTAACTAATTGATTATAAATATTTTACATTGAAAAATTCTATTCCCACTCGGCTGTGAAGTCCAGTGGGTTTTTATGTTTTTAGCTATGAAAAAAGAATTAAAAAGATATGATATTGAAGTAAAATATCCACCGCAATCGACTAAAATTATCGTTTGTTATAAGTACGGCTCTGAAACGCGTGCTAAAGTGGGAATTTTTAAAAATATGGACCTTGCTTGGTCTGAAATTTTATTTTGAGAATATTATTAGTATGGTTGACATAGAAATAAAAAGCCCATTCTTTTTACAGATGAGTAGATCTTGTTTGTGTTTGGACGGAGACAAAAAGAAAGTTTATGCCGTCAGTTATATCTGACAAAATAAATTAAATGATTTTATAGGGGCAACTCCCTATGGCAATGTTTTTATTTTAGGATGATAGACGCAGAAATAAAATTACCAACAAATGGTCGTATTATTATGTATCGGTATGTTGTATGCCGAGGCTATGGTGAGTACCTTGATTTTGGTGAAGGAATTTTGACAGGAACTGTTTTTAATTTTAAGTACAAATGTGTCTGTGGCGCTAGAGAAATAGTTTGTTATAAATATATATAATATGAATCACGATATTTTTTATGATCCCGAAATAAAAGCACCTAGAGTAAATGAGCCAATTTTGTTTGTTCCTGAATATGGCGTTTTAGATTTTTCTGGAATTTTTGATGGAATAAATGTACAAGCAAATATATTGGGAATTGACACATATTTCCCGTATGATAAGATTTTTGTATGGAAAAGTATATAGATGCAGAGATTGTTCCAGTTCTAGAAGGTGTTAAAATAGAAATGGCTAAATATAGAATAGGAGATAACTACCTTTTACCCGATCATTACAAAGAACACGATACTCTTTTAATTGGGAAAATAGTTCGAGGTCGAATCAATAAGTTAGTACACAAAGATTGGATATATAAATGGATGAATATATAGACTCTGAAATTGTTCAAGTTCCAGAAGATATTGAAATATATGTAGGATTAAAAATTGTTCAATGGGATTGGACTAATATTAAAAAAATAATTCCAATATATGACGGAGAAATTTGTCGAGGAAAAGTGTATAACGGCTTTTTTAGTAGACCAACAACTACAAAACAAAGAATATATAAATGGAGAAAATATGAAAAAAATTAGTAAAGATTTTCAAGGTTGGCCAGTTTATGCTCTTACTTGGCGAGAAATATTAAAGTACTTGCCTTTTATAAAGGATGGGGTTGTAGATTTTAATGATCCTAGATTGGATGTTTATCCAAGAACACTGGAAGATGATGGAATGGGTTATGGAGTTAACGAAAAACTTATAACTGAGTGTACTTTCGTTGATAATGATAAAGAGTGTAATATTTTTATTGATAAGGAGATCTGGGATGCAGAAAATGATGTCTAATTTTATAGATGTTGAAATAAAACGCCCCCCATTTAATGTAAGAATATCTGTTGCACATTTCGTACAATTTCCTGAAAAAAGAATTACAGTTCACTCTTTTAATGATGAAGATATAATACATTCCTTGGATCAAATTGCTTACGGTTGGTTATACAAATGAAGTTACGAGAAATTTATATAGACGCCGAGATACTACCTCCGAAAGAAGGTGATATAATAAAAGTTGTACCAATACAATTTTTTGGAATATCTGAATATCCTGGACATATAAATAGAAGTCAAATTGTTACTGCTTGTGGTGCTGGACATCTCGGGATAAATACTGGATTTTGGCTAGATGATAATTGTGTCTCACATTATTGTAATTTTTGTAAATATCGCAATGTCTAGTTGGATTGACCCGGAAATAAAATCTCCGGACAATAAAAAGAATTATAAAGTTCGGAGTTTTAAAAGATATAAAAATTGCATATTATACGATCGAAAAAATGCAATTAAGGTTTATGAAATCGGTTGGGGAGGTATTGCTTGGATTTTTAAAAACAGTTTAGATTATTGTAGAGTAGCATGTTACAAAGAGATAAATTAATTGACGCTGAAATAATTTTTCCAAAAGAAGGACAGGTTGTTACTATAGTAAAAGTTATTTTCTCACAGATTGACAAGCGATTTTCTCAAAAGGGTTTAATATGTGGCCCAATTAAATATGTCGGCAATTTCCCATATTGTATATGTAACGGGCGTTATTGTTTATGTGTTTGTTATGCAAATGAATTATAAAAATAAATTAACTGAGTTGGGGTTAAAAGATCTTTCCCAACAATATCCCTGAAGCTAACGATTTTGAATTGTGTATTTTAGCAATGCGAGAAGCCAATTGAACTTACGCAAATATGCAAAAGGCGTTAGGAAATCCATCTAAAAAAACTATTTCTGGAGTTTTTAAAAAATATGCACCAGAACTAGCAAATAAAGATGTGAATAATGATAAAATGAATAAAAAATCTTTTATTACAAAGGAAGAGGGAATCTTTCGATATAATTGTATAAAAGAAAATAAATGAATGTGAAACTTACAAGGCGATAATTACTTGTTTGAAATTAAGGACAATCTGCTCTATTTCTCTGAAAATGGGCACACAATGCCTTTTTCTGAGTTAGATATCGCTTGTAGAAATCAAATGTTAAATGAACAACAAGACCAAATTAAAGAACATCGAGAACATTAATGATTGTTTTAGTGGACAGGGTACGTTTTTAATTGAAAAGGCGTTTAATAATGCGTCTGGAAAGTTTACTCACAAGGCGGTGCATGTTTTTAGTGATGAACACGGAAAGTTCGAGTTAAAAAAGGAGGACGCAATTACTCTCCAAGAAAAATATCCAGATGCAGAAGTACTCTTTTCTGCTACTATTGATGATCGAAAGACATCATCTGCCGATGAAGATGATGACGACGGCGAAGTTTACGTTGGAGGACAATGGGTTGGAAGTTGTATCAAAGTAATTAGTGAGAATTTTGCTATATATATAGATGTAAATTCAATTACTGTTTATTTTACTAGTCTTGATTTTGATTACGAAAAATTAATTAGCGATCTCGACGAGGTACTAGCAAAGAAAGACGAGGGACCAAAAACATCTGAGGTTCGTCTTGTTGTTTATGATCAATCTTTTTACTCCGTACCAGCGAAGATTAATAAAACTATCGTTGATATTAAAAAGAATTACAATGACGATTTTATCCCTGTTTACGACGATCTCATTAAGTTTATTGAAAGTCGTGAATGTGGGCTTGCTGTGCTCAATGGGATCCCAGGTTCAGGAAAAACAAACCTAATACGCTCATTGATAACGAGTTACCCAAAAAGATATATCTTAGTTACTAATACCGTAGCAGAATCCCTTGCATCTCCGGAGTTTATGTCTTTCATGCTTGAAAATAGAGATAGTATTTTCATTCTTGAAGATTGTGAGCAGGTTATAAAAGATCGTGACGAAGAGACAAATTTTAGTGGAGCAATATCGAATATATTGAATATGACTGATGGAATTATGTCAGATGTGTTTAATATTAAGTTTATCTGTACTTTTAATGCAAATATTGAGACGATTGATAAGGCTCTTTTAAGAAAAGGTCGTTGTTTTGTTAATTATGAGTTTAAGAAACTCTGCGTTGAGAAAACAAAGACTCTTTTGAACGAGCAAGGAATAACTCTTGATAGTTATGAACCAATGACACTCGCTGAGATATATAACTTCGATAAGACAGATTGTACTACCAAGAAAGAGAATAAAATTGGGTTTTAATTATGTTTAAAGAAATAAAAACTGACAAAGAAGCTAGAGAGTTAATGCTCTCTGGAATGAAAAAACTCGCCACTACTGTTGGAGCTACTTTTGGCCCAAATGGTGCTAGTGTAGTTTTATGTGATATTGGAAAACAGCCACATGTTACAAAAGATGGTGTTTCTGTAGCAAAAGAAATCGAGTTCGATGATCCTTTTGAAAATGCTGGTGCACAATTACTTAAAGAGGCTGCAATCCGTACGGTTAACACAGTGGGAGACAGTACTACAACAGCAACTATTCTCGGTTATGCGTTTTGTGTACAACTTGCACAATATCTTGACAAACAACCAAAAGTGCAGTTTAGAGAGGAAATTGAGCGAACAAAGAAAGCTGTTGTTGATTTTATAAAGGCAAATGCAATCGAAATTACAGATGCTGATATAAAGAATATTGCAACAATTTCTGCAAATAATGATCCTGAACTTGGGCAACTTATTGCTGATGCGTTTCTTAAAGTAGGTAGGGACGGAATTATTACCGTAGAAGAGTCCAAAAACGCAGATACTACGATCGATATTGTTTCTGGAATGCAGTTTGATCGAGGTTATGTTTCTCCACATTTTGTTACAGATACAACAAAAGATCAATGTGTTCTTGAAAATCCTTATGTGCTTATAACAGAACATAAAATCACTAGAACTCGCGATCTTGTTGGAATCTTGAATCCAGTTGTAGAAGAAGGTAGGCCTATTTTGATTATTGCAGAAGATTATGACGATGCTGTGCTTGAGGCATTGAAACTTAACAAACTTAACGGCACTCTCGATTGTTGTGCAATAAAGGCCCCATCTTATGGCGAATATCGAAAGAAAGTTCTTGAAGATATTGCCATCTTAACTGGTGGTTTTAACGTGTCTTATGACTCTGGACTCGAATTGGTTGACGCAACCAATGCCATTCTTGGCTCTTGCAAGAAAGTAGTTGTTACAAAAGAAAAGACCACAATTACAGAAGGCAATGGGAATGCCGATCTTATTGAATCTCGAATTACAGACTTAAAAGCAGAATACGAGCGAGTAAAAGCAGATCCTGTACAACAAGGAGGTTTTGTTGAAAAGTTCCTACAGGAGCGAATTGCGAAACTTACTGGTGGAATCTGTGTTATCCACGTTGGTGGAGGTACCGAACTCGAAATGCGAGAAAGAAAAGACCGAGTTGATGATGCAGTTTGTGCTACACAAGCAGCTATAGAGGAGGGCATTGTTCCCGGCGGAGCAACTATATATGTGCGAGCAAGGAAAATTATTACCCGAGAATTTGGTTGGGGAGGTTATATTATCCAAAATGTCCTTAGATTCCCTTTTGAAAATCTTGTTATTACGTCTGGTAGAGATCCGGAGAAGTACATTGATCTAGTTGAAAATAACGCTGGTTTTGATGCCTTACGCGGTTGTTTTGTTGAAGATATGATAAAAGTTGGAATTGTTGATCCAGCAAAAGCAGTTAGACTTGCTTTTGAAAATGCAATTTCGATTATGCTACTCTTTTTAAATACCGATGCAATTGTTGCCCCAAAAATGGCAGCACAAATAGTTTAGTTATGTTTGAGGAAATAATTAACTTAGCACCATTAGGACATGCTAGAACCGGGCAAATAAAGAAACTGCTGCTTGAAAAAGTTAGTGGAGACAATGCAACATATTCCGTTTATACAGAATGGCCTGGTTGTCCAGATCTGGATAAATATATGCTTATTACAACTGATCCTGATACACATGATATAGTTGCAATTGATTTCGATGCTGGTCCTTACTTGACCATAGGAGACAAAATAAAAGAAAAAACAATTGTTGGGTTTACTTACGAAGGTAAGTATGACAATATAAAAGTTATTTTGTTAGATGATAGACCTACAGATACTATTTCTGATTAAAATTGTTTATATACTTGCTATAGCATATATAATTGGCATACAACGAGAAGCATCTGGAAAAGATCTTGGGTTTAGATCAATTGCACTTGTTATGTTAGGTGCATTTGCTTTTACCTATACGGCATATAACAGTGATGGAGTTATTGATTATCACGTTATTGCGCAGATTGTTTCTGGAATATCTTTTGTAGGTGCCGGTTTGATCTTTAAGGACAAAAATGTTCACAACTTAACTACAGCAATCCTTGTTTGGGTTTGTGCTGCAATGGGAGTTATGGTTTGTCTTAGTATGTTTATAGAAGTATTTGTTTTAGCCGCAATTACTTGGTTATTATTAATTTATAAAAAGAAACAAAATGAAATCGATTAGGTATTTTTATGGAACTGAGTACAAGGTTGCTATGGTTCCAGTGTTGCTTGATGCCAACAATGAAGTTATTACTGCAATTGGTGATCCTACTGGCAAGAAAAAGAGTGTGCCAAGAGTAACAATTTGCTCCATTTACGACTCCGAGAAAAAGACCCTTTCTTTTGGTGTATCAAGATGTTCCACAAAAGATGTTTTTAACAAGGAAGTGGGAAAGAAACTCGCACTTGCTCGTGCAGAGAACAATCCAATTGATGTTATGTATATCGAAAATAAGGCACAATTGGGAAAAATCTGTACGCAGAGATGTCTCGAACTAGAAGACGAGGCTTGCGACTGGACTTATCCGATTAAGTTTTAATGGAGAAATATGTTGTTTACTGTGATGGCTCGTATCAGGACTCGATAAAAGCGGGTGGATGAAGTTCTGTTATTCTAAAAGACGGAAAAGTCTTTAAAAAGCTTTATATGGGTTTAAAAAACACCACGAATAATAGATGCGAAATTCGTGGTGTTTTAGAAACTCTGAAATATTTTAAGGAACCAACAGAACTAGAAATTCACTGTGACTCCCAATATGTTATTAACTCGATTGTTAATGGGCATGCAAAAAAGTGATTTGATGATCAGGATTTTACCAAAAAGAATCTTGATTTGTGGTGAGAATTACTTGAACAATTGCCTAGACACAATGTGACTTTTGTTTGAGTTAAGGGGCACAATGGTGACGAATATAACGAGTTAGCAGATATGTTAGCTGTACACGCGGCACAATGCTTGAATATACCAGAAGATGAAATCTGTAAGATTGATTTTTAAGAAAATTGGGAATCATTGGTACTTGAATATAAAACACCACAATCCCAATGATTTAATTTTAGATAGAAAGATTGAGTTGTTTTTGAATAAGTTAGATATTTATGACGAAGGAATTGTCGATAATATCTGGCTTTTTGAGCAAGGAGATTATATAATTGAGGAAGGTCTTATACAATTTAGCGAGGAAGATATGACTCGTTATTTTACCACAGAAGATGATTTTACAATGAAAATTTATATTGATAAGTATGAATTTTATTTAACATCTAGATTATATAATTTGCTCGAATTGAATTACGACCTCGATTTACATGAATCCGTTTATAGAATTGCACTAGATGAAATATAAGGAATCTGAAGAGCAGCAGCCAACTGTAGAAATTGCAATTGAAACGCAGGAAGAAGAATGTCCAATTGAGAAAGAGCAAAAAGATCTCGTTAAAATCTACAAGAAGATGATTAAGGAGCATCTTGAATTGATAGATAGTTCTTTGTGTACAATTAGAAGAATGATGGACAAACTTTATGAGTGCGGAGAAGATAACAATCCACGGGAAACTAGTTGCTAAACAAGACGGAATTTATATTAATTACGTCTTTAAAAATTTGGACGAAGATGATAAGAGTTTGTATAAGTATATAACTGTTACACAATGTCCGAATTGACAAAATGTAGGTACTTTAACAATCGGGGACGAAGGTTTTGTTACTTTTGAATATGCCGAAGCTGGCGATGAATATTTGGAGGCAAACACAGACCAAGTTAAGCGATATAAGTACACTGCACTTTATTTTATGAATTTTATAAAAACAAAAGATATAAAAGATAAAAATTATAGTTTTTAGATATGAAAGAAAACACAACAGAGTTTGGAAGTGCAATTGCACAGGCAATTAAGACAGATATTAACCAGTACGTATGAAAGCGTAGGTCCGGAGAGGAAATACGGTTGATGGATATGGATGCTACGGAGTTGAATCGTGCATATAAGCATGTGCATGAAATGCTATATAACGAAGATAAGTACGTGCCTGGAAAGTATCAAACTAAAATAAATATGCAATACCTTATCAATCAATGCAATGCAGAATTATTCAAGAGATACTTGATATATGAATGCAATATTGAAGCACTTAAAACTCCAATGCAAATTGTTACTCTTATTAGGGAGTACAAAAAGCAAAACAATCTTACTGACTCTGATCCTGTCTCTACTCTGTTTGATCACTTACCACAGGAGTTTGAGAGTGTGACTTATGGTGATCTTATCGCCGCTTGTCTTGACCAGCTTGAAGTTATTAATAGAAAAATGATTTCGCAGCATTTTATCCTTTCCAAAGGAATCTGACTTACTGAGCCTGAGAAAGAAGAACTTTCTGAAAGAGATGATGAAGGAAAGAAAAGGCCATGGCTCGATGTTGTAAAGGAACGTTGTTTAATGCCTAGTGAAGTAAAGTTGAGAATTGATCCAAGAGGTTTTTCTTATAGTGAGTTTAGGGCGCTTATTCATCTTGCTCCACTGCCAAAGATTTCTGGTCTTTCCTCTGATACTCTGAGACTTATGCGAGACAAAGTTTTTCCAATGCTTTCTGAAGATACAGATTGGCATATTAAGAGGTGGACTGGAATTGCCAAACAAATAGAAGAGGTGGCCAATTATAAAGGAATTGAACTTTTAAAGTTTGAAAAGTAATGATTATTAAAGGAAAAACTGTTTTTGTGTACGATGTAGAAGTGTTTCCAAACTTGTTCACTTGTTGCATAAAAAACAGTGAATCTGGAAATATAGTTAATTATGAAATATCGTCTCGAAATAATGAAATTGAAAGCATATATAATATATTTCACAATAAAAATATTATATTTTGTGGCTATAATAATCTACATTATGATGATCCTATAATTAACTATATTTTAATGAGTTACGAGGTTCTACATTTTGATGATTATTATAATATATGTCGAAAAATAAAAGAACTTAGTGATACAATTATTGAAACAAAAGACAATAATTTTTCCTCGTGATCAAAATATAAATATGCGCATCTTTTTCCAAGTTTTGATCTACTAGCAATGATGTTTTCTAGTAAGTTACGTGTTGGATTAAAAGAGATGCAAGTGACAATGCAATATAAAAATGTGCAGGAATATGATGGCGATTTTAACTCGTTAGTTCCGCAAAACGACATTGATGATGTTCTTGAATATAATAGAAATGATGTCGAATCTACTTGTGAATTGCTTTCTCGATTAAAAGAAGATATTGATCTTAGATTAGCAATTGAAAAAGAATATGGAATTAACGTACTTAGCAAGGATGGCGTTAATATTGGAATGGAAATTATAAAATCTCGTTATTTAAAAGAAACTGGACTTACTTGAAATGAAATAAAAGACAAAAAAAGTGAGTGCACATCTCTTTGTTTAGGTGATATAATTTTCGATTTTATCCAATTTAAAACCAAAACTTTACAAGACCTTTTAAAAGACCTTAAAAATCAAACAATTACTCCAAACGATAACTCTTTTGAAAGAAAATTTATACTCGGAGGGGTTCCTCACACATTTGGCATGGGAGGAATACATAGTGTTAATGAGCCAGAGCAATTTGAGCCTAAAGATTCGCAACTGCTTATAGATCAAGATGTTACCTCTATGTATCCAAGTATTATATTACAACACAAAGTATATCCCCCACATCTTGGCGAAGCGTTTTTAACTGTTTATCAAAAGATTAAAGACGATCGTGTGAAGGCAAAACACGAAGGTAACAAACTTGTTGACAAAACACTAAAACTTGCATTAAATGGACTTTCTGGAAACTTACAATCAGAACATTCTTGGGTATATTCTCCAAAAACAGCATTAACAATCCGAATAAATGGACAGTTAATGCTTTTAATGTTAGCAGAGGCTCTTGATCAAATTGGAGCACAAATTATCCAATCCAACACAGATGGTGTGTTTATTTTGCTTGATAAAAGTAAACTTAATGAAATGCAAAATGTTGTTAACTGGTGAGAGAAAACTACCAAATTAACACTAGAGGCAGATTATTTTGAGCGTTTTTATCAGTTTGCAATTAACGATTATGTTGGAGTTAAAAAGGGTTGGTCTGAGACACATGATCCAAAATTAATTAAAAAGAAGGGCCTTTTTATTGACTCTGTTACTCTTGGGAAAGGGATGGCTCCAACAATTGTTGCAGAAGCTATAAATAACTATCTTGTACTTGGAAAAGAAGTTGATGAAACTCTTAAAGAGTGCGACGATATATTAAAATTTTGTACTTACCAGAAGGTTAGTAAAGATTTTCTTGTAGAATATAACGAGCATATAATTAGACGCATAAATCGTTATTATATGTCCACAGATGGAGGAAAAATGTATAAATGTAAAAGAGATCCTCTTACTCTAAAATTAAAGAACTACATTTCGATGTGCCCTAGTAAAGTAACGTTATATAACGAGTTTAATGAAATGCCAATAAAAGAACGACATATAAATTATACTTATTATCGATCTGAGGCATATAAAATAATAGATGCAATTAAATCGAAACAATTAATGTTATTTTAATATGCTTACTAGAACAGAACGACAAAAACTTGCATTAAAACGATGAGTAGAAGCCAGTTGCACCGCAGTCGTCTCAGCGTGCACTGGCTTCGGTTAAGCAAAACGAGATTGGCAATAATGGCAATTTCGTTGCTACTAAAACAAAATCCGGATGCATATATAATTGTTAGTGTTCCTACACAGTACTTGAAAGATCAATGGATTGCAGAATTAGAAAAATACAGTCTTGTTAATAATTGCGATGTAATTATAGTGAATACAATCGTTAAACATACGTATGTTGTTGATTTACTGATAGTTGACGAAATTCATGCTACAGCCTCAGACATGTTTCAGAAGATTTTTACGGCAGTTAACTATAAAATGATTTTAGGACTTACTGCAACTCTTGAAAGACTTGATGGGAAAGAGATAATTATAAAAAAGTATGCACCGGTATGTGACACAATTACTCTTGATGAAGCAACACAAAATGGATGGGTTTCACCTGCGAAACATTATCTTGTTCTCTTGAATGTTGATTTAAAAGAATATAAGGAACTAGATAGGAAATTTAATAGTTATTTTGCGTTCTTTGGCTTCGATTTTAACTGTGCGATGTCAGCTTTGCAAGAATGACCGTATCGCAATAAGTTTGCGAAACAGATTGGGTCTGATCCAAAAACTGTTTTGCAGATGGCAGCACAATGAATGAAGGCATTACACGCAAGAAAGGCTTTTATAGAGAATCATCCGAAGAAAATTGAAATTTGCAGACAGATTTTAGATGCTAGACAAGACACAAAATGCATAACTTTTTGTCCAACAATAAAATTTGCAGAATCAATAAAAAGAGGGATTGTTTTACACTCTGGCAAGAAAGCATCTGAAAACAAAAAGGCAATCGAAGATTTTAACGTTGCTACTGAAGGAGTACTTAACTCCTCAAAAATGTGCAGGGAGGGCTGCGATATTGCTGGTTTAACAACTGGCGTTATAATGGATGTAGATAGTTCCAAACGATCTAGCATACAAAAAGCTGGAAGATGCGTTCGTTACTCGCCTGGAAAAACAGCCGAAATCTTTACTCTCGTTATTAACAACACCCAGGAAGTGAAGTGATTTAACAACAGTAACACAACTAGTTATATCACGATTGATTCTGAGGAAAAATTACAAAAAGTCTTGAATCACGAGGAAATAGAATCTCGTGAAAGAGATTTTGGAGAAACAAAAAATTATAGATTTTAACCAAAATAAACGATGAATACGTAACAGTTATAAACATCGGTCGAGTTAAATATGGCTATAAACATATTTTAACTTGGAAATAAAAACAATTTTAAAATTGATGGCAACTTATCACTTATCTGCTGATGAGTTGCTTTTGATTTATATTACCTTACTTGCACGTGATGAAGAACACGGAGCTGAGTATTTTGACACCTGATTTCGCAACGGAGGAAATGAGGTACTACGTAGCCTATTTAGCTCGTTACAGGAAAAGGGTGTTATATTAAAATCGTACAATCCAACAATTTACAACCCAAACGAGGTTGAATTTAACAAAAACTTTCTAAAAGGTTGATTTAAAAGTGGTTGTACAATGGGAGAGGAATTATTTACAAAATATCCGTCTTGGTTGAATATTAACGGAAAGTTAACTAGTCTTAAAAACATTGCTACTCGTTTTGCGTCTCTTGATGATTTCTTTTGCTTTTATGCAACACAGATTGGAAACAATCCAGAAAAGCACAGAGAAGTTATGGAAATTCTTGACTGAGCAAAAGAGAACGGCAAAATTTCTTTTGGAATCTTAAACTTTGTCGTATCGAGACAATGGGAAGCCTTAAAAGAACTACGAGATAATCCAGAAATGGTTGGAACTGCTGATAATATTTGTATTTTAGATGAATAGTGTAGATATTTTATATAATATGATTAACTCTGGAAAAGCCGGAAAAAATACAGGGCTTAGTACAGGTATACCAAAACTAGATAGTTATACAGGAGGAGTTAGAAAAGGTATATATACACTTATTTTTGGAACTTCTGGGAGCGGAAAAACAGCACTCGCTTTATATAGTTATATATATAGACCGCTAAAAGACCACCCGGATAAAAATATAAAACTTGTATATTATAGTCTAGAACTTTCTGCTGAACTTCTTTTATCCAAACTACTTTGTATTTATATTTACGAAGAATTTGGAAAAATAATTCCTTATACAAAATTAATGTCTTGACAAGAAATTTTGTCTGACGATGATTATGAGTATGTATTAAAAGGAAGAGAATGACTTAACTCTATTTCTGAAAAATTAGTCATTTTTGACAAAACATTAACGAATAAAGTATTCTATCACACGCTGATGAATCTTCTTGAACAATGAGGTACATTTACAGAAATAGATGGTGGTAATAGAACCGTTTATACACCAAACGATCCAGAACAACTTATAGAAGTTGTGGTAGATCATCTCGGTCAGAGGCCGAGAATAAATTGGGCAAAATCGAAAAAGGCTAAAAATATTTAGAAAATTGTTAAAAATATACTAACTTTGGTCTACTAATTCAAATAATATGACAAAATCAAAAGGAATTATACCAAAGAAAACTCCAGAATTTAAAAATACAATTATCAAAGAATATCTTTCTGGAGTATCTGCACGAGAGCTTAATAAAAAGTACCACACAACTACTGAAAAAATATTAAAAGAAGCTGGAGTGTTATTGAGTGCATCAGAATTTAGAGCAAAGTATAGAAGAGATTGTATAAAATTAAATTGGCAATTTGAAGATATCACCAATGAAACAGAGGCCTATATCTTAGGCTTTTGACTTTCTGATGGTTGCTTGTGTTCAAAAACCCAACTTAGTCTAGCAATAAACGACTTAGATATATTAACCGATATACGAAATTATTTTTCCCCAGATATAACCATCGGGAATCACAATAGAGGAGCATATTGTATTCGTATTTCTTCCAAGATTGCATGTAAAAATGCACAAAAATGAGGTATTATCCACGGAAAAACAAATACAGAATTTGAAATTCCACCAATACCAGAAAATTTAATCCAACATTTCATTCGAGGTTATTTTGATGGGGATGGAACAATTTTTGTATGTAATCCTAAGAATCATTGCTCTTATTTAAAAGGAAATATATGTTCTCCGACAATAAAAATTTTGGAAAGTATCCAAAAACATTTAGAAAACCACAATATTTTTACAACAATAAATTGTGAACATAGAAAAAATATTATGCTTCCTAATCCCACTGGAGAATGTATCGGACATTTTGATATGTATAGACTTTTTATACGTAAAAAAGATGAAATATATAAATTTTATAAATATATATATGAAGATGCAACAATATATCTAAAACGTAAAAAATCTGTTTTTGACAATTTTTATATTCATGCTAATATCGAGGTAATTTAATTAATAATATAATTAAACACTGTAACGCATAGTAGTTGAAACTAGAAATAGAATATAATATTACCACGAGTGCCCAACACTTATGTGAAAATATATGCTGAACTTTATAGAAATATAAAGAACAAAAAGATAAAAAACTTTTTGGATAACAAATGCTCTGTATGCCAATTGATGGTCATACAAAAAAAGCAGAAATGGATCTCATTTCATCATATTGTGTTACGTTGCGTGAGAAATGCAAAGTTTCTTTTGTTATACTTCAGCAGGAAAATAGAAATTCTGCAGATATGGATAGAAGAAAGGCAGGACTTACGGAATGTAGTTCGGAAGATTTAAAAGATACTGGAAATACTTTTAATGACTGTGAAATATGTATTGGTGTTTATTTCCCTCTCAAGTTCAAAATAAAATCTCACTTAGGTTACCCAATTATTGTAGAAGAAAATCCTCTGCAAGGTGGATTTAAAGGATTGAGGGATAGATACAAAGCACTAAACATAATAAAAAATCGCCAAGGAGTAAGTGATAGAGTAATTCCTGTTAACTTTTTCGGAGAACTCGGAATTTTTAGAGAGCTCCCTCCTGCAAAAACAATAACTAATTTTTCTATATATACGTCATTAGAAAATTCTCCCAAAAATAAAATAAAAGATGCAACTCCAGATAATGGGGTGAAGGAAGAAATAAATTATTCTTTTTAATAATGGCTATTACGCTACCTACTTCAAAAATTCCAGCAACAACACAAGATCCTAAGTACCTGATACTCTTTGGGTTACCGAAAGTGGGAAAGACAACAATTCTCTCCACACTTGAAGGAAATCTAATTTTGGATTTTGAGAACGGCTCTGACTACGTCTCCGCTCTTAAAATAAAGGTTAATACACTTAAAGACCTTAACGAGATCTGTGCTGCAATTAAAGAGGCTGGATATCCTTATAAATATATAACGATTGACACGATTACTGCCGTTGAAGAAATGGCAAAACCACTTGCGATAAAGCTCTACCAAGATTCTCCAATGTTTTCTGAGAAATATGCAAATGTAAAAGATCCTGCATCGCTACCAAATGGATCTGGTTATGCTTTTTGGAGAACTGCAATCGAGAGGGTAATTGATAAAATTGCGGCTTGTGCTCCAAATCTTATTATATGCGGGCATGTTAAGGACGCAGCACTTGCTGAAAATGCAAACGGATCTCTTAAAACACTTGATCTTACAGGAAAGGTTTCTCGCATACTCGCAGCAAAGTCTGATGCAATCGGTTTCGTACATAGGGACGAAGATAGCAATCTCTGCATACAGTTTGGTACTGATGGAGAAGTTCTCACAGGAGCTAGACCACAGCATCTTGCAAATAAAGATATTATTGTAGCTGAGCGGGCTGAAGATGGCTCTTTTGTTCCACATTGGGATAGAATCTACCCTAGTCTTGCACAGTAATGAATATCGACATTTCTCCTATAATTGTAGTTAACACAGAAAGTCCAACAGATATTGATCTGACTGATGCAATTGTAGAACTAGGAGATAACAACTTGGTTTTGTCGAAAGATGCAATAAAAGCACTTTCGGTGAAACCAAAAGATAAAATTGCAATTAATTATTGGACAGTTAATAGCGAAACCACATTTCCTCTTATTGGACGTGCTGAATGGTTCGGTTCTGATGAAGGAAATAAATTAACAAAATCTGGTACTATTTCGTTTCGGGGTGAACAGAACAAAGTTCTGCGCGAATATGGTACTTCTTTCAAAATGGAAAAGTTTAAAGACTTTTACAAATTAACCCCAAAAGTATAATTATTAAAATTTTTTAAAAATGAATTTTGATTTTTCAGATGCAGTAAATGCAAAAGAGTCTGGTTCTAGATTGACTCCAGGAATTAAAGATGCTACTTTCGAGGGTGTAGAGTTTGCAAATGTAACTAGTCAGAAGACTGGTGATGCTTTTAAGACTCTCGTTCTCAAAGTAAACATTGATGGCTACGGTCCATATCAGCAGAACTTTTTCGAGCCTCAGTCAGCAGAGCGTCAGGAAATGCAGTGGGGTAAGTCAGCATCTCCGCTTGATCATTTTAAGATCACTGTAATGGAAATCCTTGAAGCGATCTGTCCAGAAGTTGCCGCAGAAATTAATGCTGGCACAAAGAAGCTCACCGGCAATTTTAAGCAAATTGTTGATGCAATTGTAACCTACACTAAGCCTCATATTGGAAAGAAGACCCAAATTAAGCTCATACCTGGCAGAGACAATTATTGCAATATGCCATCTTTCACTGCGCGTATTGATCGCAATGGCAATCTCGGTATTGCTACACGTATTATTGGTGATAATCTCACTCTTACTAGCTCGGAGGTAAAGAAGATCGAGAATGCTGCTACAGCAAAGCCTACTAACATGGCTACTTCTACTGCCGATGTAGTTTCTGCAATGGCAACAGACCTTGAGGATCCTGATTCGGATCTCCCGTTCTAAGTAATTGATACTCATGGAGATAACAATAGAGCCCGTTAGGATTACCAAGGAGCTTATATTGAGTAGATTTCCACAAGAGCAAATACTAGAATATTATCTGGGAATACCAGTTAAAAAAGGTCTTTTCAAAAATCCGTTGCGAAACGACAGAAGACCAACTGCTAGTTTTTTTAAAACAAAAACGGGACTAGTTATATTTCACGATTTTTCTGGTTGTTTTTCCGGAGATTGTTTCAAGGTTGTTATGGAAAAGTTTTCCTGCAACTTTTCACAAGCACTGCATATTATAGCAAATGATTTTGGAATCATACATGATGATAAATTGGTTGTGAATGAACCAAAGCTGAAATATACAGGAAACAAACTAGATGAAAAACAAACCTCTGTTATACAGGTTGAAATACGCCCATTTCAATCCTACGAACTTAATTGATGGGCCAAATATGGAATACAAGAAAGCACACTGAAGAAATTCGGTGTGTTTTCTTGTAAAAATATATGGCTTAACGGGAATATATTTCACTACGAAAGTCCAAAACAAAAGATTTTCGGATACTACGGAGGCATAAAAGAAGGAATTGAACAATGGCGATTATATTGACCAGATAGAACTACGATGCGCTTTTTAACAAACTGAAAAGCAAATCAACTACAAGGTGCAAAACAATTGCCGAAAGATGGCGGAGATCTGTTGATTATCCAAAAATCAATGAAAGACGTCATGTGTTTATATGAACTAGGCATTATTGCAATTGCACCAAATAGTGAAAATCTGTTTTTAAGTGACTCACAACTAGATAAAGTTAAAAGCAAATTCAAGCGAATAATAGTGTGATATGATAATGACGATCCAGGAAAGAACGCACTAGCTAGAATAAAAGAAAAACACCCAGAATTGGAATATTTTTATATCCCAGAAAAATACGAAGCAAAAGATTTTAGTGATTTTTATAAAAAATATGGCAAAGAAGCTGCAATAAAATTGCTAAAAACCGAGTTAAATATAAATAAATGGGAAGAAAACGAAGCGCAGGTTATTCCCGAAACAAAGGAAATGCCTACGAGCGTAAAATAGTAAAGGAACTCAAAGAATTGGGTTTTGATGTTGGAACTACTCGAAATAACTCAAAGGCAGAAGATAATAACAAAGTTGATATACACGATAACAAAGGTAATCTGCCATGTAAAATCCAATTAAAGGCAACACAACAAACTCCACAATATTTTAAGATACGCTCCGAAACTACTGTGAATCCAGACGAGTTTGTAATTATATGAAACAAACAAGAGCCTAGAGAAGCAAATATAGTTTCGGTTGGAGAAGTTGTCATAGTTCCAAAATCCTTATTTTATAAATTAATAAAACCATACGCAGATGGAAACAGCAATAGTTAAATTCACTAATCCAGACTCTGAAGGAACAGAAATCACTCTGACTTTTAATTATGATAGAGAAGCAGAGACACTCGAATATAAATCCGATCTCAAGAAAGAGTCTGATGAAAAACTCGATTTTATAGGTTTTTTGGCGTCATCTCTCCTGATGACACTAACTAACAAAAAGCCAGAATAATGTGCGAAAGATATGATCTTATCCCACCTCACGGAATAGAGTCCGTGGAAAAAGTCCTCCAACACAGGCTAAATAAACACGAAATAAATGAATGGAAATACGGCATTTCGTGGTCCAAAATACTTTCCTCTCTTAAAAAGCATCTTATAGAGTTTGAAAAAGGAAATGATTTCGATGAAAATGGACTTTTGAATATTGCCTACGTTGCAGAGTCCGCCCTTATCTTGGCTGAATATTATAAAATATTTCCACACGGTGATGATCGAGTAGTAGGAATAGTTGACAGGCCAATCATCGCTCTTGATATAGATGATGTTGTACTCGATTTTAAAGGGGAGTACGAAAAACGTTTTGGAAAACTTAACGATTATTGGGATGGTTCTTATGAACTACTTAAAGACCTTGATAAAATAAAGGACGATAAAGAGTTTTGGACAAACCTGCCTGTATTGAATATGCCAACGTTTGAACCGGCAATGTATATAACATCTCGATCTATTCCAGTAGAATGGACAAAGGAGAATCTTCAAAAAAGAGGGCTACCTTGTGCTCCAGTATATTGTGTACCTTGGAATGAAAGTAAAATTGCTGTTATGAAGGAGCATAATGTGTCTGTGTTAATCGACGATAAACCAGATAATTACAAAGATGCTATTAATAATGGCATCTTTTGTTATCTAATGGACTCTCCGCATAACAAATGGTTCAAAGTACCAGAACATCGCCGAATAACAAATCTTGATCTGAAGTTCTAATGAAAGAAATTAAACTAGATGATTTTAAAATCTTGCCCGATCTAAACTCCCTAAAAAGGATTGATATGACGGATGAAGAGTATTTCTCTGATAAATATAAAGACTGTGTAAGTAACTCTCGTCTGAAGTTAATAAATCCCGATGAAGGAGGCTCTCCAAGTAAATATAAAAATCCTCCTAAATTCGTAAGTTCCTCATTATCAATGGGTAGTGTAGTCCACGAACAAATGCTCCAAAATGAGTATTATGAAATGGCTCCAAAATTAGGGCGACCTAGTGCAAAATTGGGGAATTGTGTAGACGAAATTATAAAGCTACGACAATCTGGAATTGGAGGATACAATGCAATCAAGCAAGCAATGAAAAATGCTGATTATTATGCAAATGCAATAAATGATTTTAGAATCCGTGATATTATAAAGAAAGGCTTAAAATATTATTTTGCACGCAAAGCATATAAAGGCAATGGCACAATTTTAAGTGATGCTGATTGGGAATCCGCAAATAGTGCAATTAAATCTCTACAAGACAATAAAGAGATAATGCAAAAATTGCATCCAACTGATATTTTTGGAGATCCAATCGAATCACATAACGAAGATGCTATGTTTATTGATTTTTGGGTAGTTTATAAAAACCAAGCCACTACTCTGAAATATAAAATGAAAATCGATAATTGGACAATCGATAAAGAAAACAAACATCTCGCTCTGAATGATCTGAAAACGGCTCGTGATAACCCAGAGTATTTTGCTACCAAGAGCGGACATTTAGAAACGTTTAATTATTATCGACAAGGAGCTCTCTACGGAGATGTTCTGAAGCTCTATTGTATGCATGAATATGGGTATAACGAAAATGATTGGACTAAGGAAATGAATTTTCTAGTAGTTAGAAACAATCCTCCTTATAATAGCAAGTGTTGCCCAATGAATAACACTTATTATAAAAAGGGTGTAGAAGAGTACCAAAAGCTTTTTAAAATGATTGCATATTACCAGATGTTTGGCTGGGAAGAAGAAGTAAAATTTGTATAAAATTTTGTTTTTACCTAGATTTTTAGTATATTTGTGTAGGTAAAAACAGATAACTAATTAATGTTAATGATTATGAAAATTGTTGAAATTGAAGCATTTAGCCTTGATGAGGCTAGAGAAAAAGCTGCTGAGCAGGGTCTCACAGTTGTAAAAGATGTTACTCGTAGATATGTTAATGCTGATTCTCCAGAAGATATAGAAGCTTTTGCAAACGAGCAGTTCGAGAAGGATAAAATGACTGAAACTACTGGTACGGCATATATCGTTGTTAAGGTTAAGGGTTCTGCCGACACTAAGGAAAGACCGTACACATTTAATAATGTTGTAACAGAGGGCCAGCTCACTAAGAAGCGTGTATTTGAGATACACACAGAATCTGGAAAGCTTGTAGCAACTGCTGAAACGAAGGGTGAAGCATCTCGTAAGGCTAAGGCTGCTATGAAAGACGTTAAGGAGAATATGTACTGCGAGCAGGTATATCGAGTAGATGAAGCACACGCTAGAGTATTTACTATCGATTACACGCCGTCGAAAGGTACACAGCTTGGAAAGTATATTGTATTTGGAAACTAAAATAGAAAGCAGGGTTGGTTAACTCCAATCCTGCTTTTTTGACCAAAATATGATAGAAATTTTGTGAGAGTCCGATTTATATGATCGGACTTTTCCAGCTATTTACGAGATCCACATTGGGGAACATATTTATATTGGCTCGACAAAAAGAAATGCAAAAGCCAGAATAACAGAGCATATACGACTTTTGAAGTTGAACAAACATTATAACAGAAACATGCAAACTTGATTTAATGAAATCGGAGTTGCTAGTTTTTTTGTTATAGAATATCCAGATCTTGATAGAGTCGTTGAAAGAGAACAGTTCTGAATTAATAAAAAGAACCCCGATATTAATATTATACAAAATGTTGCGAATTATTAATGGAAATTACATTAGAAGGGCTAAGTGCGGGGAAACCAACAATAATTAAAAACAACGAATTTCTTGAAACAAAAGAATATACAGAACCTTTTATAACTGAACTGAAAAAGTACACAAACAAGTTTATTGTTAATGTACAGACTCCTGATCAAATGACAATTACTGGGTCTGGAAAAGACCTGACATATAATAGAGTTTGGGTACAAGCCATTGTGCCAGGTGAATCTGAATATAAAGAAACTTACAATCTCGTTTATGCACTAGATACGCGTGTTCCTGTTTATAAAGTGTTTCGAGCCTATATGAATCCAGTTTCAAAGAATCTATATACTTTTACAAATAACTGATTAATAGCTAAAGAGTTAAAACCAAATGAAAAACTCGAATATGATATTAAAGAGTTGTTTGGAGCAGTAAATGATCTTGAGACAAATATGCGAAAATTAAAATCGTCGTTTTTACCAACAGATAAAAAACAGAAATTTCTTGGAGAACTGATTGATAAAGTCCTTGTTTATGAAAGTAAAACTCTAAATGGGAAAATAAAGCTTTCAAGTAATGATATTATAAAGGCCTATGAATCAATATATAACAATAGTGGGTCACCTTATTATATATCTGAAAACGAGGAATGTTCCATGTTCAATTTTTATGATGCAATATGTGCACAAATAACAGGAACAAAAGATTTTGTGAATCGGTTTGAAAAAACAATGTTAATTAATAACTTATTTCAATTATGCTAACAGTTAAAAAGCGAAGTGGACAAGTAACAGATTTTAATTTTGGAAAGATTGAGAAGGCAATTAGGAATGCTTTTGCAGATCCAACAGTTCGAGTAAAAGACAGAGATAATTGCGACAAAGTAGTAGATCACGTAAGATGTTGATTTAATGCCTATGAGGGAGAACAACCCATAGATGTAGAAAGTATCCAAAATCTCGTTGAAGATGTAATAATGAATTTTGGAGAATGTGATGTTGCTAGATGTTATATTTTGTATAGAGAGAAGCATAGGGAAATTCGAGAAAATGTAGAAAGAAACTTACAGTTTATAGAAAATTTTATAAAATCGGATAATACCGCAAACGCAACAATTGATGATAACTCCAATGTTAGCAACCACAATATTGCAGTTCTTAACGCAGAAATTCATAAAGAGAACAACCAGCAAACTAATTATAGAATGCTTGAGAATGAATTGCGGAGACTCTATCCAGATTTTGACTACAAACAAATGCTAACTGATTTTAACACAGTGGCTTATCTGCATGACTCTAGTTCTCAAATTGGTATGCCATATTGTGTTGCTATTACAATGTATCCTTTTCTCTTAAAAGGTATTAAGTCTCTTGGCGGTCTTTCTGCAAAACCAGAGTCCTTAGAAAGTTTCTGTGGCATTTTTATTAATATGATTTTTGCCATTGCTGCCCAGTTTAAAGGAGCCGTGGCCACTCCTGGTTTTTTGCTCTGTATGGATTGGTTCTGTAGAAAAGAGTGGGGAGATGATTATATAAATAACTTGGATAAAGTTATTTCACTTGGAAACAAAAATAGAACAATAAAAAAGCAAATCCTCCAATATTTTCAACAAATAACATATAGTATCAATCAGCCTGCATCGGCACGTGGGGGCCAATCTGTTTTCTGGAATATTTCAATATTCGATAAAACATTTTTTAACACAATGTATGGAGATTTCTTTTATCCAGATAACACACGACCTATATGGGAAACGTTTAATTGGCTCCAAAAGGAGTACTTGCATTGGTTAAATCAAGAGCGTTTAAAGTGCCTTTTAACGTTCCCGGTAGTTTCTGTTGCCCTTATATATAAAGATAGCCAATTCGACGATCCTGAATTATATGATTATACATGCCAGGAGTATGCCGAGGGAAATTCGTTTTTTACTTATATAAATGACTCCCCGGAAAGTCTGAGTTCATGTTGCCGTTTAAGCTCTAAAATCTCAAAGCCCCAGTTTAATTTTACAAATGGACAAATAGGTGAGCAGACTGGGTCTGTAAACGTGATAACTCTTGATTTTAATAGAATTATCCAAGATTGGTACAAAAATCTACAATGTGATGTTACTGTAGGAGAAAAATCCGGAATGGCATCTCCGGCTTTTGTTAGAAGTTTGTTATATACAGATGAAGAATTACGGCAATCACTACAAGATTATATAATAACTATTTTGGAGAGGATATATAAATACCAAATTTCTTACAAATCGTGTCTTACGAGGTTATATAATGCTGGATTGTTAACTGCCTACTCGGCCGGGTTCATCGATCTTAAAAAACAATATCTTACTACTGGAATTAATGGACTGAATCAAGCTGCTGAATTTCTTGGGATAAAATGTAACAAAAATTTGCAATATGAAAAATTCTGCAATTTAATTTTTAGTACAATTAAGGAACAAAACGAACTCCATAAATCTAAAGATATTATGATGAATACGGAGTTCACACCGTCAATGTTCGTGCGGTGTATAAATCTCTTTTAATTGACTCGAAACTCCTAATATAGGACAACGAGGCGCAAGCAGGATATTTCCGTGCAGCGTGAGAGACTAAATAAAGAGACTACAGAAATGTAGATGTAATAGTCCGAACTCTATGGCAACATAGAGAGTTAATTAGAAATAATTAACCGTTTAATACATAAAATTTTATATACTTTTATTTGGATTTTTCCTGGAAAATATGGTCCAAACCGTGATTTATTTTATGTATTAGATCTGCCTTCACCAATTGAGGAATTAAGAAAATTATTCTCAGAAGGCGTGTAACAGAATTGGCGAATCCGCCTCTATTAAGTTATATAATAGAGATAAAAAGGACGGATATTGGGTTCCTGAAGACACTAATTTATATGCAAGTTATATTTATAAACCGAACGATGAAGAAATTTCTATATTGGATAAAATTTATTTGCACGGTAAAAACTTTTGTGGAGATAATTTGGATGGAGGTTCTGCAGCCCATCTAAACATCGACTCGCATTTAACGAAGGAGCAATATAAAAAGCTCCTAAAATATGCCGGTGATGTTGGCTGTAAGTACTTGACTTTTAATGTTCCCAACTCCGAATGCCAGGATTGTGGTTTTATAACAAAAGTTCCAATTGTAAAATGTCCAAAGTGCGGTAGCAAGCATATAGATTACTACGATAGAGTGATCGGTTATTTAACTAAAATAAAAAATTGGAGCGCTGGAAGGCAGCAGGAACAAAAAACCAGAGTTTATTCACATATAACAGACTAATATGCCAAGAAATAGTAATTTAACAAAAGCTAAGAAAGCAGCTAACGACGAGTTAACTCCATCGCAACGAGCAAAACGAAAATATGAATTAAAACATCGCATTCCAGACTCGGAGTTTTTAAAAGAACTCCGAGTTCCTTTTGTTGAATCAGAATGATTTCCTATTAAAAATTATCCAAATTATTTTATAAATAAAAACGGAGTAGTTTATTTTGCTGGATCTGTTTCTGGAAATTATCGTAGAAAGAGTCGGTTTATTACTGCAACCTTAACAAAAATAGGATATTATAAAGTTTCGTTAAATAAAACGAACGTATTTTTACATAAAATAGTCGCAGAAACTTTTGTAGACAATCCAAACAATTATACAGAAATAGATCATATTGACGGAAACCCTCGAAATAACACAATTTCAAACTTACGTTGGGTAACACACAAGGAAAACTTAAATAATCCAGTGACTCGAAAAAAACAAAGTTCGTCACATACTGGCCTTACTTCAAATATAAAAGGTCGCAAAAAAATTTGAATCGACCGAGAAAATAAAAAATATAAAATGATAAAAGATGAATAAATTAAAATTTATTTTATTTCTTATTCCAGCTTTAATATGTTGTAAAAAAGAAACAATTGATTTGCAGCGAGTTACATTTAATTATGAAATGGTTGAAAGCCATTCAATGGTTACTAAAGCTTTTTCAGCAAATGATATAATTGAATTAATAGAATCGCAACTAAATACGAACCCAACAGTTTACTTAAAGTCTAAAACAACCGGGTTGACATATTCCGTAAAAATTGGAAATGAATATATACTTCCTATTGACGAATATGATGTTACTTATGAAAGTAGTGAACCTATATATACAACAACGTCTAGCCCAACTTTTTATATCAATGAAACAATTTCTATAATAGCAGGGCAATCTATATACACGTTGCATGCAAAATATAGTTGTTTTTGTGTTGTTTTTAATTTGAAAGAGGTTGTAGCAGTTAGAAGTACCCCGTACGATCCTATTATGATTAAATCTGGAGAAATTGGATTAACGTTTGTTCCAAATAAATGGAATAAGTCCACAACGTCAGAAATTGAATTTACACTAAAAGTAGACAATAATTCAACGTACGAGCAAACAACATATAAATTTTCTAAAAATTATAAATCTGGTTATATTTTATTTGAACTAGGTAAATATTATATTCTTTCCCCAAATACTGTTTCAAAAAATAACTCCACAACACAAATAGAATTTGATAATTGGATGGAGGGAGTAATATAAAATGTTTCTTAACATAATTTCCATGGCAACAACTATTTTCTTTTGGACTCTGGCTGGAATACTCATAATTATTGAAATTATTTTGTTAATTTCATATATTATTGAAAATAAACGAAATAAAAAGATAAAAGTTATTGATTGGTCTCCGAAAGAGTCAGAAAAAGAACAGTCAGAAGTTTCTTACGAAGAGTCCCATCCATCGTTTGAAAGTAACTCGGAAGTACATGCAATACAGGATCCGTACACATTTAATTTTGGGTTGCCACAACAAATAAAAGTAAAACCAAAAGACGATGCGCTAAATAAGAAAAGGAAATATTTTCGGGATAACTTTCTAGAAGAAATTTCTAGTTATACATATAACACTACCGGAATGCAAATTTTACTTGCCCGAGCTAGAAAAATGCTTAAAAACCCAACCGTTGGCGAAAAGATTTTATATGAATTTCTTGCAAAAAATAATATAAAATATTTTCCGCAACAGATTGTTTGTTGTAGTCGTTCTTATATACTAGACGCATATCTGCCTGATTATCATATAGATATAGAAGTAGACGGCGGCTATCATTTCACACAACAACAAAAAACACTAGACAAAGAACGAAGTGACGATCTTTTTAATACATTTCATATAAAAACTATCAGATTGATTAACAGACAGTTAGAAACTGGATATTTTGCAACGAAATTACAAAAATTTTTAGAACAGAACAAAATCGAATAAATAATGATTAAACATTGTGTTGTGCTAGATCAATGGGGCCCAAAAGACCAAAATGGACGCCAGAGATCAATAAAACATTTTTTTAAAGAATTTTCTCGAAAAGAAGATGCACTTAAACAAAAGCGATATTGGGAAAGCCAATATACTGGAAAAGATATAGAAATTGAATATTTTTCAGTTGACGATATATAATGCTTTTAGCGTCCGAATTTTATAAAAGACCCGTTTGTTATAAATATAAAATAATAAACGGAGAACCACAGCCAGTCTCTTTTGATAATTATTCAAACATGGAAATTGCATTACGAAAAAAACATAAATGGGAACAATTATCAAAAGAAAATCACGCTAATGTTTTTTATACAAAACCAAATTTTGACTAATATGATCATAACTACACCAGATGGTAAAATACTCCAAATGACTGTAGATGAATATAAACAGTTATATGGGCCAAAACAAGAGTACGAGATAAATAAACCAAATCCAAGTGTTCTCCCAGAATGGCTTGGATTTTTAAATTTTTGTTAAAATGAGTTATACAGTAACACGTTATACAATAGGATATGAGCCCCTTTCTGCGCAATACGCGACATTAGAGGATGCAAAAAATGCGATTTCCAATGTCTCAAAAAGTAAAAGAAAAAATAAATCGATCTACACAATAGATAAGGATGATACAACAATCGAAGTTGTTGCTGAAACTGACGGTTTTGTCCCACCAAACAACGTTCTCCAACCAAACGATTCACACCCAGATAAGATCTGGATGAATATCGACGAAATTCCTGAAATTTTTGGTGATGATATAAATGAGCGTTTTAATCGTTGGATGAATTTTTATAATAACGGAATTATCTTTTATAGTGATAATTAAAATCTCTATGAGAACAAAAAAAGGAGAAGTTGCCTTATGGGACTAGACAATGGAATTAGAATAAAAGGGATGCCTGAAGAAGATAAAAAGAAAATCCCTTATTACAATGATATGACTAACTATCTCGGTGCTGGAGAAATTGAGCCAGTTTATTGGAGAAAGTGTTGGGGGCTTCGTAGAGTAGTTCTTTCTGTACTACATATGGGACAGGAAGAATATCAAAAGGATATTGATCCAGATGATATCCCAGCGCTTATTCGAGGTTTAAAACCTTTTCTTTCCCGAGATTATTGGGATGAAAATGCAGATTCAATCTGGGAATATGACGAGTATTTTGAACACTTTTATAAAAATATTATTTTCTTAGAATGGTTCAAGGAGTACTACAAGGAACACCCAGATTTAAAAGTATATTTTTACGATTCTTATTAATGAATATAGTCGTTTTAGATTATAATTTAGGTAAAATATTGTATATGAGAGGTCTTCCATTTGACACTAGTGATCAAGTGGAAGACTTTTTGTTTAATAAAAACGATTTCCAGCCAGATGAAATTGCATGGATGGAAGTCGATGATTTTTACAAACAATTTGAAGTAGGAGATTACGATGAACAAGTATATTAGAGTTGGAAATATTGAGTCCAGAAAACCTACGTATCTGTTTGATCCACCGCCAGATAACAGAGATATAGACATAGTTGTTTGGAGTCCGAATCCTTATTATGGACGTGAGAACGAATATGATTGGGACGACAATGGGTGTGCGCATATGAAAGGTTATCCTAGTGTTACTATCCACCCTAGTTGTTTTAAAAATCCAGAACAATGTATGTCTGTTGCTGGATTTAAATATGACTCAAAAGAACCTTGTTATGAGCTCCAGCATGTTTGTTTTCGACCTTTTGAACTTTCTGAACAAGATTATAAAGATTACTTGTACGTTACTAGGCAAGTATATAAGTCTCTTAAAGAAGAGATTAAAAAGAGTATTGACGATGGGAGCTGGATGGAATAAAAAAGCTATCTGGGCATATTATCTGTTTGGTGTACTTCCAGATGATGCAAAGGCTTTTAAAGATTATTATGTGTTGTGGCTTAATTGGTTGTTATGGTAAAATATGTAGACACACTTGTTGGGTTTAGGGAGTTTCCAAAAGAATTGGCGTTGTGTATAAATATTTCCGGTTGCCTAAATCACTGCGTCGGATGCCACTCGTCTTACTTGGCTGATGATATTGGCATAGAACTAACAAAAGAAGAACTAGAACGCCTTATAAATGCGAATAGTGGTATTACTTGTGTTGGTTTCATGGGTGGTGACCAAGACCCAGCATATATAGACGAACTTGCTAGATTCGTTAAATTACGATTTTTTGGTGTTAAAACAGGTTGGTATTCTGGAAAACAGGAACTCTCAAAAGAAATCAACTTATATAACTGGGATTATATAAAACTCGGACCTTATATAGAAGAAAGGGGACCTCTTACCAGTCCAACTACCAATCAACGATTTTACGAGTATAGTATATTTTATAGTAACTACACGATTGGGCCCGGTTGGAGAGACGAAACATCACAATTTTGGAAACATGATAACAATTCTTAGAAAGTCTGGTTGGTCTCTGAACCCAAACGATAAACTAGTAAATGCGATTTTTACCCGCATAGAGAAAAATAACGGAGAGTGCCCGTGTTCGCACCAAGAAAATGATGGAGATCTGCATTGTCCTTGCGAAAGTTATAGACTTAGGAATAAATGCTGTTGTCAATTATATATTAAAAATGATTAAAGTTAATTTTAAAAAGCTTGTACCAGAGGCAGTTGTGCCAACGAAAGCACATGCTGATGATTTTGCATATGATCTTGTTGCCACTAGTAAAGAAGAGATTGCTCCTGGAGTTTTCAGATATGGTACTGGACTTGCGTTACAAATAGATGATAAAGGTGATGGAGATGTAATTGCTGGTTTCACCGTTCGTCCTAGGAGTAGCATATATAAAACCGGACTCCAACTCTGTAACTCGTTGGGTACCATCGACAAATCGTACGTTGGAGAAATTATGTGCTGCTTTTATAAAGTAAATCCTAATGGGGAGCCATATAATGTAGGTGATCGCATTGCACAGATTCATCTTGATATAACAGGTGCAATTGAGTTTAGCGAAGTAACAGAACTCCGTGCAACAGATCGTGGAGAAGGTGGTTTTGGATCAACAGGTAAATAGAATAAAATATGTACACAGAAAATGATATTTTGTCCGAGCTTTTTAATGTGCTTGGATTGTCTAAAGAGGATATTAAGGCTCTAAAAGACGAATGTAAAGATTATGTAAAAGATACATATAAGAAGGCCGATGAACAAAAGAAAGCCGAAAAGAAGATTGAAAAGAGAGATGATGCTGAGTCTTGTAACGGCTATGTGCATGTAGTAAAGCCAGAAGAGCCCAAACCAAAGGAAAATGCTATAACTTATACATCTGAGGAATATCCTGAGCCACAAATGGTTGCAAAAGATGTTTATTCAGTAGGAAATCGCTATTTTGAATTATCCAAGCATGCGGGAAATGCAATCCTTGGTACCGATGCAGTGCCGATCGATTTTGAGGAAAAGATTGGTGATGTGTATTATCCTGGCATAACAAACAAACAACTCCTCTGGGTATTGTATGTGCGTTATATGCAGGAGCCTAAGAAGCTTGCTCTTGTAAAACAACTTTTGGCAACTGAATTTTAATATATTTTATATGTCTAAGAAAGAACTTTTTCGTAGTTTGACTCCAGCACAAAAACAAACCGTAGAAAACTTGATAGATGAGGCATATCTGAAAGGATATGATTCCGGAAAATCTGAAGAAAGAGCAGTTTGTAATTATGAGCGATTTTGGTAAGTCAAACATTTTATTAACACGAGATTCAAAGGGAAAGATTAGACAGATAAATATTTCTTGTTATAAGTCCGGCAGTAGTTATGAAATAACACGCAAGTCCGGCATTGTTGGTGGTAAATTTGTCGACCACCCTAAAATTGTAATAGACAAAGGAAAAGTAAAACGAACACTGGAACAACAGGCAGAACTGGAGTATAATTCCAACGTAAAGAGTTATCTGGATAAGGGATATAAACTTTTCGACACAATGCCAGATGATATAGAAAAGGCAGTACCTAAAACAAAACAAGACCAACAAGGTGCAGTAAAACCGATGTTGGCCAAGTTAATTCAAAACGTTTCAAAAAGTGCTCTTAGTCGTGTAACTCATTGATACATAAGTAAAAAGATCGACGGAACGAGAAATCTCTTCTACTGGGATGGCACACAAGTACGTAGTGCGTCAAGAGGAGGTGGCAATTATGATTACGCTACAGCACATATAAGGAATCATCCTAAATTTATAGAGTTTTTTAGGCAACATCCTGATATACAGACAGATGGAGAACTCTTTGTTTTTGGAAAGAGCCTACAAAATTTATCTGGGTGCGCAAGACTCGAAGATGGAGAATTGCCTTTTAAGTTGCAATATTATATTTATGATATTGTAGACACTGAAAAGACTTTTGAAGAAAGATATAAAATCCTACAAGAGATCCAAAAGGAACTCAATTTAGGGTTTGATCCAGAGAAAACCTTTGGAGATGATGAATTAATGGTACAGATGCTACCACAAGTTAAAATTCCGAACGATGAAAAATTGATGTGGAAATTGCATGACCAGTACGTCTCTGAAGGCTGAGAGGGTGCTGTATTGCGAGATCCGAATAAAAAGTACAATCCAGGGGCCAGAGATATGATTAAGTTAAAATCTAGACTAGACTCTGAATTTAAGACAATTGGAATTGAACTAGGTTTACGTGGAATTGAAGATATGGTTTTTGTTATGGAAACTGCTGATGGGAAGCAATTTAAGGCGAAACCAATGGGTTCTCGTGAAGTTAAAAATGATTTGTATGCCAATTTTGAAAGTCAGATAAAAGGTAGACCAGCAACCTGTACGTATTTTTATCTGTCTGACGATGGTGTACCACTCCAGCCAGTTTGAAAGGCTGTTCGTTTAGAAAAAGATATATAATGGAACTAGATTACAATGATTTAACAAAAGCTCCTAGAATAGCGAAAATAAAAGGCATATTCGACCAGGAAGACGGTGATTATAGAAGGAGAATCAATTTTGATAGACCACCAATTTACAAACACAACTCTCAATTTATAGAAAACCTTTTTCCAAAAGGAGATGATGTTGTTTTTATTGGAGATGTTTGTACTGAAATTCGTTCCACTACTTGGGGAATGATTGATTGTTTTATCTCGTTGTTACCAGAACATTATGATGATGTTACATTAAAAGCTGGAGATCTTGTTGCGCCACTTATCCAGTGGGAAAATAAGTACGAAAGTAGAGAAATCGTAGAAATGATGCACGATTTACACAAGTTCTGTGATGAAATCCGCAGGCTTTATAATGTTGACAATGACGATGATGATATTTTGAGGAGTTTTGGTTTGAATTAATGACACAAAAAACATATAGAAAAGTCCTGGATTTGGCAGTACAGATCCAGGACTCGTTTGATATTAATGGCCTTACTAGCAAAATAGAAAGTGATCCAATTTTAGAGGAAATATATGCAAAATATTTTTATATGCTGAACTGTATATTTTCTGATGAATTTGGGTACGTAAAAGCGGCTGATATAGAACGCTTTATATTTGATGGTGAAGGTGATAAAAAATATATTTATAACATATGCTAGCGTTAACAAAAGACAAAAATGGTGATATTAATTATCTTGCCAAAATAGTTAATATTACACAGTGGCATCCACACCCCAACGCAGATAAAATGAAAATTGCTAGAGTTGGCGGATATGAAATTTGTGTAGGATTGAATGAGGCAGATGGATATTATATATATTTTCCTACTAATTGTAAGATTAACCCTAACTTATTGGGTTACTGTAACTTATATAGGCATAGTGATAAAAATTCCAATCCAACAATTTCTGGCTTTTTTGAGGATAATGGACGTGTAAAAGCAATAAAATTACGTGGAGTAGTTTCTGATGGATTTCTTTTGCCGTTTGATGCATTTGCTGCTTTCTTGCAGGATAATATAAACGAAACAATTGAACCACTTGATAATATTGAGTTCGATACTGTTGAAAAGGATAAAAAGTCTTTTTGGATCTGTAAGAAATATGTAGTTGAAAGAAAATTTTCAGAACGAAACAATTATCATCTACGTAAGAAAGTTAAGAAATACAATAAAATACTCGATACACAGTTTAAGTTCCATTACGAGACAATTACGGTAAAGAAGGAACCATGGTTTATACAGCCAACTGATTTAATATCAATTACTTCCAAAATTCACGGCACGAGCTGCGGATCTGCATATCTTCTCTGTAAGAAAGAGCGTAATTTCTTCCAGAGAATATATGATCGCCTAACTCACAATGAACCAGTATTTTACGATTATATATATCACTCTAGAAAAGTAGTTAAAAACGCAAATTATAACGCACATCTAAATAGCGGTTATTATGATTGTGATGTTTGGGCAGAAGCCGATAAAATCCTACGACCACATCTTATTAAAGGCATGCACATATATGCAGAAATCGTAGGTTTCCTACCAAACGGTGGTTTTATACAGAATGGTTATGATTATGGATGTGTACCACCAAAAGAGAACGAGGAATATACTCATGAAAAGCATTTTAAAGTGCGAGTTTATCGAATAACACTAACAAATGTTGATGGAATAGCTCACGAATTTTCTGCTAGAGAAGTACAACAGTGGTGCCGTGACAATGAATTAACTCCGGTAACTGAATTTTATTATGGTCTTGCCGGCAACCTATATGGCTGGGATAAAGGTGATTATGAAACTTGGAATGATATGTTCTGGGATAAAATGGCCAATGATAAATCTTTCTATATGGAAGCAAATTCACCTGATTGTAACAACCCAGTACCACAGGAGGGAGTTGTTATAAAGAAAGAAGATATGATTGCAAGAGCCTGGAAGTTAAAGAGTTACGCTTTCCTCGGAAAATCACAAGCAGATCTTGATAAAGGCGTTGAAAATATAGAAGATGAAAACTAGCGAAGTTATCACAAAATTAAAAGACAATAAAGATATTTTATATATATACTGACTCCCTCGTAGTTTATATGGAATAGAGCCTGATAAAGATTATTATCTTTTTATTGTTACTGAGGATTTTAAAAGACCAGAAGAACTCTTAAATGCTGATTTTAATTATAGCGCGATTAACATAAACGATTGGTTTTTGAGAGTTATGAATGGTGATATACTCGCTTGGGAATGTGCTTGCTTGAATAAAAAGTACGTTATTAAAGAGCACGTAAAACTCCTTATGAAGACCGATCTTTTGCAATTGAGGCAATGTGTTGATATACAGTTAGATAAAATTGGTGAAACAGAATTTCCGTCTGAAAAACAGCAATCCTTAAAAGCAATTAAATATTGCATTTTCGCAAACCAAATTATAGAAAATCATAAAATCGTCAATTATAACGTGCTTGGCAATGCACACAATGCGCTTAGTAGAACCAATTATGATGACATTAAAAAGGTTTTTTATGATTATTTCAATCCAGAGTACAATCTTTTAAAGAAACGTACTGATGAGATTTTATATAAATCTAAATTAGCAAAAGTTATACAAAATGAGTAAAATAATTGTACTTCAGGGTGTTCCGGCTTGTGGAAAATCCACCCTGGCTAAACAAATGCACGAACAAAATAGCAATTATGTTATTGTGAATCGAGATGCAATACGTGAATCCAGAGGTACTTATTGGTTGCCGAGACAAGAAAATTATATTTCTGATATAGAGGAGTTTGAAGTTCGTTCTGCAATCAAGCATGGTCTGACTCCAATTATAGACGCGACCAACCTGAATCCAAAAACAATTGAAAAGTGGGAAAATCTCGCTAAAGAATTGGGCTGCGATATCAAGTTTAAGCTACTTAAAATCGATTTTAAGACCGCTTTAGAACGAGACCAACAAAGACCTAGGCCAGTAGGAGAAAGGATCTTAAAAAGCTTCTTTTACAATTATTTTCCAGAGGAAATGGAAATATATAACACTGACCCAAGACTGAAACAAGATAATTTTCAACAAACTCTGGATATAAATAAAGAAAATTGTATTGTGGTTGATTGTGATGGGAGCCTATGTTTACACGCAGGTCGTTCCCCTTATGATTGGAGTAGGGTTAACGAGGACGTACCAAACATGATGCTTACAAAGCTCGTTAGGACACTTTCTAGTGTTTATAAAGTTATTGTACTTTCTGGTAGAGAAGGTACTGAAGAATGCATAACAAAGACTAGGCAATGGCTAGACAATTATCTTTCCGTGCCTTACACGTTATATATGCGCAAGGAAAAAGATATGCGTCCAGATCACGTTATAAAGAAGGAAATATATAATAGGCATATAAAGCCTAAATATAACGTCGTTGCTGTATATGACGATCGCGATCAAGTTTGTGATATGTGGAGGTCGGAAGGTCTTTTGTGTAATCAAGTTTATTACGGAGACTTTTAATGAAGGATAAATTAATAGAAAATCTTATAGAAGACGAAACTCGGAGGCAATTAAATGGCATAGAATTAATTGCCTCCGAAAATTATGTTTCAGATGATATATATGAAGCGCTTGGTTCTGTCTGCACGAACAAATATGCTGAGGGGTATCCTGGGCATAGATATTATGGCGGTTGTGGAGTTATAGACCAAATCGAACAATTAGCGATAGATAGAGTTTGCAAGCTTTTTAATTGCTCTTACGCAAATGTGCAACCACACTCTGGCAGTCAAGCAAATAGAGCAGTTACTGAAGCTGTACTAAATCCTGGAGATACTGTACTTGCACTAGATCTTAATTGTGGTGGGCATCTAACGCATTCATCTCCAGTTAGTTACATAGGAAAGTATTATAACGTTGAAACCTACGGTTCTACGAAAGATGGGATTGTCGATTATGATGAACTTATTGATAAAGCACGCAAAATAAAGCCAAAAATGATTATTGCTGGTGCATCTGCTTACTCACGAGAGTGGGGTTACGAAGCGCTTTTGGAAGCCAAAAAACAATCTGAAGCAATATTGATGTTTGATATGGCACATACTGCTGGCTTAATTGCTGCTGGCCTTTTGATAAATCCGTGCAAATATGCTGATATAGTTACCTCCACAACACACAAGACTCTACGAGGCCCTCGTGGTGGAATTATTTTGATGCGAGAAGATTTCGAATATGAAGGAAAACTTATGAGCAAACGAATTAACTCGTCTGTTTTTCCTGGGAATCAAGGTGGTCCGCTCGAAAACACAATTGCCGCAAAAGCCGTTTGTTTCGGAGAAGCACTTTCTCCAGAGTTTGTTGAATACCAAAAACAAGTAGTTAAAAATGCAAAAAATCTAGCGCAATCACTGCAAGATTTTGGTTTTCACATAATTACAGGAGGGACCGACAATCACAGTTTTCTGATTGATCTGCGCACAAAATATCCTGATATGACTGGGAAAGACGCTGAAACAATACTTGGACAATGTGATATAACAGTTAATAAAAATATGATTCCAGGAGACACTAGATCACCTTTTAAGACATCTGGTCTCAGATTGGGTACTCCTGCAATAACTACTCGGGGAATGAAAGATATGGAGTTAATTGCTCGTTTTATAAATAGGGCTCTTTCTGGAGAAAACCCTCAAAATATAAAAAACGAAGTTAACTATTTTGCAAATCAATATAAATTATACGCATGGTAAATAAAGTTCTGAAGCTAGGTGCAGAGTGGTGCGCACCTTGTAGAGCACTTTCTGAGATGCTTAAGCAAGTAACAGACGTTCCAATCGAAGAATTGGACGTAGATGAAAATGAAGAAATCTGCGAGAAATATAAAATACGCAATATACCGGTACTACTCTTTCTTAACGAGAAAGACGAAGAACTCGGTAGAACCGTTGGAAATATTTCTCTAGAAACATTTTATAACAAGATAAAAGAACTCAATGAAAAGTAAATTTCAATTTCGAGTTAAAAGAACTGGAATAGAGCATATTTTAACAATAGAGGCCGAAGATAAGTTCAAGGCGATGAATACGCTCGACGCAATGTACCCACGCGAAGATGGATACTCACACTCACTTATTTTTAACGATGAAGTTTGTGGATAGTAGTGTTTCCCTAGTCGAAACACATACCTCGTTAAAGGGCATTTACGAGGACATAGAGAGGGCCGGACGCTATAGTTATCAGAGTACTGGGACAAGATATTTTTGCGTTCCAGATGACCTTAAAAACGCGAATACGCAGGAGTTGATTAACAAACTAAAAGACGATCCACAAGTAGTTATAAAACAAGGTGCCTTTTTCGACCATTGTTATTATGTGTCGATCCCAAATGCACTAGTTGTTTTTTATCCAGAACTTACTAGTTGTGCAGAGGAGGAAACCCTTGAAACCTGCCCTTATTACGAGAATGTTACGGCAGAAAAGTTTGTGGAAAAACTTAAAAATGCAGGACATCTTACTCCAACTGAGTTTGGTTGTGTTTATCTTACAATTGCTATTCCTTTTGGAAAGTACGATAAAAGGCAAACAATTGCAGAGAAATATCTCGAAAATCCTTACTCTAGAGTATCTATAAAGACTTTTGGTGTATATAACTATGCACCACTATATTGGAGAGAAATTGTTAAGAAACAGGGTCCAACTACTTTTTATTGCATAACTACAAATATGCGAGTTTTGATTGAAAATAACTGGCTTGAAGATCTCTGTTATCTGGATGGGCCTAGTGATTTCCATGAAAAACGAGCTACTGTTGTAACTAATTGTAGCATAGGGATTTCCAGGGAGTGGAATCGTTCAAGAACTCTAGGCATAGTAGAAATGAGCTCCCGCTACTGCAATTTCTCGAAAGACAAGTTTGGAAACGAACTGACTTTTATTGTACCTGAGTGGGCATATAAATTACGTGATGAACTAGCAGAATATGCTGGACCCGATGGGCTTAGAGATGAAGATCTTGCAAACGCAAAAGGAAATAGTCTTATACGTTATTTAACTTGCAAAGATCGTAGTGTTGCTGCTTATTGGGATTGCCTTGCAAATATAGAAAAGGATTATATGTACCTCACTACTACAGAGGAGGGGCATAAAATGAAGCCACAGGAAGCACGTGGTATATTGCCACTTGATCTACAAACAAAAGTTATATATACCGGTTTTATTTCTGATTGGATGCACTTTTTTGAACTTAGAACAGCGAAGGGAGCGCACCCAGATATACAAAAATTGGCAATTGACTTAAAGAACCAGTTTGAAGCAAAAGAACTGATATAATGAAATATATAGTTACATATAGTCGTTTTGATAACGAGTTGAACGTCCCGGAGAATGCAACCCGGGACGTTTTGTTACAGGCATATTTTGCTGCAAATGGCGGTGTTAATGCGGTTGCCAATCACTTTTTTAAATATATGAATATAGTACCAGATTTTACAGAAGAAGCACAAATAGTAGAGTCTGAGAAGAAAGATTAATAAAAATGACACTTGACAAATGTGTAAAATCCCTCATCGTTAAGGAACCTTTTTATGGGTTGTTTTTGCTTGGGTTGAATAGATATTTCACCGATGAAGTACCTACGGCAGCCGTTGGAATAAATGGCATAAATTGTGAATTGATGATTAACGAGGGATTTTGGAATGAACTTTCCGATGAAGAACAAATTGGTGTGCTAATGCACGAAATTTCCCATCTGCTTTATAATCACTTACTTATGGGAAAAGACTTCGCAGATAAACAAAGGTTTAACTTGAGTTGTGATTGTGAAGTGAATGGAAATATCCCAGTACTACAAAAAGACCCTTATGTATGGCCTGCTAGGTTTGGTTTCCAAAATAATATGGGTTCCAAATTTTATTATGAAAATCTCCCAGAACCAGAAGATGATGGAGAGAATGACAAAAGTGGTATTGGCAATGGGTCTAGAGGAAATAAAAGTAAAAAAGGAAAAGGAAAGCAAAAAACAATCGACGATCATTCTACTTGGAAAAAAGCAGACGATCTTTCAGAGGCAGAAAAACAACTAGTTAAAAACCAAATTGATACACTTGCAAAGAACACAGCAGAGCAAGTGATGAAACAGTGTGGAAACATACCGGGACAGTTTAAAGAATATATAGATAGTCTTTTTGTAGTAAAGCCGCAGATTTTTAATTGGAAAGCATATTTCAGAAGAGTTATCGGTAATATGATAACATCTGAAATACTTTTAACTAAAATGCGCCCTAGTAGGAGATTTCCTGATGCTAAGGGCATTAAAATGAAAAGAAAGCCTAGTGTACTAGTTGGAGTAGATACATCAGGCAGTGTGTCTAATAATGAATTGCTAGATTTCTTTTCCGAAATAAACCACTTGTGGAAAAGTGGAGTAAAAGTAACAATAGCCGAAATTGATACACGGATCAATAGAATATACGAATATAAAGGTCATTTTGACGGTGAAATAAATGGTCGTGGAGGAACTTCATTCGAGGAGTTGTGGGCGTACAAAGATGAGCATAAAAAAGATTTCTCTACACTCGTAATGTTCACTGATGGTTTTGTTGATATTAATAACTTAAACGGACGTAATGTTGTCTGGGTTTTAACGTCCAATCACGCAGATCAAGAATACCCAGGCGTTGTAATAGAAATACCAAAAGAAAATAAATAAGATGGAATTAACACTAGATGAAGCAAAAGACGTTTTGCGTTATATAATTAAGAATAATAGAGCACTCCAAGAAAAAGGACAATCTCCTGTTTCAATTTCGTTATGTGGAGCTGCCGGGATAGGTAAAAGTCAAGTTTGTGAACAAATAGCACAAGAAATTGACTCTAATTATATACGTTTGAATCTCAGTCAATTGACAGACCCGTCAGAAATTGTTGGCTGGCCATATCAGGAATATCACGTTTGCCGTGGTGATGAATGCGACTGGATTAGTGCAAAACTTATCGACGCTTATACGGCAAACGGATGGACAATTACCCCAGAAACCAGGATGTCTTATGCTGTGCCAGCGTGGATTGAAGGATTGGATCTTAATAAACCGACGATACTTTTGTTAGATGATTATAACCGTACAAGCCAAGCTATTATGCAGGCAGTTATGGAAATTATCTGTCGTCAGGAGTATATTTCATGGAAATTACCGCCAAACTCTACCATTATTTTAACAGAAAATCCGGATGATGGAAATTATGATACAAACGGCTATGATGAGGCTTTCGCGACAAGATTTATGCGTTTTAATGTAAAATTTGATGTTAATAGTTGGGCGAGATATGCAGAAAACGCCAGACTTGATGATCGAGCTCAAAATTTTATGCTTGCCTACTCAAGCGAAATAATGAAAGAAAACGCACAACATAGACATCCAGTTAATGCTAGAAACTACACGATGTTTGCAAACACTATTTCGGGAATTGAAAATTGGGAAGACCCAAAAAGTCTTGCTCTTATTTTGCAAATTGCATCTGGTGCATTCCTAGATGATAAAGACAACACAATTGGAACTCTTTTCACCAATTTTATTGCAAATAAACTTGATAAACTTATTTCTCCAGAAGAACTCTTAACAGGAGACTGGAAGAAAGTTGCGCCTAAAATCGAGAAATGTGTATATGATGACAACGGTAATTATAAACCATTGGTAGCTAGTATTTTACACACCAGACTTCTTAACTACTCCATGTATTATTTCGAGCAGAAAGGAGCAAAAACAGATGTTGTAGAACAGCGTCTTATTGATCTTATTGACACAAATGATGACCCAGATAAGAAAATGCTCTTTTCTGAGGATTTCTTGTTTGATATTATTAAACAACTCGTAGGCAAATATAAAGCAAGAACTAACAAACTTTTGTTAAATGCTAAAATTAGAAATAAAATATTGTAATGGATATTTTTTTATTAAACAAACCAGTTTATACTTTTTATAGTTATTGTGATTTTGACGCAGTTGTTCATGATCCTAGTCATCGTAGTATTACTTGAAGATATAATTGCAATAAATTAATAGCATCAGACGCTACACTCACGGAATTAACAGCAAAAATTAATGAAAAAATAAACACAGTGTCACCGAAAGATGGCGCTGTGTTTTTGTTTGATAAGTCATCAAAATTTCCACGTTTTAAATTGGCAGAAACTAGCTATAAAAGATGCATTAAAAAAGAAAAAGCTGATTTTATAGTTATTAAGGATTTTGCTATAGAAAATCAATTTTTTAGCAAAATAATTGAAACTGAGGATAAATATTACTTATTTCAAAGTCATGCCTATTTTTCTGGAAATTATTGGAATAAATACAGAAAAGAATATGCAAATCTTGATAATTTTATCAAGAAATATAAAGATGCACTATTTTCTTCTGAAATTATAAATAGTTATAATTATAATGTATTTCACACAAGTACTCCAGATCTGCTAATTGATGTATTAAATGGTAAAACAACCAATATTATAACTGATCAACAATTAGACAAACTTATTACTGGAGGTCTTGATGCAATCAATTATAATATTTTCCACCAGATAAAGGCACTTATTGAGTCTTCTGATAAAGACAGTATTGGTCTAGGCATTAGATTGTTGAGCAATTATAACATGGAACCAATGCAGGCTTCTGTTAATATGTTATTGGGACTTAATTATAATCGTATTAAAATGTTTCCTGAGTGGCAATCAACTGCTACAAAACAATTTCGCAAAAACATCGATATAAGGCAAACTAATTTTTATTCAATTGGTTGTATTTCAAATTACACAAAACAGAAAAAGCACAGTGATGATGATGCTAAATGTTGCGAAGAAATGTTCCAAGATTTCGTACTAAAGTGGACTAAATCTACTCAAACAGCAGTGAATCAAATAATTAACGATTCTGATTTTAAATCAACTTTTAAAATAACTTTTGAATAATGCCAATTTTATTAAAAGACAAACCAATATATGAAATTAGAGGCGTTTATTGGGATGTAATGGAACCGGAGTGCATTAAAGATCACTCGTATTGGGATAGTTTCTGAAGTGATTTTCATGCAAACTGCATTGTAAATCCTATTTCAAATAACGACTACTGCAATAAAATAAAAAGTGTAACAACAAAAGAATTAAAAGAGGGATCTAAATTATATTTTAGTAAAAATTCAAAATTTCCAAGGTTTAAAATCAAGGACACCTCTTTTAAAAGGGTTATTAAAATTGATAAATCTGATTGTGTTGTTATATATGAATCGCCTATTAATTTTTATATTGAACATCGTTACATATTAGAAGGTGAAGCGTGCTATTATGTTGTACAAGGAGCTCTTCCGTGCCAATATCGTACTTCCCCACGTTATGGTGATGAATATGCACAAGATTGGTACGGGTTTTTAAAGCGGCGTCCATTTATTTTTAAAGAAAATGCTACACCAAAAATATTATACGAAGATGTTACGATATGTTACCCTCAAGGAGACTTAGTATATAATATTATGACGGATCAAATAAAAGCAATAATTACAGACACGGACCTTGATACAATTGTTTCAAAAAGTCTCAACAAATTAAATAAAGACGATTTTTTCTCTATAAGAGACTTGCTTAAATCTCCAGATAAAAGCTCTGTTGGACTAGGATTACGACTTCTCACAGGATATGATATTTCGGATGTAAAAACAGCAGTAAAAGTCTTGTTACAATCTACTTATTATGCATGTTCTTATACACCAGAGTGGAACTCCGTTGCAGTAAAACAACTACGAGATAAATATCTATTATCTCCAGTTGGCACATCTATTTCATCAATTAGAACATATCTTATGTACTCTACACAAAGCGAGCTAGATAAGGAGTTGTGTGGAATTATGTTAAAAGATTGCATAGAGGGAGCTTTTAAAGATGCGTCTAGAGCTCTCGAAGAAACAATTAACAGAAGTGATTACGATATAAAAATATCTGTAAATGTTGAATAATATTATTGTTATTTCTGGATTAAAAAACTCGGGCAAAGATACTGTAGCAGATATGTTACAGTACTGCCTGAGTGTTCCAGAGCCTTTTAAGAAGTACTGGATGTACCGACATTACCGATATGCTTTTAATGACACATATAAGAAGGTCGCTTTTGCAGATTCTCTTAAAGATACGCTCTCTGTCTTACTTGGCATACCTGTAGAAAAGTTTTATGATCGGGATTTTAAAGAGCATTTCTATATAAGAGGTCTGGAAACAACTAGCTTTCCTCCAAAAGAGGAAACTCTTTCTGAATCTGATTTTATTAAAATGATTTCCGAAAAAGATTTTTCTTTTTTAAGAACACATTTTATAACAATTAGACAACTCCTACAATGTTTTGGCACGGAAATTGTTAGGGGACTTTTCGGAGATGCTTTTTGGGCTGAAAGGGCAATGAAGCACACTTTTGATAAAATGGTTATTACAGACTTGCGTTTTAAAATAGAACTAGAGGCGGTTAGAAAACATAAGGGAATTGTTATATACATAGACAACCCAAACTGTACACCAGAACAACACTCCAGTGAAAACGAAGTGCTAGAGATGAAAGAGAATCACGATTTTGATTTTATAATTGAAAACAACGGAACTCTTGAAGATTTATTTAATAAAATAGTAAAATGGACGGATTTACAATGCTCTTAACTGTGATTATTTATATCGCGATTATTTATTTCTCGATAAAAGAGGGCGGAAAGAAAAACTTTATAAAAGATAACAAGTCTGCCAATATGCTTATTGGAGGCCTACTTGGTTTCTTTCTAGGCTTACTTGGATTGATTATTTTGTGGCTAGTTCCGAATGATGATCGTCTTAATTAGAATACTCCTTTATGTGCTAGTAGCAACTCTCTTATTTGGATTTGTAGGAGTAGCTTTCTTTGTGTTTGCATTTGCTTTATATGATGCATCACAGGATGAATTTAATAGAACACTAGATCTTGCCCGAAATTGTAAGTTATATAAGTGGGCATATAATTATTTTAAAAAGAAATATAACTAATGGTAGCAACAATTATTATTTTGGCAATTTTGCTTGTACTTTCTGTGTTTGCAGGAATGTTTTTCATGGCTCTTTTTGGAATTGTGCTTGTTACAATGGAGGAGCATAGAAGAAATTACTTTGATAGAGTAAAAAATATGTTTAAAAAGGGAGCACCTAAGGTGTACGAAATTATAGACAACGCAATGGAGGATGATTTTCCTGAGGAAAAGTTTGATGAAATATTAAAAAAGTACGAAGAGTAGCTATTAATAATATATAATAGGAAAATTCCTTTAACTAATTGTAATATAAACTGTTACAATTTTAATTTATAAACTGTAGAATAACACTTATAAACTACAGTTTGCGTTTCTTAAACTACAGTTTATAAAAATTTCTAAAAATATTAATTTCGTTTGTAAAATTCGGAAATTTTTTTTACTTTTGTATAAAGAAAGATAAATTGTGGTTAATTAAAATTAATAAAATTATGGCAAAAGGAATTTTTACAGAAACAGTAGTTACAGAAAGATGCGACGAGTACGGCGTTATAATTAAAGAGACAAAAAGCAAAACATGGACACAGAATAAAGCGGGGGAGGACCCCTTCTTTTTCACATATATAAATAGTGTCTCGTGAATATACGGCCTTAAAAGTCTTGTTACAATTAAAGTCTTATACAAACTTTTAGAGGGCGCAAATTACAATAAAAACACAGTTGATATAAGCTCCGCTAAACGTGCTGAAATAATAAAAGACTTGGATATATCTAGTGTTTCGTTTTCTAACGCAATAAAACAACTCGTTGATTTAAAGATACTTACAGGACAAAAGGGAAGTTATAAAATTGATGAAGCATTTTTCTGGAAGGGTGATAGAAAAACTCGTGAAGATCTCTCGAAAGCAAAATTAAAAATAACAATGGAACCTGTGTTTTGTGATACCGGTTTTGAAATAAAAGACGAAGAGTAATATATAGGGTCATATGGCGAAAGCTGTATGGCCCTTATTTTTTTGTTATATATAATATAAATATAGGAAAAACATAGTTAAGTTCCTGATATATAACGCGTTGATGTGAAAAGTTATACTCCAGTTATATAATATTTATACTCCATTGACACTACTTTTATACTCCATTGATACAATCTTTATACTCGAAAAAAAGTAGAAACTCTTGCTTTTTATAAAAAATATAACTATATTTGCAGTATAAAAATGTAGTTAACAAAAGTATAAAAATTATGAAAGAGCAAAAGAAAACAGTAGTAGACTCCAACACTGGAGAAATTTTAGAAGAAACCACTACAATCGTGGCAGAGAGAAAGTACACAAAAGATAATTTTATTTATTTATATCTGAACGATTTATCCGGAATAATGAATATAAAAACGCAGACGGAGTTGCGAGTGTTAGCTTGGTTGTGAAAATTTTCGTCTTACCCAGATGACGGAATGACTGGGAATTGTATAGTTGTAGGAGATTTACTTTTTGATAAAATTGAAAATGATCTCGGAATAAAAAGACAAACGATTAGAAACTGTATTTCAGGGCTGGCAAAATCACAAACAATCATAAAAGATCCAAAACATAGATCGACATATTATTTGAATCCGAAGTATTTTTATAAGGGGAAAATTAATGAATTACCAAAAACAAGAAAAGTTATTTTGACCTACACAGAAGACGAGACAACAGAAGAATAATATATGGGGGCACGTAGTTTTATGCTACACAGCCCTTATTTTTTTCTTTGGAATTTGTTTAAGTATAGTTATTAAGTATATATTAAGTATAGTTAGTTGATGAAATGTGCGCAGTATGGTGTAAAATGTGCGCACTAATGTGATAGTATGTGCGCACTCTGCGCATATATTAACACATTACTAAAAAATAATTGTTCATTTATAAAAATATTTTACAAAACTAATAATTAGATAAGAAGAGATTATTGTTAAAAATAGGGTTAATACATTATATATTAGTTAGTTACAGAGAAATAGTAGTTTCCTACAGAACAACTTTCGGCTACTACAATAGAGATTTCGACTATTGTAGTGGTTATTTTTTCACAAAATTGTGAATTTTATTTGGAAATGTCGGAAATTTTGTTCATATTTGTGTGAACAAAAGATGATTAAAATAGTTAAAATTACAAAGAAATGAAAAAATTTATTAACTCTACAGAGAGAAAAGTTTACGACGAGACAGGAAATGTTAAGGTAGAAACAATTTCTAAAACAATTGTGCATAAGACAGATGAAGATTCTTTTTACATGACTTTTACTAATTATATAATGTGAATGTGTCAAGTTAAAAGTGTTGCAACATTAAAGATTTTATATAAATTACTAGAACAGGCAGAATTCAACACAGGAAATGTAGATATACCAGCTGGTGTGCGCACAGAAATAGAGACAACTCTAGATATATGCAAAAGTCAGTTCACAAAATCAATTACCGAACTAATTAATAAGAATGTTCTATGACAGAGAACTGTGCTAGACAAAAGCACTGGAGAACTAAAACCATTAAAAGGCTGTTATACAATAAATCCCGAAATGTTCTGAAAAGGCGATCTTAAAACTAGACGAGATCTGCGAGTTACTTTTGAATCAATACCTACAGATGAATAAAATGAATAAACCCCTACATGACCTTTCGGTTGTGTAGGGGTTATTTTTTTAATTAAAATAGCTACTAAGTTCACGAGTTGCTCCAAATGTCGTTATAATTGCTTGACTCAATTCGCGATCTCCAGTAAGTACACCGTGCGCTGTTTTTGCTCACTGCGAAACAGATTGAAATGCTGGAGGAGTAATACCCTGTGCAACACTTCCTAAAACCATGTTAATTGGGCCGTCCTCAGCAAAACCAGTCAAAACACCATAAGACCATTGTGTTCACCAATCTTGATCTGCCTTGTTTTCTATAACATCTTCTCCGTACATTACTTTTAATAATGCTAAGAAAAGCATAAGACCGAGAGTGTCCATCAACCCATTTAATAATTGCCCTCTATCTATAGGATTATTTCATAGTTCTTTAAAGCCATCAATGTCAAGAGTGCACAACTTCGTTAAGAAACCCCAAGTAGCTGGAACCATTCCAACAGAGTACGTACCTTCTTTTATTCTAAGCACTCTTGCCCTCCCCTCGGTAATTTCTTGTTCAGTAACTTCGGATTTTGGTATATATTGTATTGCATCCATTCCTGCTGCAATTTCTTCAGGAGTACTAGCAACTTCTCAGATTTCTTCTCCATTTTCATCAGTTTCAATATATTCTGTTCATTGGTTCTCGAAACCTTTTGTTTTTAAGTGTTGGTTAAGTATTGCTCCTAAGAAAGATTTATATTGCATCACAGCGCCCCCTAAAACTTGGTAAGAGAAAAGTGATTTATCTTCCGAGTCAAACTCTCCATATAAGTGGGAGGCTGCATGCCTAATTGCAGCTTTTTCATCTGGTGGATATGCATCCGGGAAACTATCCCCATATTCTATATCTTTTCCAACCCTTGTTCATTGCGCATAATAATCATCGTATTTATCCTTTTGCTTTTTCCACTCTGTTATATCATCAGCCTCTTCTGCTTTTATCATTGTGCCATCTGGTCTAAAAAGCTTGTTGAAACGAGCATCTTTTTCGATATGATAAACAAATCCACCTTGTACTTCTTCATAGGCATCATATGCTCCGTCGTGCTTCAATTTTGCAATTGCCACAGCTACCCTAAAATAATCATCTGGTAATTTCGACATAAGAAAGACGTCCTTGCTTCCTATTTGCCTGAGGCCATAATTTCGTATTTTGGACGTTTCTGCCATTTCTCTTGCAGAGAAACTAGACATTGCAAAACGGCTATTTAAAAATGCAACAAAATTTTTCGTTGAAAAACTAAGTGGTTTTTCAGACGCAACAATCCCAATTGCAGAGGTAAGTTCATCCAGTGTAACACCTTGTAATAATTGTGTTCCAGATCTTGTATATGCTCTATATGCACTTGAAAGCATTTCCTTTATTCCGGTGCGCGTATTAAAGCCCAGTGTCACTTTGCTAGTTATGCTTTTCATTGCAGAGAGGACATCTTTAACAAAATCAAGTGATTGTGCTGTAATTTGCTTTCTAAGTAATTTTGCATCAGTAAAATCCTGTAACCATTCACGTATTTCACGTACATCTAGCCCGAACTTTGATGCGTACTCCAATCCAGACTTAAACGCAATAAAATAAGGGATAAACTCTTTTGAAGCACGAGAGACGGAATCTGCTGCTGCTACTTCTAAGAAAATAGTTTGAAGATCGGTTGAAAAAACATTTCCTTCTTTCGATAAAAGTACATCTCGTTCATTCCTGCCGATATTAAACGGGTTGTATGCGCCGTTAAGATCATTTGTTTTTCTTTGCCAAGTTCTTTGTTGTTTCCTACCTCCGTATACAACTTCCTCAGCAAGAGGTCTAACAGAGTTTTTAACGTTTTTTCACATATTTTTTACAACGGAAACAACTCCGCTTTTTTCGAAAGTATCGCGTACCGCCTGCCCAAACTCAGCTTTCATAAGAGGAACTTCAAAATAAGAACCGTCGTTTCTTGCTCGTTCTAGTTGTTCGTCACTATATTTTATCCCTTTCGACTCGTTGAAATACGCAGCAAGATATTCTATAAAATCTTGTGCACTTTCTCTCTGTTCTTTTGTACGGCCTTTTGTAAAATAACTATCACCAGGATTTTTTAATCGAAATTGTTTTGTAACATTTCCACGGTCGTCCAATTCAAAAAATTGTCTCCAGAATTTTGTTGGGCTATCTGTTATTTGGTTGAACCCTCATGCTTTAAAAACCCGTTCTGTTATTTTCTGAAAATCTTTCGCAGTTTGTGTAAAATAATCAGTGTATTTATCACGGCATCGATCAAACAACACACTCACGGCGCGTACATTTGCAGATGCAGATTGATCGTTTGGAGCAATATAAGTACCATTCGGAATTGCACCTTTACTAACAAATTTTCCAGTATCCGGCTCTACATAAACATGTAATCCAGTAGCAATTGCTAGTCTTGCCTGTCCTAAGTTATAATAAACAAGCCCTTCTTTTGTTTCTATATTGAAACAACTATCTTTATAAGTACGCTCCATTTTATCCATAAACTGCGTTATCTTTTCTTCTGTATAAGCTGCCTCATCTCCATTTGGACGTAATGCACCATCAAAAATATCTAAGTTTTCACTAGCGCATAAGTCCATTGCAGTATTTATATAAGAGTCGGAGTCGGAGAAAAATCACTCTGGATTTATTGTGCGAAATTTTGCTCCTTTTTCATTTTTGTTTTTTCTATATATAAGATTTCAGTTATCAACAAAAGTTTTATTTGAATGTGTGTCACACTCCTTTTGGGTTCACGGATTTATAACACGAACAGAGTTAATTTTGCAGCCGTTTAATATTTCTGGATTTGAAGAAATCAACGCGGCAACACGCATAAGAGCAAGATTTCCATTTGATGCATTTAATATATTGAAATTATCCGTTCCTTGTGCGAAATCTTTCATTTTTGCACCGCAGATATTTTGATTTCCATTTATCTGATTGACATAAAAAAGGTCTTTGCTTGAAATTGAAACAAACTCCATTTGGTTGGATTTATTGAAAATCAGTATTCCATTTTGGTTAAGTTCTTTATTTCTAACAAAATTCCAACCTGTTTTATAATATTTTTCAAAAATATTTTTCAGAAAAACACGTGATGAATCATTGAAATTATGATGTCACTTTTCTATAATATTATCATCTTCACCATGTGTATCAAAAACTCTTTGGAGATTCTCGGCAAAATAATCCAACTCGTTTGCTCTATATTTTTCCAGATCCGCAACATATTTACCGAGTTGTTCATCAAGTTCTTCTGGCGCGCAATTAACTCTACGCGAATCTTGCAATCCATCTCTATAAAAGAAATATCTTTTGCCTTTTTTATATAGATCGCTATCTTTATCAGTTATCTCGTGTATAAAATTAGGTTTACTTTTATATTCTTCCACAGATGCCACACGCTGCCTACCAGAGTTACTTTCGGTGTCAAGACCAGGTGCTATAATTCGCATTATATCGTCTGTATTGACTAGTTTATCAATTTCAATTGGCTTATTTACATTGTACATATATCCAAACGTGTGCTGAGCGCCGTCTGCAATAACTTGTTGTAGCCCAGGTCTTGATGTTGGGGTATCGTGTTTAATTGAGTTAACTTCTGTTATTTCATATTTATCCCCGATTTTATCAATTTTATAATCCATAACAAAACGTTCGATATTCTTATCGCCAACTTCTAGGCCTCATTGTGATAGTATTGCACCATATGAGCCAACCTGATAATTCGCCTTATTTTTTGCTGCTGAAGAAAGCCAGCCACGATCTGTGATAACACTATTCCGTTGTTCTCCCCAGTCACCAACAGGTCTTTGAGATGTTTTTCAATCATATATAATTGCTTTTCCGTCTTTATCAATAACAAGCAAGTCAACATAACCGTTAACATATTCTTTCCCTGGTTCGTCTTTTGCGGCAAGAGCTGTTCGTACATTATTATCTAGTGGCTTTGACACAATTGGAAACTCTGTTTTAAAAATAGCGTCAGGATGCTTTTTCTTAATAGAATTAGCAAACTCCGTTAGCATTTTAAGAGTTTTATTAAAATCATCGCCTCTTAGATATTTACACTTATCTGGGTTGATTTTCAATTCCGGATCGGCAACTTGATCAAAAAGTGTTTGTAATATATAATGGACATCTTCTCCAAGTTTTGCAGATAATTTACCTTTTGCAAGTTCTTTTGCTCACATTGATGATACTTCTGCAGAATTTGGATCCAAACTATATTCTTTTGCCATTTTCATTCGAAAAGGCTCCTCGCCGCGCTTACTATCCATGCCAGTTATAGCTTCTTTCTGCAAGTCTTTTCTGTTTCCAATTAACTCAAGTACTTTTGTTACACCAATTGCAACATTTCCAAAATCAAGACGCTCTGTAGGTTCATCGTCTATAATTTCGGTTTCCTCAACAACTTTCTTTTTGCCATATTTTCTAACAAGTTTATTTATCTCTCTTTCCATCTCGGAAAGTTTTTGCATTGTTTCTTCCTGTGGAGTTAGCTCCTGAAACATTTTATCTAACTTACCTTCTGTTTTTAAGTACCAGCTTTCCAGCGACGGAGCATGATCAGCTAAAAACTGATCAAGCTCCTTATCGCTGTTAACTATAACTGGTCCTGCTTTACCAAGTGTTATCTCAATATTGCAATTCATTTAACAATTATATATTATTTTTGATTTTTTATCTGCCTTTTCAGCATTATCCATCAATATTTGTTTTATTGTTTTTAATTTTTGGCTTAGTATAATGTTTGATGTAAGATCGTTTGTATCATTATCAACTAATTTTGAACTAAAAGCGACAATAAAATCACCTATGTGTGTGTTACCCAACTTTTTAAGATCAATCTCTTCTTTCAAGTCAGTTTCAAAAATTTGATTGATAATATTGATCACTTCAGATTTTATATCAGATGTAAACTTCTGTGTACCAAAATTCTTTTTAAACTTAGACGAGAAAATAGATGTCATATAATCAATCAAAAGCTCCTCTTTAAAATCCGCAGTATTTCCACCATATGCCGAAATAAGTTCTTTATAACGACCAATCTGTTTTGTTCTATAGTATTCTACAACTTCATTCATTGTATTATAGTAGAGGTCCTTTACAGCATTGTCTTTATTAAACTTTAATCCAGCACAGAACAAGTGTAAAATTTCATGCATCGCTGTATCTGGCTTTACGTTATTCATATTTATGTACACTTTTCCGTTATGTATGAAACCAGCCGCTCTTTTTGTCTTATAGTAATCGTCCCAATTCTTGAAAGTTATTGCAAACTTACTAGGATCCTCTTGATATTCACCCCACGTGTTTGGTAACATTCCGTCTTTCAGAACAATTACATCGGCACTTTCATCACTACCAACTTTCAATCCAAGTTTCGCAGAAAGTGTATTTATAACTTCCTGAGTAACTGTTTTTGAGTTGTAATAATATTGATGCTCCAGATTATAATTCCCGTCATATGCTGTAGTAGTTCCTCCACCAAGTTTTTGATCTCCTAGTACTGGCATATCGAGAGTCCAATCACTAGCGTTTGGTATTTTTATATCAATTGGAGTTGTTCCATCTTTCTGCCTACCAAAAGTATCAACAAAAAGCATTCTACTAGATGCGCCATTTGCATCTGTTTCTATGGCAACGTTGAACTTTTTAGCCGATTTTGGTATCATAGCAAACCTCTTTAAAAGATCATTTATATTACCCTTAACTTCTCCGAGATCAAAATTACCGTCCTGGTCAATTGTGAAAATTGTATCAAGATCGCCAACATTTGCCTGCCTACTATCAAGATTCGCTAAAAAATTCTGGTAGCTGGTTATTAACGATTCATCGTTATTAAAAGAAAGTGTTTCAAACAATCTAGTAAAACCTCTGTCAGAAAACGCGTTCTTATAAACAAGCGAGTTATATAAAAAGAATGCGTCTTTTATCGTCATTCCTCCGAGTTCTGCAATTTGATCATTTGCTACATTATTAAAATCTTTTAATATCTCAGAATAAGTCTGTGCCATGCTATAATCAGAATCCGCAATTGTCGAATTTATCGCCAATTTAAGATGCCCAACTTTTTGGTTGTATGCTCTATTATATTTACTCCAATAAGAAAGATTTCTAAAAAACGCATGGTTTACCGGAATTTGCTTTCCTTCATCGTCCGTTTCATATAAGTATCGATCTTTTAATTTTGGAATAACATAATTTTCAAAATATCTAACAAAAGATGCACATCCAGAAAGTGTACTCAGATCAATCTGTCGTAATTCTGATTTATCTTCTATAACATTTCCGTCAGACCCAACTATATCATCAACCTTTGTTGGCGTAAACTCGTCCCCGTCCCTCTGATATAATTCTTGTCCATTTGGCAATTTAATTTTAATTCCCTGTTTTGTTATTCAGTTTGTTAAAATTAAGTCTCGAACATATTTATCGAGAGCGTCCCATTCGTCGCTATTAAGCGACCTGGTAGCAGATGCATTATCTTCAAAATAATCGAAGATTTTATTGGAGAGTTCTACAGTAAGTTTGTTCCTGAACGAATGCGACAACAACTTATATGCTAGAGAATTTTGATCAAACATTGCCTTAAAATTAGGAACAGTGTCTATAACTTTTAATATATTATAAACAGATTTTATCGAATCATATTTCTCACATCATTTTTCTTTGTACGCCTGATCATCCAGAAATTTAATAACATCAAATCTATTGTCACTAGCTAGTTCTTTTCCAAGCCTTTTATTAACAAACATTTCGACCCTTTTAAGAACTTTCATAAAGTCATATAAGTTTGTTTTAAGACCCTGATTTATTCCAAGAATTGCGCCCATAATAGTTTGTTCTTCAATTGCCGGACGAACATTATCTGCAAAAATTTGTAATTTTTCTACATTATCAGCATAGTCAGGCATTGTAGAAAGTTGCTCGTTCTTTGGAACAACGTATTGTTCAATATAGTTATATAGTTTTATAAGTGACTCTCTATCAACTTTATATGCAGAATTGCTATCAAAATCATCATTCCTAGACTTTTGATACTCTTGGTCCTCATCATCCATATAAGATTCTTCATCTCCCATATAAGCAGATTCATCATCTTGATTTTGCCATTCATTATAGTCCTCATCGTCGTTTCTTCGCAGCTTTTTTGAGTACTCACTATTTATAAGATAGTGTAAATGGTCTAACAAAATTTTGGCAATTTGTGTTGAATTTTCAATGTTGTTAACATCTCCAAGTAGATCAAACAAACCTTTTCTAACTTCAGAATCTTTCGCAAAAACTCCTTTTTCTTTATTTAAAAACAATTCCTCATTAATAACAGGCGGAACTCTTTTGATTGGAGATCCGTTTTTATCTAGAATTAACTCGCCTTTCTTATGCCCATTCTCAGTTGTTTCGTAAGTTTGGTATAATAGTTTATTAATAAAACAATTGTTATCCTTTATTCCCTTTTTCTGGTAAGCTCCCATAATTAATTTAAGATCTCTTCCCGAAACACCAGGCATAAGACCGCGCCCTAAAACAAAATCAATAACTTTATTTTTATCATTACCAGAAACTGCATTTGAAAAAATATTATTTTTTGAAAATCTTGAAACAACACTAAAAATAGGAGATTGCATAAGATCGGAAATTTCTTCTACCGTATGACCAGTTATCATCATTGCAGCTCAAGCATCTGCAAAATCCGTAGTTGCATTAATTTTACTTAAGATAAGTTCCTTTGCATTATCTGTCGCACAAGAAAGTAGCTGCGAAATTCCTTCGGCTGTATCAATCCGATCCTTAACGCTATTTAAGTACTCAATTTTTTGTGAAATATTACCTGTTGCTTGGTCTAGATTTTTTAATTCCATCTCGGAAAGAGTACTAAAATAATCTAAAAGAGGCTGTAAGTTAATATTTGAAATAGTTGAAAACTCTCCAGTGTAAGGATCTGTAAAAGTAATATCATTAAAATAACTTATTGCCCTACTTATCGCGTTACGTCTAATTCCAGGATCTGCATTATCATTTCATTCTTTAATAGCATCAACAATTTGCTCTACTCGCATATTTGCAAAAGTAGTAACTCCAAAAAACACCTTCATTCCAACGGCGGTAATACCAATAACATCTTTTCCAACCATGTTTTGTGTTTGCATAATAAACTTAGTCATTGGATCATCAGATGTCATCGTGCGTTCCTTCTTAGAAAGAACTGATTTTTTAGCGATATTTTGGAATGTGCTCATTGTAATTGGCTGATGACCAAGCGGTTGTATAGATGGGTGCTTTAACAAGTTAATGATATCACTTGTAACAGAGTTTTTAAGGGCTGTTTCAGAGGTATATCTAGATGTTCTTGAAAGACTGTGCGTGTTAAGCATTCTAATAAACGCATAACGATTATTTTTGTTAACGTTTGTCTGGAAATGCACAGCATCGTCTTTGCCTTTTAAGATCTTATTAAACGCTGAAACATCATTAAGTTCAATTGCTTTTTGTACTTCTATTTCAGATAATCCATTATCAGCATCGTCTCCAGCAATATATTTTAATCCAGTTGGCCTTCTAAGTTTCATAACTTCGTCAAATTCAGCACCATTTCTTGCCTGTTTTGCCAAACTTGAAAAAGTACGTAATTCGCCTTTGTTATTAATATCGAAACCCATAATGTACAGTTTATCAATATCGTAATCCGTAATCAACTATTTTTCAATAATTGCCTGACTATATCTTCAGCTAAAAGCTGCCTCGCACTTCGCTATAATAGCTACTCTACTTGATTCGTTTGCGCGTCTTTCGATAGTCGATGAGCCTTCTTCCAAAAAATGGAAGCTTGGTTGCAGATTGTCCAATATTCAATGTTTTTACCGCCCGTTAATCATTACATTAACTGCTGCACTATGCGTCTCCGCTAGTCGCGGTAATTGAATCTTTAGGAGTTTCCCGCAGTTCACGAGGTTTTGGGTTCCAATTAACGATATTTTAATTTGTACATCATATCTTTTGTTATATATTTTCTAATGTTAGAGTCGAATTCAAACCTACTTTCTGGTAAAATACACAAAAGTCATTGTTCTTTACCTGTAACGTTTTTTATTCTAGTTTTTATTTTAAAATTATTTAATAATGTATCTTGTAATAATTCAACTTCTTCCTTACTAAAACAATTTGTTGCGAATATTCCAGCCCTACATCCATCGTCCATAAATCAGTAGGCTATACTTTGTCATGTTAACTTTTCTAACCATTCTTTTGTAATGGTTTTTATTCCGTTTTTATAAAAAACATCATAAAAATAATTATATGTTTCGTGCGCTAAAAATTTGCATACAAATTTATTATAAAATTTCTTCGTTCTTTTGTCGAATCTCGGAGTTTTCGAAACCGCACCAAGTAATTCAGAAAATTGTTTACAAACGTGATCAAAATAAAATTCATGACCACTTCCTTGCGAGATAACAAATCTAGCTTTTTTCTTTGTTTTACTTATTGACATATCTCCAAGCATCGATCCATATATTATCTCCTTTTGATCTTGACTCAAGTTAGCGCATTTTATTGGTTTTTTCCTAACACTGTTTGTGTCCAATCCAATCATTCTTGTATATTTTCTTGTAGTTGTTGGACTTATTTTTAAACTACGAGCGATTTCTAAATTTGTAACACCAGACTCAACCATCAAACGAATTTGCTCAATTAGTTGTTTGTCTTCTTTACTTGTTATCTTTGTTTTGATTTTAAAACCAATCTTATTTGCATAATTTTTAATTGTTCTTGGGCTAACAGAAAAGATTTGAGCAATCTCATCGCACGTTTTTCCCTCTAAAATAACTGTCTTTAATTTTTCTATATCCATATTATAATTGTTTTATTATTCGCAAATATAATAAAATAACTATAATTTTCCAAACTTGGTTGTTATTTTTTATTTAGAACCCTCCAACCATTGCATGCTGGATGGAATATATACTTCATTGACATCACTTTCAGAAAAATCAACAACTCGCAACCCCATAAAAGATTGCATGGATTGCGTTGGAATACGAGCTCCAACATATTCAAGTTGCTTTAAGAAAGCATAATAATTTTGTTTTGCAAGAGCATCGATTTCATCGCTTCTTTGCATCCTTTCTTCGGAGTTGAGCTTTTCAATTATTTCTGGTTTTTTTAGTAATTCATCAAGCGTTGTTCCGCTGTCTATAATTTGACTCGATATAACATTTCTGTTCTTTTCCCTAAGTGTAAGTTGTGTATTAAGTTTTCCTTCATCTGAGATATATTTCGCATATTTATGCCTAAAATTATCAAGGAGATTGTTTGTATTAAAATTATATTCAACACGTGAATATATATCAGATTTTAACAGCTCATCTACTTCAGAAAGATCGTCTATTACTACAAGATGATTTGTAGCTGATGTTCCTGGTTTTGAATAAAATTGTTTGAAACCACTAACACAGATAGGTTTGTCTTTATAATATATTGTATCATCAATATTTTCAAAAGTCGAATTATCTTGCGCTCAACCAGGTAATGAAACTAATTTTCTTTCTCCAGTAATTGGGTCTGCTTCAAGGTGGTTCTTTTTAACAACAACATATAAGCTTTCCCCATTTGCACCTTTTAAGACACAATCGTATAAGTTTTTATCAACCGTACCGTCAAGTACTGCGTCACGAGATCGAATCTTATTTTTGAAAAAGTCTTCTTTTTGTTCAAGAACATCACAAACATGCTCCCCCTCGGAAAGTCCAAACTGTTTTCCGTTAACACGACCCATAATAATTTCAGCAAAACGAACATCGACATTATAAGCGATATGATCCCGTTCTTTCAATCAAGTGTTATATTGTAATATAATATCTGGATCGAGAACTTGTCCAATACTTCTTAATTTTTCAAAAAACCTAACCTTATCAGGAATGTATTCCTGTATATTTGCAAAAAGTTTTTCTTTGTTTCCAGTAATAAGAAACCTATTTCAGATTTCTGCTGATAATGTATTTAAGTCAGTATCTGGCGAAAATTTATCTGCAAACACATCTCCAAAAGCACTAGATGCTGAAACTCGTTGCGTTTTATCAAGGCTTTGCATTTCCTGCCTAACAGCCCAGGAAAGATGCTTTTTAATTTCGTTAACTGTGGCTGCATCTACTATTCCAGAAATAGCACCGTTTTTTCAAAATCTAGCACGCAATTCTTTTGGAATTGACCAATATATAAAATCAAGCTTATTTTGATCTACTATATTTAAGTTGATTGTCCCATCCTTTGCCTGCAATTGTCTAACATAATGAGCTGCACGACAATAGTCCGTATCATATATGCTATGTGTTCTTCCATTTACAGTAAAAGTAGTATCGGAGGCCCTAAGATCAACCGGCCTACAACTCCATTTGAAAACTTTAAGTCCGTTGCTCCAATGTTTAACTCTGTCTCAATCATCCCAGTTATCGCAAACAACCATTTTAGGAGTTGTGCTACCAGGCTCAATAATAAGAACTGTATCACCCATACCAACATTTTGCGGATCAACTTCCTTTATAAAAGGATGTATGTGCGAATCGCCTAATATAAAAGCATTTTGTACTGGATCAAATCTTCCGTAGTTTCTTATATACTCTCTTGCAGAATAATTACATTTTGGATTGTTATAAACTTCTCTAGCAAACTTCTCGTAAGTCATTTGCTTTCCGTTATAATTGAAATATTGTATCATTCCACGGGACGGAACTTGTACTGCCGCAATTCCGGAGTACTTTCTTCGTAATCCTTTCTTATTAATTCCAGAGTTAACTTCTGCCACAAAAGCGCCAATCATCGTCGGATCGCTAAAAGGAATATTGATATCTGCGCTTGGATCAGATTTTAAAATTTTTGCAGCTTTTTCCAGATAAGATTGAGCAAGACCCATAGTGTCTTTATTTCCGCGAGAGAAGCTTTCTATAAGCTCTTTTCCAAGTATCGTATGTAGCGTTCTAAAATCACCGCTATTAACAAGATTGTGTTTCTTTTTAAGAGCTTCTATAACAACTTCGCCTATTTCAGAATATATATTATCTACCTCCTCTGTAAAATAACCTCCCTGTATAAGAGATGAGATCATCTGTGACATTTCTGTCACAGTCGTGTCGTCTCCCAGTGTGTGATCTGCATCCATCTGTACCCCACCAAACAAAAGCGACATTTTTGTTGTAACAAGATCATTACTATCGGTCCAAGACTCTTTTGGATTCAAGTTTCTTGTTCCAACCTTAATCGCAGATTTATTTACCAGATAACCAGTAAACTTGTCTTTCATACTTTCGTGGCAAACAAGATTTGCAAGAATCCTGTTGTTGACATTACTATATGCAAGTGTAAAAGATTTTTCATCCATTTGCATTGCATAAGCTCCACCAAAAATTTGGTCAATATCGTATAGAGATGTTACATGAACCGTTCTTTTGGTAGTACCCCCAATAACAACGCCCATTTTATTAACTTCGGTCTCAGTTATAGTAACTTCGTTACCATTATTTGTAACTGAATCAATTCTAAAATATTTTCCAGAGTTTTCCCCCTTTCTATATATATAATGTTTCTCAGTTAAAATTCTATCTCCATCCATCGATAAGGAGCCATCGGTACTGTAATATTTCTTGAAGTTAATTTTTGAACAATCAATTGTTTTATTATGCATCTTTCTAAACATTTCCTCAAGGGAAATTACGCTACCCATGGACTTTCGCCTACGATCGTTTGTTATTGCAAACACAGCTCACTTAAGAAGAGTGGGCATTCCGGTTCTAGGATCAACATCTCCAAAAATTGTCTTTTTATCATATCCAACCTTTGCGTCAAAAAGGGACATATTTTCAAGCATTGCCTGAATAGGAGATGAAAATCCAGCACCATCCATTGAATCCATTTTGTCTGTAACGCCCATCATATTAAAAAGTTGCACAGGCATATCCTGCATAGCGGCAAACTCAATATTTGACGCCGTACCATATTTTGTTGGCATGAACAAGTGAGTTGTTGCACCAGCGATAACTGTTCTCTTATATGACGCAAGCAAACGAGATGCTTCACTATGGTCATAATATTCCTCATTTCACTTTCCAGTAGTTGGGCTAAAAACATCTGTTTCTTCCGCGTTATATTTATTTGGGTGAAAAAATGTATTTCCAAAAATAACATCGTTAAAAGAATTTGACAGAAGTATATCAGAATAATAAAAAGCTTTTAAAAGCGGATTTAATTTTCCGTCTTTTTCTAGGAGCATCGTTTCTGACTTTTGATCAAACCAATCGGATCCAATTTTATTATATATGCTTGTGTATAGCTCTGGATCGTTAATTTTATTTAGGGTGAACCCAACATCCTTAAGATCCTTTAAAAACAACTGTTGTTGTTTGTTAATTCTGTTAAAAAATGCAGTTTTTGTTGTATCAATTACATAAGTATCAATTGCATGTTCGAGAGTTTCATTAAAAGCACCATTGGCACTATAATGAAATTCCTCCTGAAAATCAATGCCCGCCTTAACAAACTGATTTCTTCAATATATAAAATCCGCAGCATTCTTTTTAGGACTAAGCCCATTTTGCAACTCCTTACAAGCATCAAGCTTCGTTTTTGCATCAGTACTTTTTAATCGATCTATTAGTGCCATTTCCGCTGAAGCGTCTTGCTTGTTTGCGATTTTTTCATTGGCAATATTAGCTAGAACTTTTTGCCAGTCAGAAGCAAGATTGTTAAGGAGTGTTTGGAACTTTCCTTGCCTTATATTATATATCGCGTCAAAAAACATCTTTTCTCCCTTTATTGAAGCAGTGGGGCTCAATATGGTTGAAATAGCTTTTGAAAGAGTTATTGTCTCTTTACCTACAGTATCAATAACAATGTTTTTGTTGTAGGGTATAACGAAATGTGTATTTTTATCAGAAAAGCAACTATTTTGTAGATATATGTTTTCTTCATCTGATTTTATAAAACTTTTATAAAAATCAGACATAATGCTAATATGCGCAAGCTCTGCCTCACTCATATCACGAGAAGCTTTTTTATTTCCATCAACATCTGCGTCAATTCTAACAATAGGTTTTCCAACAAACTTGCCCATTTGCTTAAAAACAGGATTTGACTCGAACTGGTTTTCGCCTTTATTGGTAGAGAGCCTCAGTTTAAGTCGATCCATTTGTTGAATCATGGATGTAAGAGTATATGCAGCTACGTTGTTTTTAAAACTGTTTTTAAGTGTATTTTGTATATTGGTTCCTCAGGCAATTCCTAGGAATGTAGCAATCCTATTTAATGGAGCGTAAAAATTCTGTATAATTAACTCACTACGTAATGAATCGTCAGTTATTCCATTTTTCCACATTGCACTATCATTGGCTAAAACTCCGTTTGTATCAGCTGCCTGTAACACGATTCCAATTGCCGGTACAAACTGTCTAAAAAGACTTGTGTGTATTGCCGAATCACCAGATTGTTGTTTCAAGACAGAATCGTAATTATCAGGAATTCTTGTTCCAAGAATGTCCTCAATAAGCATTTTTCCAACACGATTACTTATATTTCCTGTTTTTAGCACAAATGAACGACCTGTTTTGGATCCATCTGCTTTTATATCCATTTCAATAACAATGTGCTCAGTATATTTATTTGGACCAAACTCAATCTTATTGTCATCAATTGTTATATTATATTTTTCTTTTAATGCTGCAAACTGTTCGGGGCTCTTGAATCTGTAATTATCAATTGCTGTGTTAATATCATCATATATACTATATAACGCAGCTGTTTGATAATTGTCTTGTATCAACTTATTCGTAACTGTTCCGTCTCGTTTAACTGTAACAAACCCTTTATTTTGTTCTGTCTTAAACATTAGGTTTAGTAACGCAGATTTTATTTCATTATCAACGTTGGAGTGTAACAAGTTTTTAATTCCAAGAACTGTTGTTATATTAACACCTTGTACATCTCTACGAGTAACTGCATTAACAAACTTATCAATTATCGTATATAATGCCCGATCAGCTCTTTTATAATCTGCGTCTGTATTTAGGTCAATTCTATAAAAATCTTTTAAAAACCGAACAAACTCCGAACTAGCATTAACTCCAGATAACCCAATTGTTGCTGGAGTAACATGTGCAGGTATCCAATTTTTAAAAGTAGTCATAACTTGATTGTACTCTTTAAGAGATATTCCGGACCCATCAATTGGCAAGCCATTTGTTTGAACTTTAGGAAAAATTTCTAGTATGGACGTAAGCATCTTTCCTACTTGACTTTCCATATCTACCTCTTCCTTGGTAGTCCACGTTTTAAAAGTTTCTGAAGTTGGACCAACATAAACGTATTTGTCACGTCCCTCCGTAAGGTTGGTATATTTATCTTTAGTCCTAATAAAAGGGGCCTCTCTTTTAAGTAGAGTGTCAAAATTTTTAAGAACTGTATATGCATCTCTGGCGTCTTTATATGCGTTTGTAGTTATGTCTCCATTATAATTTCCGAACTCCATTAATGCTATATTAACGGTGTTAACAAATTGCTCTGGAGATTCAAATGTACAGGTAGCTCCAGGATTAACCAGATTTAATATTTTATTAACTAGCTGAGTTTTATAATCATAAACTCGCTCATTAATTGTATCGACAAATATCGGATTGCTTGGTGCTAATGAAAGATCTATAGATCTATTAGTTATTGGATTAAAAACGGTAGCGGTTAAAAGACTTCTCCGAAAATCCTCAATCATTTTATCCATTGCTAATTTGTCGCCACCATAATCTATATCTACATTATCAGAACTCTGTAAAAAGTGATCCATAACTTTTTGTGGATCAGCTGTTTTTCCAGTTTTCAAAATATTAAAATTGGAGAGGGAAATATTTTCCCCCTCCTCTTCTAACACTCTTATTATTTCATCTGCATTTTCATATTTTTCACGAATTAGTTCTTCATAATTCTTACGATATTTGAACCATCTCTTAACTTCGGCGAAAGTGCCCTCGTTGTTTAAAATCTTTTTACTTGTACAAATTGGTGCATTCATAATTAATTACAAATTTTCTTAAAATCGTTACTTGAAAATGCGTCTGAAAGATTATCAGCTATATTAAAAAGTACCGATGCTGCATCTTCGTCAGTAACTTTATCCTCTATTGTGGCATATAATACATCTAGTTGCTGTGTATAATTTTCAAAATTCATATTTTGAATGATGCCAGCAACATCAGAAATTATAAAAGGATCTATTGAAGAACCCAATGACTTAACCATATCGATAGTTGTGTCAATCTTAACCGGGCGAACTTCGCCGTCATTAACTTTGAAGAAATATTGATCACTACCTATATATACTTCAATTGACTCAATAACATTTGACTCGTTCTTATTAACCTTAACACTTGTTACATCTTTTATTGGAATCCCATACTGTTCAATCTTTTTAAGTAGTACCTGAGGCAAACTATCTATATTATTTTGGGTTTTTTGTGCTGTTGTCAAGTCGTCAGATATTCTAACTGGAATCCCGGCTGTTTCGAGCATCTCATTAATTGCGGCTGCCGCTTGTTCGTCTCCTTCTGCATACGCATCTTTTATAATTTCATTAAAACTCAATCTACTTTCAACATCATAACCCAATGTTCTATTCAACAAAATTACTAAATTTTTCTGAAAATTCAAATAGTTATCTAGACGTTCTTTTCTTGGATCAGTTACCGTTTCTGGAGCAGACTCTGAGTTTTCAAACAAAGTATTCAAATCGCCGTTTTCAATAATAGTATCAGTAGTATTAAATTCATATATAGGTGGCAACATATCAACCACGTCTGAAATTCTATTTTCGGTAGTTTCAAAAGAAGCATCTATATTTTTTCAACAAGTTTTTGGTTTCTCCGAATCTGATATAAACTGACCAACATCGTTAAGTGTGATCCCATGTTTGAAATAAGAATTTTTCCTAAAAGTATTTTCAAAATCAGCAAAACTTTCAATCGGAATCCCACGTAACATATTATATATATTATCGTAGTCCGTTGGAACGAAATATCTAACCTCGACTGTATCGCCCTTTTGTATGGTTTGCTCTGTAGTTAATTCAAACAAAATCTTGGAGTTCTTTATATTGTTCCCATTAAACTCTACAGTAACTCCTCCATTTTCAGGGCTATTGTTAATTGCACGAACTATGTCTGAAAGTCTAGTTGTAAGTGTTTTCCCCTTTTCATATCCGACTCCAGTAACAGATGCTATTGGTTTCTCTTTATAAAATTGTCCAGAGTTTGTTGCTTGTCTATATATTTCATATTTTGATTCAGATGAGTTATATTGAACAAGATATGTCTTTTTGTTCGATCCGCCACGTCCGCTTGCCATTGTAATCTTTAATCCTGATCGTATTCCAGCTTGCGTACCAGTTTGTGCAATGGATTTTGTTTGAATCAAACGTAAAACGTTTGTTTCAAAAAGATATTTCATTTTTTTATCTGGATCAAAAGAGTCATCATTAAAAGTCAGATAAAAGGCATTTAACAAGTGTTTTGCAGACCCATTAGGTAAGAGTCTATATACACCTCGCAATTTTTTGAAATTTTCTGCCTGAATTTTTATTTGTTCAGCTTCATCAGCAGATCCTGTTTTATTTAGATTGAATCCACCAATAAACTGCCGCAAGTACATTTCTGCTGCGTCTTTTGAATTTCCAGCGAATTTGCTTTTTTGTGTTTCTGAAAGATCTTTATATTCAATTGACCCAAGAACGAATCGTTCAATACAAACTATGTTATACAAGTCAGCAAGAGATGCTATTCGTTTTGTTCTAACGAGAGAAACTGGAGCTTTTGGAGAAAGAGTTCTCAACGGAGATAATGCAAGGAAACTATTTGTTCCATGTTTTGCATTCTCTTCCTTTTGTTTTGCATATTCGGACGTACTGTCATTGAGTTTTTTAACTTCATCAGTATATGTTTTCCAATCAATCTCTTCTTTATCCAATTGATTTTGTAATTCATTAAGTCTTTTATAATATTGGACCTCTTCTATTGTGAAGGCAGGCATTTGGTCGATCTCTGTCGATGTGTATGCCAAATTTGTACCAGATCGGTCCTTTCTATAATAAAAGACAGACTCAAGATCCTCATCAGTTAAAATATCAATCGGCGATCAAACAGTATAACTAAGACCTTCGTTATTCTTCCTGAAAGTTCTTTGTTTGTATGTTGAGTATACAGAACTTTCGTCAAGAGTTCCAATATCGGCATCTTCTTTTGCAGGAGCAAAAACTTTTGTTCCAGAATAAGTTGTTCCATAATTAAAAGACGAAATAGAAAACTCTCCAGAACCATCTTTACTTCCTTTTAAAAATTCAACAGCTTTTACTAGTTTGAACAATTGTTTTCCACGAGGCACTGTTACAATTCCTTCTACTCGTTGATTTACTTCTGAAATTGGGATTAATTTTTGTTTACCGTTAACAAGAACTGGAAAATATATAATTGATTTCGGTGTTTTTGAATTTTTAATAGGAACTGCCCAGAACTTACGTTCTCCATCAGCAACATTGTTCCATTGTGCGCAAACACTTTCAGCAATATCTTGGTCGACACTAGTATAGCGAATCAATTTATCTACATGCCTCTCTTCAAAAGCCATGTTTGCCATTACCCCAGACGAGAATAATCTAACAAAAGTTCTGTATCGGTCAATTTTATCATATTCCTCGGATCCAGTCATATCATCGATCATATTCATGCCCGACGATTTGTCTTGTAACCAAGTTTCAGATTTTGGATTATACATATCATCCATAAACTCCTTTCGATCATATATAGTATCTCCAGGTTTTATAACAGAATCTGATACGAGTTTTTGTTGCCTTTTACTGTTGTCAATCTTAACTTTTTCCTGTTCTTTTTTTGTTTCCTTTAGAATAGATGTGTCATCTAAAACTTTTGTATCAAGACTGACTTCGGGTATTCCGTCGTCAAACTCAGAAACCCCCATTGGTTTTACCGGCGTTCCTCCTAAACTAGAACCACTTCCTGAACTAGACCCGCTTTCAGAGCCTCCCGTTGATCCTGCGCTAGAACCACTAGACGAACTACTGGTTGGTGTCGTGGGCGTTTCTGGTTTTGAACTCTTTATAAGAGAATCAACTATATTTCTCCATTCAATAATTCTATCTTTTGATGCGGTAATTGCAGTTGGTTCAGACGCAACAGAATGATCCCTCTGTGATGCTTTTATATTTAATTCAGATAGAGAATTGTCTGATTTAATCACAAATCCCTGCTTTGCACGACTAACCATCGTGTTGAGGTCTTTTAACTTATCATATAATGTTGCATCATCTTTATCGAACGATTTGTCTATAATAACGTAATCAAACTCTCCACCCTGTACTTTATTCGCATCTATAATGGTAAGATTCGCATATTTACCCGAGTAATCACTATAGTTATTTGGATTGTCAGTGATAATGGCTACAGTTTCACTATCCTTTGCCAATTTAACAAACTCGTCAACATAGTGTTTTGTTTCTGAAACAATTTTTCCACCAACAAACTCGGAGCCAGGATCCTCATAATAGTCAAAATTGATTGAAACATACCCAATCTTTTTTGATATCTCATCGTAAGTTAATTCTGGTTCATTCTGGAAAATATCATAACCCCTGTTAACAAGGTTCTCAACAGCAGCTATATTTGTCTGCATTGCAGCATTTTCGCAACGAATGGATGATGTTAATTCTGGTGTAGTTGTAATGAAACAATCCTCAATTCCACTAACCGCACTTTTATTGTCGTTAAAAACAATTTTTCCATTTTGTTTTTTATCTCCAGAGCATATAATAATAGCATTTTCGGCCTTGGCAATTGCAGATAATATCTGCATATCTCCTTCAGACGCAAAAGTAACCTCGTCAATGATAATCAATTTGTTTTTTGATTTTTTATCAAAAATTGGCTTTGCTGGTTTGGTTAATTTTATTTCGGCATCGTTATATAATAACGCATGCGAAGTTTCCTCCCCACTCATTGGTTTTGGTTTTGTAGCACAGTTTTGGTTAATAAAATCATCCAACAAAAATGCCTTTTCTGGTTTTGTGCCAGTTTTATTTTGAAGATTATCAAGTTGTGTTTTATGAGGGGCAATAATAACTGTATCTAAGTCAGCATGTTTGTTTTGCAACAATTTTTGTACAAAAACATCAACGCAACTGGTCTTTCCCGTTCCCGGACCGCCTTGAACGAATATTGCGTTTTCAATTAATGCCTTATTTTTTAAGTAGATATCAGCTGTTGATCCATCGGCGTTGATATCCTTTTTAATTTTCCCGAGTATTGCATTAAAAATATCTGGATTTTCAAAATATGCGCCACTAGTTAAAATCACCCAATCTTGATTGAAAAGTGGCAATATATCGCTGTTTTCCTCGTGGATTTTTTTAAGACTCAGGTAATCTTCTTTTAAGTTTGTTGCAGCACAACTAGCCAAGAAATAAACAGATGCTAGATTCGTTGAAGCATATTCCGGATCATCTGTGAATTTACCAGAGTTCAATTTATATGCGTTTTCATCAATTAACTCAGATATAACCTTGTTAAGTTTTTCTTTATCAACTTTTCTAAGCTCTTCCCCAACTTTTTCTGCAAAATCAAAAAACGCTTTTGTGTATTCTGCAATATTCTCATTTGTTATCTCAGAGAAATCTTTGTCTGCAACTAAGTTTTGTCATATACCGAGTATGTCAACTTCTGGCAGAGCATCCTTTAATTTAGATGCAATCGATGGCTTGCCAGTAGTTAATTCAGAGAATAAGCCCTTAATTAAGCTTGATTTAAAATTCTTTTCAGATTCAAAATGAAATCTAGCTTGCTGAGCTTTATTTGTATCAGAAATAGATATAAGAGCATTTGCTTTTGAAAGTATATAAGATATATCTGAAATTAAAAAATTTCTAGTATTTTCGTTAATTCCAGAGATAAGTTTCTCCTTGCCGGCATTTTTCCTATATATATTTAACAACTCAGAATAACCATTTGTGAGAGGCGAAATAAGGGTTGTTATCATCTCAATAACATCTGGAATCTTTCTCAATGCAGTATCAATTGCCGGATTATTAATTATATATTTTGTAACATCGTTGAAACCAACAAGAGAGTTTTCCTGCTCTTTTAAAAGCTTGATAACACTAACAACATCGTCTCCAACATTTAATTCAAAATCCCTAATAAGATCAACAACGTCCATCGAGATCACCTCTTTTTTTAATTTAGAGATTTTATTTAATCGGGTTGTAATATCAAAATCGATGCCCAATAACGTTTTAAGAGCGTCTTTAAAAGACGCCTCTGATTCGAACTGTTCACTCGCATTTCTGAAATCTTCCATAGTAAACTGCCCAGAACTAAGTTTTTGCAACAATGTGTATAATGTATCCCGTTTTTTTGGAGAATCTTCAATTCCAGTTTCTCCGAGCATATTTTGATATTCAGCATCAAAAACATTCGCAGTTTTTATATGTGGACGAACTAAGTCAAACAACACTGTATTTAAAATATTGTCATTATCTGAAACCATTTTTTGATCTCGAAGAGTTTTGTAATAATTTTCAATAAGACCAAACTTATCAGAAAAGAACTTTTTTCTGCGAGAAACCGCTTCGTTGATAACCCTCTTATTGTTTGCGCCGTCGTTATTTATTTCAAAACCGTCGCCAAGTACTGTTTTAACACGAGCATTAATATCACTAGTATCTTCCCCTTTAGAAAAATAATCTAAACTATTATATAATTCTTCTATAAGATCATCATAATCAGATATTTGATCATTTAGTGCAACAATTTTATCCAAAAATGTTTCCGTTCCAGTTTCAGTTATCGATTCAGATAATGAATCTCTATTAAGAGAAAATCTTTTATCAAACTCGGAAATACGTCCGGACACTGTGTTAAGATCATCTTGCATAACTTTTATTTCATTAGTTATTGCAGTAAGATTTGTGTCGCCTTTAACAATTGACTGTAATTCTGTATCAAACGCTTTTATTTCATTATATCCAGCTGGCTCATCTGGAATAGTTTCAGAGTCATATAATTCTGCATTACTTCTAGCTGCATCTAATCCTATCAAGTTAAGCACTTCATATTTCGGATCTTTTAAGAGCTCCTGCTCTTTTTGGTTGTAGCTTGTTCTAAAATTTTTCTGTAACTCTTTTAAATCCCTAGTTAACTCTATAACTTTTGCCTGGTCTCTATTATATTGTGAAAACGCTTCGGAGTCACGGCCTATAACTGCGTGATTGTAATATGCATTTGTTTTTAGGTCTTTTGTTTTTGTCTCCAACTCTTTTAATCTCGGAGACATAAGTTCCATCATTCTATAATGCAATGCCGCAGCGCGCCTTTTTAGATCAATATCGTTGAGTTTCGATGTGTTCATCTCCTTTTTAATTGCATCTTGTTCATATCTGGAAAGGTCATTAAACTTTTTCCCATATATAACCTGCGCAAAAGTTTCTGGAGATTGTTGCCAATAAGGTGTAGTATAAGATCCGTCAGCCCTTTTCATTCCTTTTATTCAGGGCTCACTCATTTCTGGAGAAACCGTAAAAAGTACCTGATCCGCATATTCATCATCATTTTTTCCAAGCATAAGTTTGTCGCGGAGTTCATTAAGCTCTTTAAGATGCTGTTTCAGATAATCAAGGTTTTTATTTTTTTCAAGATTTTCCGCAGCAACCTCCCGTTCTTCACGAGTTGGGGCTTTTGTAGTTTCGTTGCCTATTTTATCAATTGCAGCCTGCGTTTCTACTATTTTCCGAGCAACATCTACTATATCACTCGCATAAGTAGTGTGAAATCCATACTCTTTAATTGTTGCTAGATATGCATTGTGCATTCCCTTGTCTGCAGCGAAAAATTCGTCACGAGACTTTGCTTTTGAGTCTTGAAAAAGGGCATCTTCTGTCTCTTGATTCTTTTTAAAAATATCCGTTTCAGTAAGAGTAAGTTCGCCTTTTGCAATTTTTTCAAAATCGTCTTGGTTGAAAAGTCGTCCATATTTAATATTTAAACCAAAATCATTAACAACATTTTCCATATAACGTATATAATTCTTTATAACGTTATAATTATAATTTGCTTGATTGTCAGTTTCTGTGCCTTTTTCAAAAACTTGATTTCCCTCAGAGTTTTTCCTAGTTTTTGTTGCAGAAAGGTTTTTATTTCCTAAGTAGCCCTTATCATATAAGACATCAAGTCGATCATATAATTCATTTGTTCTACCAGACGTAATCATATATAGCGCCTGCTCTTTTGCGTCTAAACTAGCAAGTTCAACCACTTTTGGTCCAAAAATTCTCTCATATCTATTCAGCCCCTCAAACACGGCACCACCAAGAAAACCTCCAATAAAAGCCTGCCCATATCGCGTAGCAATATTTTGTGGTGTATATCCAAAATCAAGTTTTTCCTCTTGTCGTTCCCTAACCGGTATTCCTAGAGCTTCCGCACCAAGAAATAGACATTTAACAGCATCGGCAGTAGCTTCCTCCATTGTCTCTTCAACGCCCTCATTAAAAGCACGTCCAATAACATCTTTCGCAACAATCTTTGTTTTCTTTGTTACGCCAGACGCCAGTGATTGTGCCTTCCCTGCTACTGGACTTGAAAGAAATTTTTGTCAGAGATTCTTTAATTTATTCGAGCTTGCATTATATAATACCTTCGCCTCCTCTTTCGTAAGAGATTCTTTTCCGAGCAGCGTTGCATAATATGGATCGGAAAGTTCCTTTCTAAGGTTTTTAATAATTCCAGGAGCCTCAGATTCATCAAGTACTCCACCTTTAAAAAGCCATTCTCTAAAATAATCAGCATGCATCAATCCATATAATGTACCTATCGATGCAAGCATTCCAATTCCAGCAGCTTGATCTGACGCTCCAGCTTCTTTAAAATCAGAGTAAACTTGGTCTGATGATGTTATTGCCATAAAACCAAGAGAAAGTTCGCGAGCAAGATTTTTATTGCCCATATTAACGGCTTTCTGGATTCCGTAAGTCAATTCACCTAATGTTTTCTGTGAATACAATTGGCTAGCAGAAGATGTGAGAATATCAGCAATACTTTCGAGAGACCAGAAGCCATCGCGCTGCCCTTTATCAGATTGTGTTGGAGCAAACTTTTGGAACCAATTCTCGGCAACGGTCATATTTTTTCCAAAAGAACCATTATTATCTCCGCCAAACAGCCCATTAATTGCCTTCCCAAGAGTTGGCATGATGCTAGTAAGGCCGGAAACAATGCCAAGAACACCCATAACATTTCTAACTCCAGGAATCAGATAAGGAGTTAATGTGACAGCGGTTTTAACAAGAGTCCCCGTAATGCTTTTTTCAAGTCCATCAGAGTCGAAAAAATCAAACTTGTTAAGAGTAGATCCATCCACAGTAAGAGTGTCGGTATATCGTAATATATCTCTGCCATATCCCTCTTTGTTTCCTAGTACCTCATAATAAAAATCGCCATTTTCGTCGGTTTTATAATCGCCTTTTTTATGAAAAACTTTTTGTCCATTTATCTTTTCGTACCCATCTTCATCATATATTGCAAGGGCTACGGTTGGATCCAAAAGAGACTTATATAATCCAGAATGTTGGTTTGGAGTTCAATCTAGTTTGTTTCCATTTTCATCACGCACATAGTTATCTTGCGCAATCTCTCTAATACTAAAAGTAGGATCTCCGAAAACACCAATCCCAGTAATACCCATACTTCTTCTATCTGGGTTGTACATTTTTGGAGTTATTGTGGCGCTAACGTCTTTTACTTCAGTTTTCAAGGGCTGGGTCCAATCAAAAGGATCTTTTGCTAAATTATCAACAAGCTTCTTTTCCCAGTCCTCATTGGCAAAATCGTTATATGTACTAACGGCACTTGTATAAAAATTATCAAACGCCACTTCATCAAAATTTCCATCTTTTGTAAATGCCTTTTGTACCTCTTCATTGTTTTTATAAAAATCTTCAGATTGTATATTAACATTATCTGGAGTTATTCCATGTGCTACTATTTCATCAAAAGAGCTTGGATTATTAAATAAAAGGGTTGCTACCCAGTCCTTGTTATTCGCCATATTATAAATTTATTCTTCAGTTACTGTTTTGTTCTGCTGCCGCAATCTGTTGCCCTACAACGTTTGTTTGCGCAGGATGTGAAAATTCAGTTTTCGGTCTATATTGACCAATTGTCATTATAACACCTTGTACTGGATCTACAATTGGAATATAAACGTTTCCGTAATAGAAACTACGCTTTAATGCACCTTTATAATTATTCACAGGATCCGCTCGTTTTGCAGGATCTGCTTTTCCATGTTGTGTATAATTGTTGTATTTGTCGGCGTAATCGGCTCCAAAATCTCGGTCTTTCTTTTCTAGGAACGGTTTGGATTGTTCTTGTATATCAAGTATTGTATCACTTGCATAAGCGGCAAACGTTGCAAAAAAAGCGGTATTTGTACAATTGAAAGTTTTTGTGTTCTGATCATATGTAACTCCCTCAGTTTCAAGTTCTTTCAATTTATTATTTATTTCAAGATCACTTATTCCCGGATTTTCAGATATTCATCTATTTAACTCATTAAGTGTCAATACCATATCAAAATCTGGCACAACCTGTCCATGGTCTTTTTTAGCTGGCAATGAAACTCGCATAACTTTACTTGTTCCATCCCACACAATTTTTGATTTATCCTCTGGACTAATTCTCTGATTTCCAAAAGTAATAGATGAAGTATCGCACGCTTTTAATTGTTCGGCCTGTGGTATGAGAACTTCAAGATTGTTTGCATATAATCCCTTTCCATCCTTATCTTGCATTGGACCCCCATTTCATGCATGTATGGTCATTCCAGCTTGATCTGCAACTCGAGATGCAACGGGCACAATTGATGTAGTTGTTTCGGTAAGATCTCCTTTTGCAAACATGTTCGCAAGAGAATCTTGCACCATTGCGCCTTCTTTATCACTAGCCGCAGTTTTACTAAGCTTGCCATCTTTTTCAACCTGTCCTTCTCAGTCTACAGAAATAGATCTTTCAGTATTTGCAACAAGCATTGTAGCCATCATTGCTTTTGGATCATATCCCTCTGCAAAAGAAATTGCTTCAAGTTTCCTTTTCATTTTGTTTGGCAGAGTACTCATCAAGTAGTTAAGAGCAGTATATATATTTTTATCAGCAATTGTGTCCTGATTTTTAATTTTGTAAACTCCATCTGGACCCGCCTGTATAAGCTGTAATTGCTTTGTGTCAAAATCTCCTCCAATAAGATCTTGTAATCCAGATTGGATTGCATTCTGTTGTTTGTCAGAGTACCCTTCTACTGTACTTGTTTTAAACTTAGAAATAGTATCTTGCAGATATTTTGTAATTGTATCAATGCCTACTGCGTTATTTATATCATCAATAATCTTTGTGTTATATGCAAGATCGGGTCTGCTACGCCTAAGATTTAATAACTCTGCATTTGTAAGAGGAGCAATTTTTCCTTCCTGTTCTTTTATTTTATCTGGAGTCAGTGCTTCAACTTTTCCACTATCTGTATTCATGCAATATATTCGGCCTCTATCATCAATCGCAAGATCTGCCTCTGCATTCTGCTCCGTTAAGTTTTTAACTGCTGTGTTGTAACGTTCGTAATTTGTAGTAACGGAGGATGCCATTCTAGCTAATTGTACCAGATCACGTTGTGTAAGATTTTCTCCGTCTGGGTTAAGTCCCATTTGGAGCTTTATATCAACTGCATCTAAGAACTTGGCGACATCAGAGTCAAGCCCTTTTTCTTTAACGAGATCGAATAATTTATCTATTGTTTTGTTTTTCTTTGAAGAATCCTCAGAAGAGGCCGTAGTTGTTTTTACGGTCTCTTCTGCGACTCTATTTGTTGTAGGAAGGTAAGCAATACCTCCGCCTGCAAATTTCTTTATTTTCATATATTATTTCATTAATTTCATCAGCATTTTATGCAGATTGTTGCTCGCTTGTAAGACAGCACGTTTTGCTGCTTTATCACCTTGTAAGACAAGCCTATCGTTAACGTCGAGTTTTTGCTTCTTTGATACAGTTTTTTCTACTTTTCCTCCGGATTTATATCTAACGATTGGTCCATATATAGTCGAGTAGTAATTATTTTGCAAGCCAAGCCTCTTATTTCTGTATCTATCTGTAGCGGCTCTAACGCCATTGCCCTCTTTAATTTTATTATATCTATTAAGTCGATTTGCATCAGCAGCAACCCAAGATTCAAAAGACATGCTCCCTTTATTTGGGTCATTTTCGTATTCGCCTCGCAACCCAGCAAACTCCATTTTAATAGCATCATTGTACTCGTTCTCTGCATCTTGCAGATCGGACTCGTATTGTGATTGTGCCTTTTTATTCTGCAGATCACGCGCATTCTGTCTAAACTGCTTGCTATAAGTATTTCAAACCTGTGCCCACTTTTCATTTCTTTCAGCAGCATCAGCCTCTTTAAGAGATGCGGCCACCTGTGCAGATAATGCTCTATTTGCATCTGCAACTTCTGCATCTTGTGAAGCTTGCGCATTTGCTCTTTGTACTTCAGTTGCGTTAAACTGGTTGATTGCTTGTGTTTTCTGCTCTCCTGCGCGTTCATGTATATCAGAAATTGCTTTTGCTCTCTGAAGTTCTCCAGCCATATTTTCTCTGTTATCAGAAGAATTGAACTGTACCTGCCTGTAAGGCTCAACTGCTTCATTTACTTGTCTATCAATTGGGGAGACATCAAAACGAGTTCCTTGTATTCTTGGTGATGTCTTCGTTGCAAGTCCAGCCAATTTAATCGCTTCTCTCTTGTCGTCATAAGCCTTTCCAATTGCCGTAGATTGTACTATTGCAGACGTCAAGTCCATCATTCCCGGAATATTAAACTTTGGCTTTTTTCCTCTTTCATGTATATTTTCACCACCGTCTTGGAATTTCGGTATTTCACCACCTTGTTTGAATTTGATTCCTTTTCCTCGCATAAAATTACCAATTTCTCCAGTAGTACTATTATTCAATAAGTAGGTTGTTCCTGTATATAATGGCGTGCCTTTTCCATACCATTGTGCAATAATTCGGCGTATTGCGTTCGCGGCCGCCTCTGGATGTTCTTGCATAAACTTTTTTGCTTCAGGCTGTGCGAATATGTTCTCAAGACTATAACGAGCCGAGCTTGCGTCCGCTGGGTAGCTGGATGCTTGGCGGGCAATCAGGTCGTTTCTAAAATCAATCAATCTTTTAGCAGATAAACGACTGTCTGGAACAACTGGCGCTGGAGTTGTTGCTGCTGGAGTAACCGGTGTAACCATCCTATATCCACGTGGCCCAAAAGCATTTGCAGTCAGAGGGCCTAATCAACGTCTCCTATCCTGTACTGGCGCGTTACCAAAAGTAGCATTTGTGAAAACTTGCGGATTGTTAACTGTCATCCTAGAAATAGCTTGTGCGGTGTCACGAGCGCGTAACCAATCAAACAAGTTCATAGAGCTAGTTTCACTGTTTGGATTGTATTGTCTAGTTCTAACTGCTTTATTTGCAGCATTTATTTCCTCTGCAGAAAGCCCAGAAACAACTCTAGCAAGATTTTCGTCACGCATTCAAACTTTTTTCGGATTCAGCATTTCGCTCCATATCGATGTGTTTTCTGGTAATTTAAGGCTGTCTCCTAACTCGAAACGAGCATCACCAGCTTCGCGACTTCAATTTAAAAATCCATTTCTTTTCCAGTGTTTCTTTCCAGCCGTCTCTTTAAGACCAAGAGCGTCAAAAACATCCTGTGCTGCTTTATCAAGAGCTTCTCCATCAAGAGCACTATTTTGCTCTTTTACCATGTCCTTGATTTTGCTAAGAGCCTCTTTCTTTGTTTTTGTTTTATCAAGAGTTTCAAGTATTTCCCCAGTCTTTTTATCAAAAAGGACGTCTCCTACCTTTCCATTTTTAATTGCCTTTGCATCTTTTGCAGCAGTTTGTGCTGTATCTGCAAGATTTGTAATTGCACGAGCGTCTTTAATTCCCTGTCTAACAACGGCTCCACCACCAGTAGCAGCAGAAAGTCCATTAAAAAGATCAGTAAGATCATTGGAGGTAAGTTTGCTTCACTCTCCCTTAACGATTTTATCAAGAGCTGCTTGTGCGTTTGCAAGACCAGCAGCGCCAAGAACAGGAGTGGCGAAACGCATTGCTTTTCCAAGTAACGGAGCAATCTTTTGGAGTCCTTTTCCAACTTTGAAAATCTTTGCAGCGGCACCAGCAATAGGAGCTGCTGTAAGTGCGTCCATCGCATAATTTGCAATTGCACGACCCCAGTAATTCCCAACGTCACGACCCTCTTTTTGTGCCAATCGATCGGCCCGTAATTGAGCTGTTGTAGCAAGAGCTCCAGTTACTGCGCCGGCAGTAGAGGCGCCCGGGATAAGAGATACGATTGTTCCTCCTAAGTCAGTGATAGCAGCGCCAATCCTAAGTTTTTCAGATTCTGTAAGACCCTCATCCATAGTGTGCGCTTTGGAAATATCGTGTTTAAGATCACTAGTTTTTGTAATTTTTGCCTCAGCCACCGGACCAGCGAAAGCCCCTCCAGTTTGGAGCTTTTGGAGCCTATTTCAATCAATTTTTCCTCCTTGTTTTTTAAACGCTAGTCCAGAAATAGCCTCCCGGCCACGCGATTCTGGATTGTTTGCTCTTGTTTGTGGATCTACCCTGCGCTTTCCAAACTGACTCAATTGCCCATTAAAATCAATATTTCAGATTCCATTTTTAATATTTTCGAGTATATAATCTTTCCAACTCTGATCTATATCATATCCTTTGGCTCCTTGCGCATTCGGATCATAATTTGTTATAATGCTATATCTTCCAGTAGTTGGATTATACATCAATGCGTTATTTTGCCTTGCTTTTCCAGGAGCTTGTGTAGTAAACTCTTTGTAAGGAGCATAACCATTCGCATCTATTTCACCTCAATCAATTGGTGTAGCAGTTTGATAGGCTGCTTGTTTTCTAGCACTAGCGTACGCGTCTAGGTTGTTCAGCTTTGTAACAGCACCATTATCAAACATCATATAACGTATAATTGGCTCACCATAATTTGTTTGCCCATCCGTATAAGCGAATAATTTCTTTCCTGCGCCTAAGTTATATTCACCAGTTATGTCTTTTACTCCCTTTCCTGCCAATCCGTTTTTTTTTCTAAACTCACTATCATATTCTCTTGCATAAACGCTTTCTGGGTCGTACATGGTATAACCACCATAGTACTTATTATCCTTTCCTGCTCAAATTCTATCACCCTGAAAACGAACTCCAGAGGCGTTCATATTGTCGTAAGTAGTATTTCAATTTGCCCCATTTGCACTAGCAGTTAAGAATGGACGAAATATCGTACCTAATGCATCATCTGCAGCAACTTCATCCCTAGTGTATAAACGACCTTTGTGATAAAATCCATTTTCGTATTGTGTGCCTTTAAAAAGATTATTTCCAAAAAGTGCCCAATCTACATCTCCATTACCAAAAATCCCTCCAGTAAGAGTGTATTCACCATTTTCACCTTTTGTAAAAGTAAGCCCAGCCTTTTTATAAGCATCGGCATTTCCTTTAAAAGCATCCGGAGTCCAGTATTCTTTTGTAGTGCTACCTGTGCCAGAACTACTTCCAGATTCTGTACCTGTTGCATCTGGCTCATATCCAAACAATTTAAGAATTCGTTTGTCATTATCCTTTACTTCTTCCCCAGCAGCCAGTCTATTTTCCAGATCAATCAGATAATTATTAAAACCCTCGGTTCCATTAAAATTATCTTTTAATGCACGGATGTAGTCAAAATTTCATTTATCGACATCATTATAATTGTCTTTATTAAAATCATCAGCTCATATCGCACCAACAGCGTCACGCATTGTGTCGTACATTTGTTGATTGGACTGCGCTCCTTTATTATATATCGATTTTCCATCTTTGTCTTTATCATAGCTAAACCACCCGCTTCCACGTAAGAGTGATTTCTTTACTGGGCCGAGTTCTTTTTCAGGAGCATCTGGCGTAATTTCACCAGATATAAGAGTATTATAACTATCAAGATCTGCGTCTTTTTGTGTAGAAAAAGTAGCTGCCCAATTTCTGGCGAAACGACTTTTTGGAAGTGTTTTTGGAGTTATAATTGAATGCGTGATATCGTTCCCATCTTTATCAAAAAACCAAACTTTATTTCCTGCAACACGAATTCCGCCGCCATTATTTATTGCATTTAATGCATCAGTTTGTGCTCTTTTATTAGAAGAGTTCCTAAACCTTTTATTTATTTCCTGTATTGCTCTAGCGCCGGTAACACGAACTCCATTTAACTCAAAAAAGCCATTGTTTACCAATGCCGATTCAGCAGGATCTGCTGGAGCTGCACTTGTAGTAGATGCAGGCTTAGTAGCAGGAGTGGTTGTTACAACGGACTTAGCGCTAGATGTTCCTGTAGTTGTTGTACTAGGTGCGGCTCCTGTTTTTGTGTCAGTTGTACTAGACTGGGCCGGAGTAACTTGAGTTTTGTTTTCTTCACTAGCGGCAGCCTTCTTTTTTGCCTCTTCTTCCAGTCGCTTCTTTTTTTGTTCCTCTGTTTCATTTTTAGGCAGAGGGCCTGGAGCATTCTGGTATTTCTTTATTTGACTTCTATATATTACTTGTGACATATATTATCATTTATTAAAAAAGGAGGAGCAGTTTTTATTCCACCCCTCCTTATAAAAGAAATCTTTATTTACTTTCTAATCTTAGCTCCACCGCAGGCCTTCTTACAGATCTTGCCTCCCTTGCGCTGGAAACCTACTTCTTGTGGTTGTGCACCAACTTCCTGTGCTGCTCCCTGGAGCATTTCCATAATAATCTGAGCGAGCATTGCTGCTGCATCTGGACCCATCTCCTGGATAATTTGTTGTGCTACTTGTGAGAGTTGTTGCATCATCTGTTCATCACTTTGTGCTTGCTGCACCTCTTGTGCTGGAGCTCCCTGTGCCTCTGCTGGTACAGGCCCACCCTGTTGCATGTACTTTACATCAAATTTCTTAATTTTCATTTTCTATAAGTGTTTTTATATTTTTAAAAAAACTTGCCTCATCATATTCGTCGTATTTTATAATATATAAAGTACAATTATGTTCTGCAAGTAAATCTTTCTTCTTATTATCCAATAACTTTCTTTTTTCAAATTCTATTTCTCCGCCAAAAAATTCAACTGGTTCATAATGTTGTCTTCCGTTATATTCAATTGCAAGATTCAATCTTGGATTAAAGATATCCACTCTTTGAAAGCCCAACCAAGTCGTTGTATATTCCCAAATCCACGGTTCATTTGGAAATTGTTCTTTTAGTTTTTCAAAAATTTTTTGTTGCATTTTTCAGTTTTTACAAAATGGACAACCACCTCCGCATATATGATTATGTGGTTTTTGCGAAAAGTCACCGTGGGTCTTGCATGTTATTATAACTGGTGTTTCCTTATCAGTATACTCTACTTTATCGTAGCTATAAAGGTTTCCATGTATCTCCCTCGCCTTTATTATAAATTCCTCTGTTGTAAAAGGCTTTGATTTCCCACAACAAATTGGACATCCATGACCACGAAGATGGTTCGTAAGCCGTTGTCTATATTTATAGTTATGTTTTTTACACACAATCATTATACAATCTTGCATATGTTCAGTTCCATCTATTTTATAGATGTACTTATCATTATGGATTTTAGCAAATTGATTTAACAATTTTTCTTTTCGGGCTTCCGCGTTTGGGTTTCAGATTCTCTTTGGAAGAACTTTATTTTCTAAAGCACATTTTGGACAGTTTTGTCCTTGTAAATGAGCGCCGGCTCGTTGAATAAAATCTCCATGTGTTTTGCATGTTATTATTACTTTATTTCTTTGCCCAGAGTAAATAGTCTTACTATAGTCGTATCTGTCCTTGTGAATTTCTCTACATTTTTCTATAAATTTTTCTTGTGTTAATTTTCTCATAGATCATATTACTTTTGTGGCAAAAGTAATAAAATAATTCGATATATGCAAATATATTTTGTGTTTGCTTTTTAAAAATATTATCTTATCTTTGTATTGCAATAAAATAATAAAAGAGCGTGACCGCTGCTACGGCAAACGACGTTAAACATTTTTAAGTATTGCTAGCCCTTGCTGTTATAGCGGGGCTTTTTTATTATAGTTTGTATTCCTTTTCTATAACTCTATTTCTATTCAGAGCAGCTTCTCTTTCCAATGCAGCAATCCGTCGTTTCAAATCCTCATTTTCAGACTTAATTTCCTCTATATCAGACGTGTTTTTAACTACTTGCTGTGTAACAGCTTTTGCCCACAAAGCGGCTTGTTGCAGTCCAGCTAAATTGAAATTTTTTTGTATAACTGGCAGACCGGACTCATCTTTCTTTTCGGTAGCTTGCTCTTCCAAAAATCCGTGCTCGATAAGCCAAGTGTTATATTTCTTAATCGATTGTGTTGTTCACCCCGTTCTTCGGGATAGTTCTGTGTTTGTAAACGAGCATTTCCCCACTCCAGTATCTTTTCCGTATAAAAAAGGCTGTATGTCCATATAATATTCTTTTATATTCAATGGCATATCTAGTCTTAAAAAAGCTTCTGTGAACATTTCAAATTGTTTGTCCCAGTCACTTCTCGGGAAATAATAATGGTTTTTTCTGCCATCATTCGATTTTTGTACAACTCCAACTTCAATTAATCTTCCAATTGCTAGTTTTATTTTTCCTGTACTACACTGCAATAATTCAGCAATTGTCGAAACGGCGGGGAAACATTCTCTTGTATCTTCATTCATGTACGTTCTAATTGCGGCATAAATAATTTTATCGCCATGCTCTAAAGTGTGCGCTAATTTCATTGAGTCTAATATTCGTGGAACTTCAGTGTGTTGCATTTTTTCAAAAAATTTTTATAAATTCATTAATCTTTTCTATAATGCAAATATAATATAAAAATTTTTAATATGCAATACTAAAAACATAAAAAAGTGCTGTAATAAAATGACCACATCACGTAATAAATTGACCATATCGCGAAATAAAATGACCAGATAAAAAAATAAAATGACCACATCAAGAAATAAATTGACCACTAACTATACTTAATATACTTAATATACCTAATATACCTATGAACTATACCTAAGCATTATCTGCGGTTAAAAGCTGGAAATAGCATATTTTCACGAAGTTTGTCCATTTCTATATTTATCCGCTTTCACGCTTCTGGAGAAATTGTTTGCCCACCAAGTAGGTAGCCTGCCGTTGTTTTGTCGTGATTATATCCAGTGTGTGGAGAATATATAGTATCTCGTTGTGGAGATATTAATGTAGTGTCTGCGGCTGCCGATCCTCCAACATATAAACTCCCTGGATAAAATACAATCTGGCGTTGTGTTCCGTCTGGAAACGTTTCTATTCTAGTTTGAGCTAATACATCGTTAGTTCCAGGCAATTCTGTTTCTTTTGTTCTTGTTTTATAAACTCCCATAATTTTTTAATTTTTAGCTTTTACATACTCGGCTTTTCTATGATTTTGGGCATCTATCTCTTTAAAAACATATCTACCCAACGCCTTGTAATCTACATCACTCTTACTTTGAAATGCTTTTTCTGCCTTTCCAATAATTATGCGGCTTGACTTTCTTGACATAATTCTTTCCCCACCTTCTAATATAGCCTGTGGTTGCCCATCCGAACCAATAACATACATTGTGTTCGGTTCTAATTCTATGTCAGATTCTTCTTCCGCGTAATCATCATCGCTATCTATTTCAAGTACATCACCGGGTTCCACATCACTACCAGCATTTAACTCGACGACATACTTCACATTATCTTCAGAAATGAAATCCTCGTTATTTGGTTCGCCCTTTTTAACAGAGATAACTTCTTTATCTTCTCCGAAAAATATAATATCTAGTTCGAGGTCACAATCTTTCATTCAGAAATCAACGTGTTGTGGTTCGTCATAAAAGAAAATGCATCCCTCATCATTATCCATCTCCTCTACATTTTGTAAGCCTTGTGCTCGCTCCTCTTCAGTACGGGCAGCGAGCACTTTGTACGGCTTCTTTTCTATTTTTATATTAATCGTCTCCATCTAAAAATTCTCCAGTATTATCATCGGTATTGCACATAATCTCACGAGCAAGTAACTTGCCAGCACGTATCATTGCTTTTTCAGAACCGTCTTTCATTAACTCCTCTATCTTATCTGTAAGCTTCTTTCGAAAAATAATTTCCGCTGACTCGATCTCTGCAAGTTGCTGATAGTCAACACCTTGCGAATCTGTAGCAATAACTGGTATGCCTTTTTCGGTCACTTTATCCATGTCTGGATTTGCCTCTTCAAGATGATTCTTATGGGCATGTAAGGCACCTTCTGGTATCACATTAGTATCTATGCCAGGTAACTTTTCAGACTCGTCAGACGCCTTTTCTACCCCCTTTTTGGGCATGTTTGAGCGCGCTTCTAGGATTACTGCAATCATATGCTTATCTGGCAATTCCATTCCATGCCTAGCAAGAGCTGTTGCGCCACTATTGCCGGAGTATCTATTTTGGTTTTGTGCATTAAGTTCCTGCGAGTAAGTATTTTCTTTTGCAAGTGTGTTTGTGCGACTAATATTCGTTAACAACTTATTTCGTTCATTAGCCTCATCTATCTTTGCTTGCATTTTATTTTGCGCCCTACGTAAGAACCATGCCATTCCAGTACCACCAACAGCCGCAGCTGCGTCCATTTGTTTAAGAGACCCAGAAAATGCATTTCGTACATTTTCTGTATCTTGAGAAATTTCTGCATTTGTCAATTTTTTGGTTGCAATATTTCCGAAACCAGCTGAGCCAGGTAAGGAACTAAAAACGTGTTGAACCCAGTTTGCTGCTTTAACATCACTTCCAAGTCCCAGATCTTCTATTTGTTCGTCTGTATAATCTGCAGCTCGCAATCCCGTCGCATCTGTAATTCCATCGACTGCCTTTGTTGCAAGTCCAATTGCCATCGCATATGGATTTCCAGATTTTATTGCAGCATCAGAAATCGAATCTCTCACTTGCTTTGTAGTATCACTAGCTCCGAATCCAGCTACTCCAGATTTTTGATATAATGCATTTCCAACGGCATTTACTGGCTCTGTTAATGCGCTCATTATATCCACCCCACTAGAGCCTTTTTGAGATATATCCGCGCCATCACCTTTTGGTTTGTTTTTCTTTGCAAACTCCTTTTCCACTTTTTCATTTTGGCCTTGTGTAAGATTTGTCATAACTTTATTATCAACAGTCTCTTTTAAGTCTGTAGAAACTGGAGTTCATCCTAAGTCGCGTTTCGGAGTTTGTTGTGGTGTAGCTACTGGGACTGCACTTGCAGTTTCTGGAGTTGCAACAGATGTTTCTGTAACTGGGTGTGTTGCAGTCATCATTCTTGCATGTGACCCTGCATTATAATCCTCAAGTAATTTATTTACGTCTATAATACCAGACTCATCGGGGATATCGTACTCATTAACATTCTTGCGTGTTTTTAGAGCTTTTACTCCGGTAAGATTCGTAGGATCTAATCAACTATTATTTTCTCACATATTATGCGTAACTTTGTGTATATATTGTTTTCAATGCCGTTATCACAGCAAGATCTTTTCCAGAGTATTTAACGCGTATTCTAACGTATTTATCTCGTATTCTGGTTTCTTTATTTCGGCTTCCGTCTTTGTATTTAATCGGATCTATTTGTACATTTCAAGAGTCCTCTATATATTGAGTATTTCCAAGTCTCCTACCGACTTTACGAACGTCTTTACAATCTTGTTCAACTTTGATTGCCTTCTTATTTTGGTAATCTAGACTGGCAATTATCTCTGCATTATCTAGATCTCGGTCTTTTAACGGAGTACCAACTAAGCCATAAACATCACCATCAATTATATATTCAATTTCTTCTGGAGCAACATTATTGGAAATAATCACAAGATTGTTAAAAATTTTATGCATCCCAACCTGATCATTACAAACATATTCAAACTCAAACGGATATTGTCTATCGTACCAATAACATGGCTTTATTTCAAGCCCCTCTACATCATCGAATATTCCGGCCTGACCATGCACGAAAAAGCCATTTGTTAAGACATTACTAATTTGTGTTTGAAATTGGTCCTTACTATTATTGATGATCATTCCAACAATTGTATCGTATGACTTTGGAATTTTATTATACAAGCACCAATAAGTAATGTGTATATCATATTGCACTGGTATCTTTGTCTCGGAAAACGCATTTATAAACGCACTAAGCCCACTAGAAGTTATTCTTCAGTTTGTTTTCTTTCCAGAATCCGCATCTTTATCATAACCAACTTGGAAAAGTTCAGCAATTTTTTCTTCGCCTATAATTTCTTTATAAACAAGTTTTTTATCATTTTCATCATATAAACAATAAACAACTTTATTTATTTTTATATCAGAAATCCCGTCAATAGCCATTCCTTCTGGAGCTACAAGTTTTGTTTCAAAATTAGTAACATTTTTATTATCTAGGTCCCAAACTGCGTTTGTGCTATTAAGATCATAAGCTGTATTTTTACTATCATATATTCGTGCCAACGAGGTGACCCTTTCCTGATCCATCGAGTAAAATGCATTATCAATATTTTCAGAACACAATGGTATTCAATCATATTGTGTAATTCATTTACTCAATCTCTCGTTATAACAAATATTCCATTTTTCGTTTTCGCGCTCATTATAAAAAGTAAACATAACATCACCTTTAAAATTGTTATAGTGTGTTTTAATATTTCTAAGACCAATTTTAACAGTTTTGTCTAGTTCACTAAGTTTTATATGCTCATTCAAAAACTTCTGTATTTTCATATCAGAAATGGTCTCAAAACCATTTTGTTGTGTAATGCGCCATATCTTCTTTGCAGTAGTATCAACACCGTACACACCAATTGGGGTACGAATAATCGAATCTTGTCAGATGCTTCCAAAATCAGGATTGATAACAGTGACCTGATTTTGCAGTACACCTGCACCGTACATATGCACAGATTGCCCAGTTTGAGTAGAAAGCAATGCTTTTTCATTTACAGGTAAAATTCCTACACCATGCTCGAATATGCACAAAAGATTGCTATTCCATGGAAGTAATTTTACAATTGCGCCGTATTGTCTTTCAATATCCTGATAATCAAGTGATTGGAAGATTCTATATGCATTCTGGAAATTACCGTAAGTTTGTGCATTACTAAACATCACCCTATTATCAAACATATCCTTTATATAAGGAAGGTTTGGTGCAGAGAAATTTTGTCTTTGTCCAACCGTTGCATTGTACCCCTGATTTAATAACGCAGAATCAGCAACCTTTGAAGGAGCAGATGTCGAAATATCATTAACCGGGTAAAAGTATCTAGGATTTCCCATCAGTGCATATTCGTCTGTTTGTGTTCTATCAATTGACCTAAGACCAAGATTGTAATTGGACATGCATTTAAAAGTGACCCATTGTCCAAGCGCTACTGTATTTAAGTCTGCTCTATTTATTTTACTATAATCACCTTGTCCATCCTTTAACTCTTCTGCCCCCGTTTTCATATTTCCCATGCCTTTGTAGTTATCTTTTCATGTATTGCGATCAACGATGGTATTATTAATAGGAACTTCCGGGTCAATAAAATTACGATTCATTCGTATTGTTACGGTGTTTGTATAACAATCTCCTCTATATGCGTCTACTTCACTATGTGTAGTTGTATCGCCTATTTCGTAACGATCGGTAATTGCATAAAAAGGAGCTGTGTCAAGACCACGCACAGTAAAATAATCAGCGAGGAATTGCTCATTATAATCACGCTGCATTATATTGTACATTTCTCCATAAGGAAGTCTTGTAGTAGCGCCTATAAAAGGGGCGTATAATCCTCGAACTATGTTAACATTGTCTTCGGAATAATCACTCTTATTTCTAAATAACCCAAATTGACTAACATCCTCTGCATTTCCAACCTGAGTAGCAAAAGTGTATCCGTTAACGATTTTGGATGAGCAATTATTGTCAACATATATCATATTGACCTTACCATAGTTTGTAAGGTTTGAGGATTGCCCATTTTGTATATAATAGTGCCTACTTTTATCTAGAGATTGTGTTAACCCCATTCCTTCGGTAGTTTTAAAAATTCCAAACTCAGAGCCGTCAAACATTGATCTTAACTCAGGTATTAACGTTGCATCAAGTGTGAGTAACCCAGACCCAGAGGACATATCCGTTGTTCTTATGTGATTTGCATAATCATGTGCTAATTCTCCACTCCCGTTCAAAAAACTTTCTGCAGAAAAAGTCGTTATACCACCCTCTTTTTTAGTTGCCAACATTGGTATTGAACAACCCTCATCAATTCCAACCGAGTAACCCTGGCAGAGTGTTAATGGAATTCTTTTTTGTCTAACAAAAAAATATCCTCGAACCCCTCTTTTTTCAAGCTCTTGTTTTACTCAAGGATGTATATCAAAATTGTAATATATTGGTTTGACAGAACTAGATGAATAGTCGATAACAGACAGATCTGGATTTTTAAAAACTCCGTAAGTGTTATCTAGCCAATCAGGACTATTAAGCATAGTGTTTTTATTGAGCTTTATAAGAGAACCATCTGTTTCATCAAACATATAAGTAATGTCATAATCAATATTAGACACTAAGTCATTTTTAGATTCCTTATTGGAGAAATCACAACCTCGTAAGTTAAAAACGGGGCTAAGTGACCCATCCTGCATAATATAAACAACTCCTAGCCTATATAACTCGTTTGGCCAATATCCTAGCTTGTAATATAGGTTAAGTGGGTTGTAGTATTCACACAACGTTGGTTTGTTTGTATCACTCGCCTTGTAATTACTAGGATTTACTCATCCAATTCCTTCCTCGTCTTGCTTTACAGAAACTCTAATATAATAAGAAATTGCTTGTAGATCGTCAATTGGTAATGTATTTTGTTCAATATTTCCAAAAAAGATCATATTCTGTATTTGGACTTCTGTTTTTGCACAAGTTATCAGGTTGTATTGTATATTAAGTTCGTCAACAGAAATGTCCAAAAGATCCTCGAAGCCATTTAATGTAAAATATTCAGTTTCAGAACCTATGCTATATGCACTTTTTACTTGGTATGCTTTTGTGGTGCGAACCCCATTCATATCACTAGTTTCCCTAGTAAAATATAAAAACAATTGTGAAAAAGAACGATCTAGATTTGTTGCCTTTAATTTAATTGTTTTATCGGTGGTTTCGTCTAACAACGTTCCTGAAATAGACGGTATATTTTCGTAACTACCTTTGTATATATAAACTTGCCCGGATTCTGCTAGAAAGTCAGTTTTATTGCCATCAGCATCGGCTAATCGTATATAAAAGGTATATGTACCACCTTTAAGATTTCCCCCGGAAATAACGTTATTTAACGTTATAACCGGGATTTTATCTGTACTTTTTATAAGCCTAGTTTGTAGGTCTATCTTTTTTTCATCGTATAAGTTACTCTGTTGTGTTTGGTTTCTGTTAATTACTCGAAATTTGTTGTTTTCTATTTTAGAAAAACGAGAGTTGATAATTCTAGGTGGATTTTTATCATCTGTTAAAATTAAGTTAACCGTACCATCATAAGAAGGTTGACACTCAATTGAAACGGGATGTTCCAGATCTATTTTAAGACTAGAATTATCAACATTAAATCCAGTTATTTTACCATCAGAAACCAAATTTCGTAACGCAGAGTATGTATGCTGCAAGTCACCACTTTGGGCGAATCTTTGCAAGTGTAGTGTGTATGTTGTTGATGACATTAATCGAACTCTGTTAATTGTATTTCATCCAAATCCTGTCTAGCTCTACCAAAAACACATACTGATGTATAGCCGTCGCCGAAGTCTCCCCAAGTATAATGTCCGGTATGAGCTCAAGGATAGTTTGAATATTCAAGGTCTTTATTAAAAAAACTTTCTATAAAAGCATAATGTTTTTTTAGTACATTAACACTTTTGTCTATAAATCAAAGAGATGTTTTATTTAGAAACTCTCTTGAAAACAAGTATTCTTCTTCTCCAAAACGTCTTTCATATGATTTTGTTGATTCGCTGTTAAAATCCTGAATTTTTAAATCAAAATTATTTAATGCAGACAACAAGTCAGAAAAATCAAAATTATCAAAAACTGTTTGAGTTTGTTGATAACTAAATTTCATATCTTTCACTTCTCTCTTAAAATTTGAGTTTTGGGACAATGTAGCATCGCAGAACATACTCGGATATATTGAAATTTCACTATCCAGTTTAATTGTTGTATCAAATTTTGTATCTGATGTTTTATCTATTTGCAAGAAACCACCAGTAAAAATATCTCCTTTTTTAAATAAACGTATGTTTTTAGCAAATTTTATTGTAAATAACAAGATGTTTGTGTAATCAAAGTCATCATTATTTCAATGTATAGACTTAGATCCAGCGATTGGAAATATAAGTACATTGTTATTTTCTGGATGCTTAACCCCTATAAAATACCTTTGCAACCAGTTTGAATCACCAACATGCCAATTTGAAATTTTCCCAACGTCATCAATACTTTTATCTCCAATTGCATGATAACTTCATGTGCCAGAATTTAAAGTTAATTTATATCCACGTACTCCGACATCAACCATAAAAACTTGACCGTTTACTGTCTTTCAAAGTTGTTGCATTCATTGTGTGTTATTATATTCAGAAAAGGTAGCGCTAATTCCATTTGAACAAGCTCTCCAAGTGGTTATCGGTTTGCCATTAGTAGGATTCCCCATTGCCAGATCACGAATTGTATAAATATCAGAGTAAATCTTAGCTGAATTTGTTGTGTAATCGTAACATACTATGTCTGTGGCATTATGATTATAAGTTAAATCATATGTATATACTGCAGAAACTCTATGCTGTGTATTTACCATATTAACGGGCCCTATCGATCCTGTGAGATTGTTTATTTTATATTTAACAATTGTTGTATCACCGACCTTTGTTTTAATGGATGAGTTATTATTAATGTACTCCCACATTGGTCCGTGTGGTAAAATCCCACCACTTTTTATATCGCTTTTTAAAGAGTACCTTTGTTCTGCCGTTGTTTCTTTCCCATTCAAAGTATGTTTTTGATATTTTGAATATTCTACAAATCCTGGGTACATTACACAGGTTGGGTTTGATAACTCGGTAAACCACGAGCTGTACAATTGTATCGGCGTGTCTAAAATCTCCGCATTAAGATTGTATAATTTAAAATCTGGGTTAATTATATATTTCTCATAATTAGCAAACCACCTATCAAAAGTAATTTCATAGTACTTAGCATCGTTAAATCCATTCATTAATTTAGAGGCAATAACAAGCCTTTTCATATTGTCATTCTGGAAATATTTATTATCCAAAATAATCCTGAACTGCAATAAGTATATGTCCTCTGGAACAATCTGTTTGTAATTATGTCCGCTACCGTCTATGTTTTTATTGCCAGAGTCATCAGAACCATCAAAAGATTTGTCATATTTCACAAGATTGATCGTAAGAGATGTCGTAATATCTTCCGCGGTCTCCCATGTATCAACTTGGTGATAATCAGGAGTTGTTTGTTCAATATTGTTTCTAATTGGAGTCCAATTTAATGTACTGTTAGTTTCTCCTGTAAGACGAGATAATCCCCATTCAAGTCTAGCACCGACCGTATTTGCCATTCCTGTTGTGTTGAACATTACCTTAAGTTCAGATTCATCTTCACTAAGAGCGTAGGTAAAATAATTGTTTCCTATTTCAACGTTGTTTTCATCAAAAGATGTTGCATCTGCCGTGTATGTATATTCCTTTTTAAACTTGTCATATGCAACATTTCCTATATAAGGAGTTGCTGTTACTGTGATCCTGCAACCCTTCATAACAGTGAATGTATATGATTTTCCCTCAGTGTTAAAATAATATTGACCATTTGGCATATTAACTGGAGTATTTTCAAACAAATCTTCACCAGATATTGTCCGCTCCCCTATAATAATATTGCCATTGTTATCAGTTTCAAAGATTAAGTTTCCATTTTCGTCTTTTAATTCATTACCTTCCTTATCCTTTTTAACTACGTAAGTTTGGTCGAGCGTGACCTCATATATAACTTTTGCTTGTATATTTTTTGTTGTCTCTTTTCCCTCACTATCCACTTCTTTTATCTCAACCGGACCTTTATATAGCCCATCCGACATCAATGTACGAAACTTTAAGTTTATATTAAGTTCTGCTGGAATGTTATCGCCTTTAAAATTTGGAGAGTTTCCAGTAGTAAAATTAATTAAGAAATTATCTATATCCGGAAAACATAATTTAACAGCGAGTCACCCAGGTATTTTTCAACGAACCTCGTCATTCTTACTCATAGCCGAACTTTTATATGCAAGATGTTCTTGTATATATTCGTCAATATTCGTAAGATTTCTATTTTCGTCCATAATATAAAATTCAGTCTTTTGAAAAGGTTCTTGTTTTATTCCTGTAATAACAGTTTCCTTTATTACATTGCCGTCTTCATCGAGCTGTTTTTTCCCATTTTCATCTAAGACCTCTCTCTCTTCTTTCACCTCATTTCCCTCCCACTCAATTTTAACCTGGTCTCCTGGGTTTATTTTCCAACGTTCTGGGTCTTTATCTGTAAAAACTTGTATGTGATATTTATCTAAAAGATCTGTATATGTTTGTGTTTGTGTTCAATCAATATAATTAATTGTCTCACTAAGAGTAGTTCCATCATCCAATCTTGCATTGACTTTTGTAGATGGGTAAGATCCAATCTCAGTTCGATCTGTTGCTGGGTTGTAAGAAACGATGTATAATATTCCTCCATATTCCTTTAATCCAACAGGCACATAACCAGGGCTGAGTTTGCAATTTTTCAATCCAAAATTTCCCATATCATTTTGGAGGCATAACTCATTTCCGTTATATGTTAAAATTGTTCCATTTTTACAATCCGTAAGTGCTGTAGCTGGCACATTTATCGGATTGATATCTTTTACCATTCCATCTGAAAAACTATTTGAAGCCTGTCCCATATTTATTCTTTAAAATGTACCTTTTTATCAGCACCACGTTCTCCGATAAGTTCAACATTTCTTGTCTCGTAATTTTCCAATCAGATTTTTCAACCCTTCTCTTCCTGCCACGGAGTACGAAAGAAATATTTGGCTTTTCTAAACAATGCCGCTTCTTCTTTTACTTTATATAAACATATTTTTGGAAAGACAATCTTTTTCTTCAACCTACCCTTCTTATCGGCAAACAGTTCATTATATTCATCCTCAGTAAGACCAAAATAATAATATCCTGTTCATGGTTTTGTTTTTCTTTCCAAGTTATATCGTATTCTTATTTTATCTGCCATTTTTTTATTGTGATATTCGTAAAATTTTTCATCACTAATGAAAAACCTTCCAAAATATGCAACAAACGGAAAAAGTCTTTTATTACTTAAACAAATATCGCAACCCATTCCTTGCAGTCGAAACATAGTTCTATATGCATGCTCACAGATTTGTCTAATTGTCTTTTCCGGAAGATCCTCGAACTCCTTGTACACAAAAGGTAAGTAATCGTCTAGATTTGTTGGTTTCACTGGTTTTGGTCCTTTTATTGCTCTATCGCGCAATTTTTTTTTAAGGCCATCATTAATATGTATTGACTTCACCATTGGTGCGCTAGTATAATCGCACATATAAACTAGCCCATATCCAATAAAATTTTGTTCCAACATATCTTGGCTTGCAAATGCTCCACATTTTCGCATTTCTTGTAATTCTTCACCAACATATTCCTTGCAATATATCTGGGCGCGTTTCCCCCTATATAAAGGCAACGTAAAGTTAGCATTATTTTCGATAATATCCAAAAGTGTTATATAAAAACAATATATAAACACACTAACACACAGATATTGCAATCTATCTACTCCATATTTCTTTTTAACTATCTTTTGCTTCAAATGAACCTTTCCTTTTATATCAAAAGTTTCAAAAAGGTCTCTAGCATAAAAACTATGATCAACTACCGGATATTTCATTATACTGACTAGTTTTAATTCAACCAATAGGATGCCCATTAAATTTCCCAGCTGTTTTTCTTTTTCCAGATAACACTTCAGAAATATTATGACCGTGTGTATTAAAACGTCTCCCGGCTTCTGACAATGTGTCAAACTTCCCTAAAATTTCATCTGTTACACTATCTACAGCAGTAACCTTTATTTTTGGATCACTTTTAATTTTGTGCGCCCGCTTCAAGTCGTTTTGCGTTATAGTATCACCTTTATATTTAAAAATATATCTGGTATCATTTATTAAAACAAAAGATGATTGCGATCTACAATTCGCAGTTATTCTTTTAGGTGCAATTTTAAAAACACTTGAAATTTCTTTTGCAGAATTAAAAGTTCTCAATAGTACTCCAGACATATTAAACATTAAAATTTTCTTATCATAATTAATTCTTTTTAAGTTCTTAAAATCCTCCTCGGTTATTGTGTCATTTTCATATCTAAAAATCACCCTATTATCATCTATTTTTGTATAAAATTTATTTCTTGAACAACAGGACTGGATACTCCCCTTAGTTACACCGAGTATCTCGGCAGCACTTTTTGAAGACTCAAACGTTTTTAATAGCTTCCCGGTCTCATCAAACATTAAAATTCGAAGATAGTTAACACAACATCCATCACCACCCTTTGTAAGATTGTATCCGTTTACAAAAGTGTCATATTTTTTAATATAGTATTTTTCTCATCGATTTAGTAATTTTCTTAATTCTTCATCACTAGGAGCATTTACTATTTTTACTATTTTCCACAAAAAGTTTTCTAGCCCATATTTTCGTAATGCCCTATAAAATTTGCTGTTGTAATCACTATTGTTTTTATTTTTATATTTTCTTTTATGTTCTTTTCATCTTAAATTAACGTCACTACGCCCGGTTTGTCCTATATAGCTTTTATTATTAAAAACATTTGTAATTTTATAAATATATCCAATCATTATAAAACACTTTTATATGATTTGCCGTAACTCTTTCTGTCTCAACGAGTTTTAACATCTAAAATGGCATTCATATCGTTTTGATTCAAGTGGTCTTTTACTCGTGCTGCGTTACAGGCCCTGTACCACTCTGCCTCTATATATTGTGCAATTGTAAAAGCATTTCTGTCTTTTCTTCGAATTGCATCTTTGTAAGTCTCTCTCCAAGCAACAAATGCTGCAATTGCACGTAATTCTTTCTCATTAACAAGTGGCAGACCATCATCTTCATCTGCCAAAATTCCGTGATATAACACAGTTATATCATCATAATCTCTGGAGAAATATAACACTCCATCTCCTTCTTTATATTTAACGTAACTACCGCTAGTATAAAAAGGATCATTATTTTGTTTGAAGGCCTCTATATAACCTTCTACGCGCACATTTTCAAGATCTATTATATCTGTTTTATTACTCGTTATTTGTGCGCTCAGAGCCGGTATTGTTACCGACTCAATTATTTCTACGTTACAAGGAAGAACTAGTTCCTTATCTTTCGTATTTGCTTTATATCTATATAATCTAGTATGTTTGTTTCCAATTTTTTCCCACCCTACCAATGCGACATCTTCAAACGTATCTGGATCTGGGTCTACCCCGAATAACGAGTTACAGAGCTGATATGCCGCTTTTATATTAACTAATTTCCCCATATACTAACCAACTGTTTGTGAAGCACTTGGAGAAGCGCTTCTATATAATCTAATCTTCTTATTTAAAATGCGATTTTTAATTTCACTACTAAGTACTCCCATTTCAAGGTAATCGCTCTGGCTACAACAATTGTACGCCTCTAATTGTCTAGGGTTTTGAAACACACCAATAACTGCTATATTTTCAACCATTGGCGCGTCGAAAATTCAGCCATCAAACATTCCATTTTCATTTGGGGTACGTTCTATATAAACGAACGGTTTGTTCTTTTTGCTTCGAGAGTACTTCTGAAAATATTTATAATAATCAAGAGCTTCTTTGTTATAAAAGATTTTATAAGAATTTGATCTATCGGTACTACCTACATAAACGAGAGATTCTGAACCAAGTCCTGGCATGAGTTGCGGGATTTCAAAATGTTTTGCATTTTTAACAACACCCAAGCCCATACACTTACATTTATTTTGGTCTTTGCAATCTACTGGTACACAATTAAGTGCGAACAGAACATCATTTTTATTTAAAATACCTTTTAAGAACATTTCCTTTATAACAGCAGCCCTTTCTTCTATAACTTCATCTTCCAATTGGTCTACAGAAAGCAGACTTTGATTGTTTGGGGTAACAAAATTTCCCGAAAACAAATCATTTAAAATTGCAGAAGAAATATCATTAACTGTCATTTTATTTGCTTTTATACGAAAAAGAGCGAGCGAGAATCAGCTCTCACTCGCTCTATATTTTGTTTTATTTTGTTTTAAAATTAAGCCTTTGCTTTTGCAATAATGTTTGCTACTGTTGCGGCATCACCAGTTAATGCACCGATTGCAGCAAGTTTATCATTTGCTTTCTTTGCAGCGGCCGTTGCAGCATCAGCAGCGCTCTTAGCAGCAGTAACTGCAGCCTTGTTAGCATCGGCCTGACCAGCTACATCAGCAACCTCGTTAGCATAAGGGTTCATAGAAAGCTCCTCAAGATTTGCCTTATAATCAGCAATCAGGGTTGGAGTGATACCAGCCTGCGTAAGAACCTTATCAAAAGCAGTAACCTGATCATCCTTAACGAAGAAGATGTGTGCAGTAATAGAGTCTACGCACTGATCAACGCCAGAAAGACCACCTGGAACGTTATGACGAGCAATGTACTTGAATACATACTGGTAGTACTTTCCACCACGTACCGGAAGCTCATCAGCGAAGAGCGGAGAGTAGCGACGGTTTGGTGCAGTAGGGAAACGAAGCGTGTGATCAATCCACTCAGCGGTACCAAACTCAGCAACAGCAGCAGTAGGATCAACCTTTGCGTCAGTGGTAGCAACACCAACAGCCTCATCGTTCTCCAGGAGTTCAATAACCTTTACGTCAACATCCTGAAAGTCCATCCACTTTTCCTTACCCTCAACTACAACGGCACCTGAATCGACCGTAGCCGTAACATACTCACCAGCAGCGAGCTTAATAGCAGCAGCAACACGAGCGGCATCTGCCTTTGCAGAAACCTCAATAACGAGCGGCTTTCCGAAGTCCTGCCAGCACGGAGTACCAAACTCTGCGAGTTCTACACCTGGCGTAGAGAGGAACATCGTAATACGAATAATATCGCCCTTGGTAATACCAGTAGGGAGAGTAATCTTAACCTTACCTGCTGACCCAACAACTGGAGCAGTCTTATATATCTTCTTATCAAGAATCTTAACAGCCTTATAATTTGCTGCGCGTGGAATTCTAATTTCACCATTGGCGAACGTAACGCCAGATGCGTCGTTAATAATAACTTCTTTTGTATAATTAAACATAATTTATTTTCAATTTAAAAATTTATTGTCTATTTGCTTGCTGCCTGCGCTTGTTGCATAGGCGAAACAATTGTGTTATTTATTGGCATATTCGTTTGTAGTCTAGGATCACTTGCGTTCTCCATAATCAAACGAGTAAAAATATTCACAATTTCGAAGCAAACATAATCTGGAAATTCAAGAACTTGAGATGTGTCAATAGTTTGATCAATTTGCTCTTGTGTAAGCCGAATATACATCGGTGCTTTAAGGTAGTCTATATAGATATTTTTTGGAACAAAAACATCATCGTTTCCAAAACGGAGTTCCAGTCTAACGCGAGATGGGTTGGCAAGTCTATTGCCAGCGCTTGCCACTGAGTTAACTTGTGTTGATTTAGTAATTACTTTTTTTGTTACGTTAACAATCCCAAATTTATTTTTTAGATCCTTCTCTAATTTTGCTATTTCATCCTGGGTTGTGTCAGGATTGTTTAGGGCGGATTCATACTTATTCTTTGCACTTAGATAAGCGCCCATCGCATTATAATACCCGGCTTTTTGGGCATCTGTAATACCAGCACTTATTTCGCCAACATCTTCTAGCACTTCATCATCCTGTAGAGAATTAGTTGGAAGATTCTTTGACCCATTAATGTTTGTCAGATAATAATAAGGCCTTTTATACATAGGCCGCATATAAGCATTATTTAGAATCTGAGTAAACATATTTGGAGTTAGCCGGCGCGCCGCAAAATAAACATGATCGTTTTCTTGATAGCATTTAAAATTAGATTTTGTAACTTCGTAATCTATGACGCAATTAAGAAGATGCATATAATCTCCTGGAAGATCTACGTAATAACTAGATTTGAATATCCCGTTTTTCATTCCTTCAATTATTGACTCTTCTTCCACGCCAATTTTCTTTGGTGTCAGAACCGTAGACGCCTTTAATACACGAATATCATCGGTACTTTGTTGATCGACCTCAAGTTTTGCATATACTAAGTTAATATATTGCTGAACGGCCTTGTTAATAAAATAATTGTAATCCTCAAGCAATAAACTAGGGGCCTCAATTTTATTTAATTCAACAAGGGCGCTTTCATATAGGTCCCTCGCGGTCATTATTTTCTATTTTTACTTCTTGGACCCTCTCTTCGGAGTACCATCAGCCTTCGATGCTTCGATAACTTTTTCTACATCTTCATCTACCTTATCAATTTTATCCTCCAGATTTTTTACTGGAGCATATTCTGGGTAGGTTTCAAACTTAATTGCATCAAGAACTCTCTTATTTGCAGGCATCTTCAAGAAAAGAAGAACTGCATCCTCAGTAGCGCCAAGAATATTATCGGCATATTGGAACATGCCATCTTTTCTTATAATAATTGCTTTTGCTTTTGCATCGATAATCAGAAGTTTTAACGCCATATCTCCACTTGTGTAGAGTTCGATAATCTTATCTGGCGTTCTTTCTGCTTCACGATACAAATACTCCTGTACGTCTGTGTCAGGGGCATTTTCCATATATCGGCCAAGGAGTTTGCACTTAGTCAAACGACCATACTGGCTATCGTTCTCGATATACGTCCAGGCTTCAGTAATCTTCTTTTTCTTCGATACGGTCTTAGCAGACGATGCACCTGGAACATCAACATAAAGCTCTGCAATTCCATACCTCTTCTTATCTCCATCAATAAAGAAATTACCCTTATTATCGCGAGCATCACGAGTAGGAACAATCAAATCTGAGTTTCTAATTGCAAGCCACTTATTGTACTGAAGTGGATCACTTAAATCAAAAGTAGTCCCTTCCGTTACTACAATATCTTCGTCCTCAGCCAAAAAATACTGACTATTCGGATCATTTCTTTCTGCATCTGACATAATCATTTCAGCATTGCCGTACTGATCATACTTAACTGGCTTCACAAAAGGAAAGTTTGCCCCATTAGGCATCTTACCTGGCTGAAAATGATATTCCTTAATCTTATAAACGCAACGGAGCGTTATTACCTGATTCTCCATAAACATTATTTCTTAATCTATAAAAACCTCTCCCATATAACTGGGAGAGGATAATCTATCTTATTTTTAAATTATGACCATACGCTATAACCAGGGCGATTCTCTTCGCCAATCATAACTACAGAACGGTACGGATTGTACAAAACACTGCTTCCGTCAAAATGTTAATAATCAATTACTTACATAATTGTTCAGACTATATCTTTAACTTAATCACAATACTCAAATTTATATCCTTTTGTTTGGGTTCTCGCTCCAGAAAGAACATATCGAACGTTTGAAAATTCTTTTACACATTCTCGAACTGTATCTCAAACCTTTATAATATTTTCATCAAGATCCTTTTGTACTACTTTTCTAGCTTGTACTTTTTTAATTGGAAACTCCTCATATTTTTCATATGATCAATAATAGCCATCACACAATGATTTTGTTTGTATTCTATGAGCGCACCCGTTTAATGGTAAACTAAGTGTTTCTCTTGCAGTTTGAAGATCAGAAAATTCCGAAATATACTTCCCATCTTCATCGTATTGATATACTTTGTGATGTGTGTTTCTTTTATATTTTTGTGTTGGAAATACATTGTATTTATTATATGAAACACGATAACCTAAACACTTTATTTCTTTTCTAGCCGCATTTGATATATCTTGAGGTCTAGTTTCCAAAAATTTTGCACATTCAGATGCCGATTCAAAAGATTGTAAAAATTTTCCATCTTTATCATATAAAAAGACCTCTTTTTTTCTATCCTTTTTATACTCAGAAATATCAAGTCTTGCCTTTCTAGTTTCGGACCAATAAAATCCAGCACATACACCTTTGTTTATAATTGCTGCTAATATTGATGGATATTTAACTCCATTTTTTCTAGCGGCATCAGATCGAGAAACATAAGTTTCAATATAATTTCCATCAAGATCATATTTATGAACTTCAATTTCCATTTTTGGAACTCGCCCTTCACCTCCACCAATTGCGGTATTGTAAGTATCAGCACGAGCAACAAAACGATCATTCACTAGGATTTTCTCCATCTCTTGCGCTTCTTCATATGTGTCATATATAAAAAGAGTGTATCTTTTAAAAGCCGCAAGGCCGTATTTTTTACAAGCCCTTTGAAAAGGAGTTTTTGGATGTTTAAAATGATATGAACTTGTTCCAGTTATACCACATCCCCAATAATTATCAAACTTTGTTGGATCTTCTGTTATATGGATTCCCATATATATCTTGTTGTTAACAGTATTTACTGTCATATAGAGTATTGTTTTTGTTAAGTTATTTCCCATTTCGATTTTAATTTAAAACCTACGGCATTTAATGCCTAGTCGTTGAACTTTTGTAGTAGCTTCGTTAAACGCTTGCTATTATCTACACTTAGCTGCTGATTGCCCAATATTTGTTATTTTCAAACATTCACGCTTGGTGTTACCATCTACGTTGTAGTTAACAAATCTCTAAGGGTTTTCCAGCAATTAGAGAAATTTATTTATACACCGTCACCGGTGCAGGGACCTAGGCTGCAGTAGTTAAGCCCCAGTTAATATACTTCATTCCTGCTACAGGAGAGGAAACCTGACCAGAAGCGAGGCCAGTCATACCTCCAACGCCAGGTATGAAGTTGTGGATGAGTTCACCACCCTTGAAGGTGTAGAATGCAAGAGCAGACCTGCCTGACTGTCCGTCCGGGGTAAGATCAAGCATAATGCCGAACTTACGAGTAGGGTACTCAATATCGAAACACCTATCAACTTTTACGATAATTTTGTTGCCCGCAAACTCATAAGACTGATAAGTAGCACCGAGGTCTACATATCCGTTAGCGCCCTTAGACCAAAGGTATGCGCCATCCGTCTTGTGAGCAATGATCCATGCGTTCATCACGCGCTGGAATTCGTTATAGAAGGCGGTGTTGCAAAGCATTGTGAAGGTCGATCCCTGTGGCTTCTCTGACTTAGAAACCATTGCCTGGAGAGCCTTCTCGAAGAAACCTACATTGAGCTTGTTAAACACAAACTTAGTAGCAAACTGCTCTGCCTGAGGTATTATCAATTTGTTATCGTAACGTTGTTTATACGTTACTTCTTATATTTTTGTTCATATAAGTTCAGACTATATCTTCACCCTTTCGGGTGACTCCTTTTCGTGGATTTATACTATTCACCAGGATTCATTATTTTATATTCAAAACCAGGAATTATATAAGGCCTAATTAAGTTCGAGAACTTACGTCCTTCTCTGGTTCTACACTTTAAGTAATAAGTTATTTCTCCTGCTTTGTTTGTTTTCTTTAATGGATAAAATTTTATATCATATTTTTCTTTAAAAAAATCAATAATATTTTGAGTATCTTCTGCGTTTGTCATCGTATAAAAATGAAAAGAGTGACTCCTAACCGCACCCGTTTTTTTGTTGTATTCGCGGTTGTGGCTTCCATCATCCATTCACCATAATGCTATCGCTTCCGGAGTCAGGTAATTTAAAAGTCGTTTATCGAAATGTTTAATTTTATTTTTATATATTCATTTATACAGCACCCTAAAATATTTATGGCCTTTTGATAATTTATATGTATCTTTTGCAACTCTATGATACAAGTACGGTTCCTGACAATTTAATAATTCAGAAATTAATTTTGCTTTGTATTCGATATAAAATTTTTGCTTGTGTCCATGCTCTATTTCTAGAGCAACACCATGCCTTGGATTTAGGTGGCCATCACCTAAAACTAATCCAATTAAGAGAGATTTTTTTCTTTTATCCATATGAAATGATATTTATTATAATAATATAAATCTAGTCGTTACACCTTCCTTATATTCCTATAAGGCTTGGCTCGGTATTCCCATCTCAGGGTTCACCGAATTTAAGAGTTGTTTCATAACTGATTTCTCAGTTAAGCGGCATAAAATCTACCGTCCGTCGTAGTAATAGCACGACCTACATCGTCGTAGTTCTTAACCTTTCCATTAACATCCACATTGCACTTACCCCAAAGGAGCTTGTTGTTACGAACCTCCATAAAGTTGTCGAGACAAACCTTCTCGGCCTTATTGAGGTGGAAAACAGGATCAGTGCCACCCTGCTCGCCCTTGCCTACCTGGATGAATACATCCTCCATAGGCTTGTACATTGCAGAAGCATCAACATCGCAACGGTGTGACGACATATAGCTCCTGAAACTTTCTGTGTTGCTTGTATACTTGGTATCAATTTTTGTTATCAACGTATTTCTACGCTGTTCAGACTATATCATATTCTTATATTCCGTTAGCAAATATAAGAACCCTCCTGTTTCCACGCTTGTGTACTCTACTTGCTTGTTCATAACAGTCTTTCTCTGTTACTATGCGTTTGATAGTCGTTGAACGTCCCTTTTGGTTTCGCTGCTGATAATCTATTGGCAGATAGACTTCCCAGCAATTAAGGAGGTTTTTAATTATACATCACTATATAATGGGCCAACCAATTTAGCCCTGATCGTGGAGCTCTGGAACTGCATTCGTAATAAAACGAGTCCAAGCACCCTTTTCTACAAGCGGATCCTTTTGAGAATCATAATCGTTATCGTTAATCTGAGCAATTACAAGATAGCACTTATCTGAAAGACGCTGTGGCTGGTTCACAACAATGAACTGCTGACGTGAGCGCTCCTCAATAAAAGTATCGTACTTCTGATAGTAGTTCTCCGGGAAATAGAACTTAACTTCTGATGCATTAGCTCCATCTCCATCTACATCGAGAATCTGTACCTTGTGGATCTTGTGTACTTCGATATTCCATTCAATAACGAAATTGTTAACTGACTGAAAACCAGAACCGCCCTTCTTCTCTCCTTTAGTATAAGTATTCATAAGGGCTTCAGTCAGGTGCGTAGCTGTGTACTGATCATAGAGTTTAGCTACAATTCCCAGACGGGTTGGATTTGCTCCGAGCCATTTCATAAACATTGTGTTAACTGCATATCACTATGCAGATCAGACTATATCATCATCCCAATGGGACGCCCCCCGTTTCGAGCATTTCTGCCCTACTCTCTTTCGAGATAGTCGTTGAACCTTACTTGCATGCAAGTCTTGGCTGCTGATTGTCTTAATTGGCAATTTTAAGAGTTCCCAGCAATTAGAGGGGTTTGCTAATTAGATTGCTCTAATTAGGAGCTTTGTTACAAACTCTCGTATGTTCTCGTAGCGGCCATGTCTGGTCTAGTGGTTGAAAAACCTGAAATTCTTACTGCCATAAAAATTTTAAAATTAAGTTAATAAAAAATAATTATATTGAACTGCCCCAAACATCATCGATAGAAAGACTCCTCTTATCTGCCTTTTTATTAGGGACAATTACCGTGTTTGTTTCTTTCTTACTAACCTTTTCAAGTTGTGAACGGAGTTTCTTATTTTCTGCCCGCTCCTCTGCAAGGATCCCTTTCCAGTACTGTGTAACGTTGGAAAGAACCTCTGCGCCCTGTGTACGGAGCCAAGCCAACTCTATAAGAGCATCGGGGTTCTCCAGATCCTTAACTAGTTGCGATTTCCCGTTCGTATCCTTGTCCAGGATGTAAGAAATCATCTTCTGTTTATCTGAATCCTCAATAACTAAAGAATCGCTGTTATCGTCAGTGTAGTCAAGCTGTACTTCATTGAAAGCTGTAGCAGCGTTAATTAAGTTGTTTCTTAAATCTTCTGCTGCCTGCTGTTCAGCCTGCACTCGATCTTGCTCAGCTAAATCTTCTTGCTCTTTATATGCATTTCTAAGTATCTCTGTTTCTTTCTTATAAAGATCTTCATTCTCTTTTGCGGAGTCGAGTTTTTCAAGAATTTCCTCGTCTGTAAAATTCGGATAACGTCTTTTAAGATCAACAATATAAAGATCGTCATCTGAATAATCATCAATGTCGTAAGTCTTCTGTTTCACTTGGTCTGGGTTCTGCTGCAAATAAGCATTAAGATAGTTTTTCGCATAAGCGTCCATTGCTGTTTGCATTGTTAACCCATTTTTCCGCAGAAAGTTAACTGTATTAATTTCATCATCTGTTAAGCCCGGATCAGCGAGTTCATTAAGAATCTCCAATTGCTCCTCCGGTGTAAGTGATTTAAAATCAACCTCTTCTGAGTTTCCATCTTCATCTGAGATCTGGAACTTACTGGGATCTTTTAAACCACGTGCTTGCAGAAAAGCGTACATTGCATCTCCAGAATAATCTGGAGTTTCTTGCTCTGTTTCATGCTGTTCTGTTGGTGGGGTTTCATCACCTGCATCATCTGGACTATCAACAAGATCGTCAACGCCAACTGAGTCAAATTCATCAATATGAGTTGCCCCTTGTTCAATTGTAGGATCTTCCTGGTCCAAAAGTGCATCAAAGTCTACATTTTCTTCCATAAAATTACATATTAGTTCATATATCTTTTAGGCTATTTTAGCCATTTCGCTGCAAATATAATAAATAAAATTAAATAATGCAAATTTTTTATTTAATTATGACTATTTTGTATATTCTTTTCAAACATCTCCATCAAGATAAACACCTTTTTGATTTCGGGTTCATGAGTCGTATTGCACAATTTGAAAACTTATCTTTCCGTCGCAACTCCCAGCTAAATTATAAAGGGATATTATTATGTATTCTGATGTTTTGTCTTCTATTGAGACAAAGCCTCCATAACCCGTACTTAAAACATAATATCTATCATTCATTTCTCAATGTGTTGGAAATGTTATTTTTATTTTACCAACAGCAAGTCGTTCTACTTTTAGTACAGAACGATCAAATGTTCTTCAAGTATTTTCGCCTGGTTTATCAGTAGTAATAATTCCATCTGCAAGTATAGGACGAAGTCTCCCAAGTTGCTGTTTATTTAATACGAATCCGCGTTTTAATACCAATCAACCATAGAATCGATTTTTGCTTGGATCTGAGGCGTCTGTGATGCCAATGCCAATTAATTCTGTATATTCTTGACCTCAAATTGTTAAAGATTGATAAGCGACTCCATCTTCATAAAAAAACATTGATTTATCACTATTTATGGATCCATCTTCATTTTTAACAATTTTAGCAGGAAATTCAATTTTAGTGTTTAAATTGCTTGCAAAAGTATTATTGGACTCTTTTCGATGTATTAACAATATCATTCGACGTCCTATCTGACTTGTATCTCATGGTATAGAAAATCCACCTAATTGAACGTTCCCAGAGATCCAATCGCACATTATATTATTATATATGCTCGTCTCTATTGTGTCGGCAAAAAGATCCGGTGAATAAAACACAAACGGTTCGCGTACACCTCCTGTTAGGAGAGCCTTATTCGCCTTTATAAATCCATCTTCATATACTTGAAACTTGCTATTTTTTGGCACATCATTAGCCCCTGCAAACATCATTAAATTACCATGTTCAGAATCGTTTAAATCATATGTTTTATCACCAAACTTAGCGGAATCTACAGCGCTAAGTCCTGCTTCAAGAGTACTACTTACTATTTTAGTAGACTCGTTTCCGTTTGCATCTTTAACGGTTTTTGTTACTAAATTTCGAACACCAACCAATCCAGCAAGTAATCCCCCTTTTAAAGAAAGGGATCCGTCCTCAAACATCAAATCATTACCCAACTTAAACTTGCTATTTTTTAAATCGAGATAACTATCACCATCTGGGCTAGAGAACATATATGCCCTTATCTGGCCTGGTGTTATTTCAGTAAAACCATTCATCGTAGCAATAGATGGATAATCATCAACACTCGACACAGTAACAACTGCATACAAGAAATTATATGCATATTGTATTACCCAATTTGGCTTTTTGTCGGTTCCCATATTTACTGTTGTAAGATATTCACAATAATCCTTTTTATAGAGAGTCTTAACTAATTGCCCTACACCAGTTTTTGCATAAACGCCTGTATATTCAGCCGTTTTTATTTTTCCTGGATATATTTCATCATCCGCATAAAAATATAGATTTCCTTTGTGTATGGCATCATCTGCAGGACCAGAATCCCCGCTATTTACGTCTGCATCAGACACTTCAATAAAAGGCACCTGCACATAGTAATAATATGTTCCAGGTAGTAAGTTTTCTCTATATTCGTCTTTTTCAGTAGTTCCTTCAGTAGTTCCTTCAGTAGTTTTGGGTTCTTCATATATTCCATTACCTGGAGTTTCTATATATCACCTATAATAATATTTTGTATTCTTGTTATTTTTATCCTCTGGTTTCAATTGTGTTGGGCCACCTAGTGTATAATGTTTCACATAACCCGGCTTGTAAACAATCTCTTTTGTATCAAAATCAACATATAATGGATCTGAGACTAGATCTTCTTCGGTAAGAGATTTAATTCATTGGAACTGCAATTGGTCAGATCCAACCACCATTTGCATCGTTTGTACTGTTGCTGGTTTTATTGATTCGGTAAACTCATCTGCAAAAGCCTCCTCCAGAGCTGCCTGTGTTGCCTTAACTGCCTCAAAATCACGTTTTGTAACATAATTGCTTTGCGATGTTTCTAGATCTGGGAAAGTCACATAATTGGACATATCCGGTTTTTCTGCATTTTTAACAGCTTCCTCAGCGATCGGTTCCGCTACTGATTTTGCAATTTTCTTAACTGCATCTGTATCTGTTTTATCTTGATTTCTAAAATTAATTTCATAATATTTTTGACCGACTTTCACATAAAAGCGACCTGCTGTTTCTAGAACTATGTTTTTATTCGGTTCTCCAATTATTTTTTGTGGCATCCTTTTTCTCTAATTATAATGCATTCAACATCTTGTATTTCAGTATGTGGGTTCTTTGCAACCACATAAACGCTCTGTGATTTTATTTTGCTTGTCTTCCAGAGAAACCCTAAAAATCTCTTGTGTTCAGTAACAACACTAACAACCAAACTATCGCTACTTTGAATTTTAAGATCGGCCTCCCTATCAATAATCGTGCCATCAACTTGCATCCATGGATCAGATCACGAAAAAACTTGTGCCTTATGTGCTGTAGAATCTACGTAGATAATGCTATCTCGTACTTGTGTTTTAATCTCAGCAATTGTTTTGGATTGTTGTGTTATAATCTGATCGAGGTCTTCATTTCTCTTTTTCAGACTTTTAATTGTTTTAAGGTCTTGTTCTCTATAACGTTCCAGCTCATCTACTCGCAGAGTAAGAGTGTTGCTTTTTGCAACCGAAAGAGAGTCTTTTGTTCTTCATGTCTCACAATCAACTAAGGCAGATTCCATGTTTCTTTTATAAATATCTCTATCATTTCTCAGATTGGCTATTTTATTTCCTTGTATAATAACAGCCGCTACTAGGCCTGCTATAATAACCGCCAGACCTATTCTAACATAAGTTTTAATTTTGTTTCACATAATTTTAAGATTTTCGCAAATATAATAAAAAATATCTACAAACGCAAAAAGGCGAGGATTTTTATTCCTCGCCTGTCTTGTTCGGGTCATCTTTGTCGACCAAGTCAAAAGTAATTCGCAACTCCTTGTTTTCTAAAAAATTCCTCCGAGTATTCAGATCTCCTTTCCAGAAAATTTTAGGATTTATCATATATTCACCATCTTTTCCGGTAATTATTTTTAACTCCTTCATTTTCTTTAAATATGCAGAAATCGAGTTTGTCCCAATGTCTAATTTTTGCATAATTTCCTTTCGTTTGCCGACTGTGATCGCAACTCGCCCAGTGTTAAATTCTGCGTTTTGGCACATTCACGTCAAAAGATTCCTAGCACTATCTGTTTTTAATCCAAATAATGGGCTCAAACAATCTATAAAAGTCATATAAAAGGAGTCCTCATCTATTTTCTTCGTGTAAGTTTTCGCGGTTTCAATCGTTGTAAGCTCACCAGTTTCTGGATCTAGCAACTCCCGCTGTGTAACAACTTGAAATTTTCCCATATTTTTCTTGTTTTAAAATTATATACAAATATATAAAATATTTCAGAAAATTCCAAAACTTTTTCAGAAAAAATCAACACAAATTTTTGTTAAATCTTTTCAGAAAAAAATGTATGTTTCACAAAAGTACTCGTGTATGATGTTCAGAAATTATTGTGATGGTATCACAATAAAATGTGATGGCTTCCCAATACGTTGTGATTGTTTCCCATTACATTGTGATCCAAATTCGCGTAATTCTCTATCTAACAAAGAGTTACCGACTTTCTCCTATTTTATCTTATTGACAAATTTTCTACATCTATCACACAAAAAGGTTTCGGCAACTGGAAACATATCTTGTCCAATTTCTCCAACTAGATATTGGAACTCTTCTCCAAAAGGGTCTATATGTAGAAATCCACATATATGCATTGCTAAGTGTCCTTTCTCGTGATCAAAAGTATTTTGGAATTGCGCAGCAGACGACGTAAGCCCTATAACAATAACAGAAGATCTACTTTCAAGATTGGAATAAGTAAGTCCAGAGTTAATCCCACATAAACAAGCTTCAGCCTGTTCTAAGTCAGATTGTGGACATCCAATCGCCTCTAGTTCTCCCAAAATATCATCCACATAATAAGTGTCTACCGCATAAAATATTTTAACGGACCAATTCCAATCTTTTAAGTAAATCTCCTGTACTATCATTATATCATATCCTCCCAATTAATTGGCTTTCCAGAACCAATACAATCCGCATAAAAGCGGGTAAAAGGTAATTCTTCATAACCATCAGGGTCGTCGACATAGTCTTTTATAAACATTGCTACATGTCCCTCATCTGTTATAGACGAACCTAGATAATCAGCACGGCACATATTTGCAACAAAAACATAATCATATCCAAACTTGTTGTTAAGAGTCACATTGTACTTTTTAAGAACGGAGTCCACTTCGTCTTTGCTCCAAACATTTATATATGCTCTTTCTTTGCCTGTTGTTTTGTACATTCCAGAGGTAGCCCAATCACACATTTTCTTGCTAAAATGCCATCCATATTGGGAGAGATAATCCCCCATGCCAGAGGGTAGTCTATCTCTTGCGTCCAATCTCATATTAATATCTCTTAGGCATCCTATAAGAAGCTCTATCCTTCTTTATCTCTTTCATTGCGGCTTCATAACCATCCTCGTAACCACACTCGTAGTCACTGCCAGTCTTGTCGTAATCATCATAACGACCAGCGTTTTCTCTAATTTCCCACATTCTCATAACTAATTTTTATTTAATTGCTCAACCAATCGTTTGTTTGTTTCCATTAATTCAGACAAACTCTTCGACATAACTCCTATTTGTTGTTTTAAGTCATTTATTTCATTTCTCTGCGCTTGTTTTTCAGCAAACTCGGGATTCAGATCAGATAAGATTTTATCACAATTTGCTATAAACTTTTTGTGAAAATCTATACTATTTATAATATCTGAACTCTTTTGTTTTAACGAGAGAATTTCTGCGTTCATTGCGTCTTTGCTACTCGAAATAACGATCGACTCTCCGTTTGAAGAAGAATCAGCAACATCTAGTTGTGCTGGCAAACTATTATAATTAACAGTCTGATCTCCAATTTTAACAATTATATCGACTACTGTTTCTTGCTGTTGTCCGAAAACAGGCGGAACCTGATATTTCGGTCTCGGTGTTGAAACGGAAGAAACATAACCGATCTCCATAAAAGGTTCCGCTCCTTTATGAAAAATATAAACGGAACTATTTGTTCTTAATGATTGAAACATAATTTATCCTATATTTTGTAACGTGTTTGTTGTTCTATCATAATACATCAGATATATACCCGTACCAGACCAATCTGCAACAGTTATATTTGCACTGTTATAAGTTGTAACATTTTGTTTTCCATTTGTCGAATTAAAAACAATTGGCAATGTAGTAGTAGTTCCGGAAGCAATTTCTTGCTCTATTTTAACCAATACTAAGCCTGAATAAGTTTCACTAAACAATCGGTTTCCATCAAAATAAAATTCGACATCATCTGTTCCTACTGTTACTCGCGTGCTCTGTACTCTAGGAATACCTGCTTTATTTGACCAATAATATCCTGGAAAAACTAACATAATACACCTCCTGGCATACTATGCCCATAATCCTGGATTTGCTACTGTACCATATACTCCGCTAGTAAGATAACTAGGAATTGCTGTTAAGTTAGGATACTGAACTGCAACTGTAGCTGGCATTGAGTTCTTGATCGCAGTTACCTCGTTCTGAATTGGAGTTACCAACCCTGAAACGTACGCCTGAATCTGAGCTGTTTGATTTGCATTTGAGATTGAGTTCTGGAGAGCTGTGTTAGTCGCTGTAAGGGTGTCTATCTTGCTCTGGAGTTCTCTTTCTTTTATTGCACAGAACTGCTGATCCATTAACGCTGTTTGATTTGAAATAGCTGCTGTTATTGCGGCTGTATTTCCGTCTATCTTGCTTCCAAGCTGGTTTGTTTGTTCAAGAGTACGAATCTGAGCTTCATAACCCTGTGATGTCGTGAGAAGTTTGTTCTCGCAGCAACATTGTGCAAGCTGACTAGCAAGTGTTTGATTTCCAGCCTGTATTGCATTAATTACCTGTTGTCCAGAAAGACCAACAGTGTTACCAACAGACTGCACTTGACTACCAACAGCATTGATCGCTGCTTGAATTTGACCAGTTGAACAATTAAGCGAGCTAGATAATTGAGAAATAGCAGTACCATTACCATTAATTGCTTGCATAAGTAAGTCTCGTCCATAATCGTTATTAAGTTGTGATTCTAGTCCAGTTCCACGGCCATTTCCGTAACCAAATCCACCCCATCCCATAAGGAAAAAGAGAAAGATTATTCACATAAACCAGCCACCTTCGCCAAAACCACCATCTCTGTCCTTCATAAGAGCAAGGACTCCAGGGTCTATTCCACGTTGCTGTAAAAGTGGAATAACACCAGAAAGTAATCCGGAATCATTTCCGAATACATAAGTTTTTTCTTCTGACATAATATCAAAATTTAAGTTAAACATCATTACCTGTTAGCTAACGATGCAAAGATAGGTATTGTATTCAATGAATGACAATAATGCCAAGACCCCTCACAGAGTTTACTGCAAGGGGTCTTTTCGTGGTAACGTATTTATATCGCCTATTTACTGTCAAGCGAATCCTCTCTTCTTTTATTTAGAGAATCATGCTCTTCAGAAGTTACGCATCTATATGTATTTCTTATATCATCTTCAGAAATTATGCCAGGTACGTATAGTTCCTTTCCTCCGTAATAATCCTTCGGGTCATCTCCATCTTTGAATTTAGTTATATAATCCCCCTTGGGGCAAGTTACCTTCCAGAAGTTATGAGTGAGATTCTTTTCGATATTCAATTCGTGTTTCATATTATATAAGTTTATTTTAATTATGCCAATGTCCATCCTTTGTTAGTTGCAATCGCCTTTTCCTCATCAGTGAGCTTCGCGAGATTAGTGCTTCCGAAAGTAAGCCTATGTGCTAAACCCGATGTTGATTGTGTTACATCTGCTGCGTCATTCATTATATTAAGTAAAGACTCTTTGGTAAGATAATTAGATTCGCTAACATCAAGAGAGCTTTTTAATCCAATAAATCCGCCAATATTAGTAAGCTTAGTGCAACCATCAAATATACTACTAGTAGCATTTTCTTTTACACTAGAGAAATCTAATCTTGGTACTGTAACAAGATTATAACAATTTCTAAACATATAAGATGCACTTGTTGCTACTGAAGTGTTTAATTGAGGTATTTCTGTAAGTGAGGAACAAAGACTAAACATATCATTAAGAAATTCCACTTGCGATGTATCGAATTGCGGAACCGTATGAAAACTACTATCGTGAAACATATGTAAACAGCTAGTTCCAGTCCTCGGAGCGAGCTTCCATCCAGTAGGAAATTCAGTCATTTTACTATAAGCATAACACATCCCATCTACATCACTATATTCGGATGATGAACCTACTTGTACATTCACAGTAACACCAAGAGTGGCATCATATCCTTCTGATGGAGTGATAGTAACCTCGCCGTTTTGGGTTATTGTTGCTTCTATAATATCTTGTATATTAACCTTGTTTTCACATTCTATTTCAGTCCATCCGCTTGCGCCGAAATAGTACAATTTTCCCTGCCTTAACCACAGGCACTCCTTTGATGGCTCTTTGATTGAATTAACAATCTTTCTGATTCTTTTATTGATTTCCATAATTTGAAATTATTAAAATTTTATATCTTAATTTGAAATGGCTAAAATCATTGCTTTAACTCCGAATTACCGTAGATTACGCCAATTTATAAATAGTATATATTTTGTCTCTAACAGATGGATAGTTATAATAAAGCACCTTATAAAAGCCGGCTGTAAGCTTTAAGTCCGAAGGTGCTTCCATACCAACAAAATTATAGGTGTCAGTAATAGTCGGTAATGTAACAGTACCAATAACAAACATATCCCAAGATAAGAAGCTATTAGAATAAGGCAATTCCGTAATTACATTGTCACCAATAAATGCCATCTTACTTAACGACGCAGTGCTTAATGATATAGCACTATTTGAATTGCGTCTCTGTACTCTATTAAGTTCAATGTCATTATAAGCTGCGATGCTTGTATACGTTGCAACCTTGGTTGATTTTACTGTGATTCTTATAGGGTCTTCAAAGTTTGCTGATGAATATCCAATATAATCAATATCGGCAGTGCCTGAATAGCTATCATTATTATCCCTCTGTAACTGAATAAAATCACTGTCGGAATACAATTTAATATAAACAAGACAGTTGCCTGCCTGTAATTTAGCATAGTCTGCATCAGGTACCGTATATGAAGGGTCTCCAGTGAAATCCAAAACTACGGCAGTTGCATCACTGCTACCTGAACCGCCGGACACCGTGATATCCCCACTTCCCAACAATGACTGTCCGTTTACTGTCTTTATGTTAGTACCTGAAACAAGTTTGTCCTGCTTGCTCTCAATGACAGTCTTCAGGGTCTTCGACGCATTGTTTACTGCATTGGTACCGTCATACCCACCCACTCCATAGGCATATATGTCACCATTCTGCATCACCTCAAATGCATTCTTCCTATTAGTGTCTGACGTTCCTATACCTACAGAATGAAGAGTGTTATTACCTTCTGTGTAATATGATGGACTTACACTGTTTGAGAAATTAAAAAATCCTTCTGCGTGTTCAGCGCGATTTTTTGCCGTGGTATACCAGCCCTCTGCATGACTTCCGTCACCGTTGGCTGTTGTATGTACCCCCTCTGCGTGGGCGGCATTGTTAGTTGCTTGAGCATAATTCCCCTCGCTATGAGCACCATTTCCACTTGCAGTAGTACTTAGCCCTTCTGCATGGGCATTACTATTATTTGCAATAGAAGCGCCTTCTGCATGAGCATTGTCTCCTTGTGCAGTACCACTGCCTTCTGCATGAGAACCACTGCCAGTTGCTTTTGAACCGTTGCCTTCTGCATGAGCATTATCTCCTATTGCTTTGGTTCCTTGACCCTCGGAGTGTGAGTGAGCACCTGATGCAATAGTGCCCCATCCTTCAGCATGAGCACCCTCTCCCGAAGCGTCATTCCCCTGTCCCTCGGTATGTGAATAATGTGCCTTTGATTTGTTATGTGCTCCCTCGGCATGGGATGCATATCCGTATGCATTATTATACATACCCTCAGCATGGCCACCTTCTCCGTAGTGCTCCTCGATATTAAAATCAGCAGGTTCTGACGGTTCAGTACTACCTGTACTACCTGATGAACCTCCCGAAGGAGCGGTATACTTGGAGTTATTTACTGTATTGTTTGCACCCTCTGCGTGAGAGTTGCCTGCATTTGTCGTATTGTTTGACCCCTCAGTATGTGAGTGACTTCCAATCGCCTTCGTAAGCGCACCCTCGGCATGGGACATATCACCCTGTGCAATGGTGATGTATCCTTCTGCATGAGAAGAGCTACCTATAGCAGACGTACCATTGCCTTCTGCATGGGAATAGTTACCATCGCCTTTTGTTCCATTGCCTTCGGCATGAGACGCAACTCCATTGGCTTTTGTGTCTGCTCCCTCTGCGTGAGATGTGTTTCCCTTGGCGATAGTGGAGCTGCCTTCTGAATGAGATGCCGCACCCAGAGATTGAGTTCCATTACCCTCAGCATGAGCACCCATCGCAGATGGACCTGTTGTTGTCTGATAACCCTCCACATGAGAATCACTTCCCAATGCGACTGAATTATCTCCCTCGGCATGGGAGTAATTACCCTTCGCTATAGTAGTGGTACCCTCGGCGAAACTTCTCTTACCCATGGCTATAGACTTGCCACCAAAAGAAGATGCATATTGTCCAGTTGCACCCCTTGTAAGTGCTCCTGTGATGGTTGAATCCAATGCAGTGGCATTAGGGTTCTTGCTTGTTACATCGAGTGTTTCCCCACCGTCGAATGCCTGATTGATTCCTCCCGTAGACGATGCATCCTTTATGTTGGAAGCCTTTGTCTTCACCGCAGCATTCACCTCGTTTATAGCACCTACAATCTGCTTTGAGGTGGTGGTGAGATTTGATGTCGGAGAGCCAAAGTCTACATATCTCCGACTGTAGGTTCCGTCTACGCTTGATACAGAAAACCAGGTTGTTCTATCTAAATCATACAGGTACAATCCGCGATAGAATGGCCCGCTACCTATCGTCATATAGCCAACATTGTTGCCTACAACAATAGGTACCATATACCCCTTTGTAATATCAACCCCCAAACTCTTCAGATTGTTCACATAAGCCTTTATAGCAGCCACATTCGCTGCCTTGTCAGTATCGGAGTTGGAGGTCTTTATTGTTACCGCTTCGAGGGATTTGGCGTTGAGGGATTTGGAGACTACTGCACTTTCAGGAGCTAATTTTGTAATATATGCAAAACCCGACACATCTACTTTAAATGTAAAGGTTTCGGCATATCCATCGCCATTAAGCTGAGAAGCATATCCAATGTGAGCTTCTTCAATAGGGTCATACTGAATGCACCCATTACCGATAGGATTATAGTATTCGTCTGTTAAGATAACGCCTATCATCGGGCTTTTCGTAGTATCAACTCCCAACGCCTGCAAGTTAGCCTCATAAGCGGCAATGTTGTCGAGGTTTGCCTGCATATGCTCCTCGGTATTGTCGGTGTAGATGGTTATCGCTTCGAGAGTGGTATTTAGATTGGATGAGATAGTCACTTTTCCAGTTTCATAATCAACACCACCCTTAACACCATCAATCCAGAAGTCATACTGGCTGTACTTTTCTGTAAGTCTCAGTATACCTACATTTACTGTATAATTCGTATAGTTCCCATTTTTGTATTTTAGTAATATAAAATGACAAGGTGTATCTTCTATCGAAACTCCGAGAGATTGCAAGTTTGCGACGTAGTTTTCAATAGATGTTTTATTTGCCGCATTTACCGTATCGGCATTAGAATCGCCGTCAGATATTCTTAAGACAACTGCTTCAAGATGCTGGAAGAGCGGGGTGATGATGAAGGCACCTGAATTAAAGGAAACACAAACGT